>OBKM01000471.1_pt1 | contig 19801 bp, 17 predicted proteins | sample 1519691 | NCBI WGS metagenome assembly OBKM01 (sample SAMEA37050418, study PRJEB22526) | metagenome | biome: saline pan; feature: lake; material: water | place: Egypt | collected 2015 | depth 0.5 m | reverse complement strand
ACGCTTTCTATAACGCGCCGCTCGTCGCGCGGGTGACGACCGCCGCGTGGGAGTCCGTCGACGCGAGCGCGATCGAGACCGCCCGGAGCCTCGGTGCGGGTCCGCTGCGGGCCTTTTACGACGTGGTCGCCCCCCAGGTGTACCCCGCGGTGTTGATGGGGGCGGCGCTGACGTTCGTGTTCACGTTCGGGACGTTCCCCATCGTGTTGGCGCTCGGCGGATTCCAGCTCGCGACCGTCGAGGTGTTCATCTACCGACTCGTCCGGGACCTGAACTACGCGGAGGCAGCAGCGCTCGCCGTGGTCGAACTCGTCATCTCCCTTGCGGTGTTGTTCGCGTACCTCCGATACGAGGCGAAACACACCGTTCAGTCCGGCGGCGTCAGACCGCTACCGCGCAAGCCGCTCGTTCCACCGGTGAACACGATTCGGGAGTGGCTTCCGCGAGCCGGCCTCGGCGTCTACGCCGTGGTCGCGTCGTTCGTGTTCATCGCGCCGATCGCCTCGATGATCCTCGCGAGCGTCACCGGCGGCGACGGGACCCTGACGCTGGATCACTACCGGTTCCTGCTCGACCGACAAGAGACCGGGGCGGCGTTTCAGGTCCGACCGTGGCCGGCGATCCGGAACTCGCTCGTCTTCGCAGCGGCGTCGGCGCTGGTTGCGCTGCCGATGGGCGTCGTCATCGCGGTGGTCACCACCCGCGAGTACCTCGGACGGAAGCTCGTTGGGACGCTCGCGATGGCCCCGTTCGCGGTCTCGGGTATTCTGGTCGGACTCGGGTTGCTTCGGGGGCTGGTGTTCGGCGTCGAGATCGGCGGCTGGCGGATCGCGATCGCCGGGTCGGCCGCGATCGTCGCCGCGCACGCGGTGTCGGGCTACCCGTTCGTCGTCCGAACGGTCGCGCCGGGGCTGGAGTCGCTCGATCGGTCGCTGATCGAGTCGGCGCGAGCGCTCGGCGCGTCGCGCTCGCGTGTCGTCCGCGATATCGAGCTCCCCTTGGTGTGGCCGGGCGTCGTCGCGGGCGCGGCGTTCGCGGTCGCGATCTCGATGGGAGAGTTCACGTCGACGATCGTGCTCGCGACCGGGGCAGACGCGTACACGATGCCGATCGCCATCGAACGATTCATCGGTCGGCGGCTCGGACCGGCGACCGCGATGGGCGTGGTACTGCTCGTGGTGACCGCGATCAGTTTCGTCGTGATCGAGCGACTCGGAGGGGATTACAGTGGACTCTAACGGAGACGATCTATCGACGACGGCACGGAACCGAGCGCACGCCCCCGGACCGGACGCGCCGGTCGCGGTCGAGCTTGCGGGCGTGGCGAAACGCTACGACGGTGCGGTCGCTGTCGAGGACGTGAACCTGGAGATCCGCGAGGGCGAGTTCTTCACGCTCGTCGGTCCCTCGGGCTGCGGAAAGACGACGACGCTCCGGCTCATCGCCGGGTTCGAGACGGCGACCGAGGGGACGGTCCGGTTCGGCGGACGCGACGTTTCGGGGTTGCCGCCGGAGGACCGCGACGTCGGCGTCGTCTTCCAGAACTACGCGCTGTTCCCGCACATGACCGTCGGCGAGAACGTCGCGTACGGGCTGAACTTCGCGGACCCGCCCGGCGGCGTGACCCGCGAGGAGCGCGTCGCGGAGCTGCTCGAACTCGTTGACCTCCCGGGAACCGCCGACCGCGACCCGGACAGCCTCTCGGGCGGGCAACGACAGCGAGTGGCGATGGCGCGGGCGATCGCGCCCGGCCCCGACCTGCTGCTTCTGGACGAACCGATGAGCGCGCTCGACGCGCAGCTTCGCGAGCGGCTTCGCGTCCAGATCCGGACGATCCAGCGCGAGCTCGGTATCACCACCGTCTACGTCACCCACGACCAGGAGGAGGCGCTGGCGATCTCCGACCGGGTCGCGGTGATGCGTGGCGGGACGCCGGAACAGGTCGCGCCGCCGCGGACAGTGTACAGGGAACCCGATTCCCGGTTCGTCGCCGAGTTCGTCGGCGACAACAACGTCTTTTCCGGAACCGCGGTGGACGCCGCCGGCTCGACCGGTAATGACGTCCTCGCGGTCGATATCGACGGGGAAACGCTTCGAGTCGCCACCGGACCGGGGGCGGACGGTACGGGCCGGGGCGACGAACCGAACCCCGACTCCGGCGACCGAGTGACGTTCTGCGTCCGTCCGGAGCATCTGGAGATCGACCGGTCCTCGAACGCGGTCCGGGCGACCGTCGAGAGCGCGGAGTTCCTCGGCGAGACGACCCGTGTCCACCTCGACTGGGACGGGACCCCGTTAGTGGTCAGAACGCGCGATCCCCTCACGGGAACTGTCGCCGTGGGCTTTCACCCCGACGACGCCCACGTGATCGACGTGGAACGATTATAAGTCAGACAGAGAGTGGACGGGGGACCCGCTCAGACGACTCGGTCGCCGTCGACGAACACGGCCTCGGGATCGCGCCACGCGTCGGCGTCCTCGGTGGGATCGGCGTCGAGGACGACCAGATCGGCGCGGTACCCCTCCGCAACGCGCCCGACGTCGTCGAGGTCGAGGAGGTCGGCCCCGTTGACGGTCGCGGCTTCGAGCGCGTCCGCGGGCGACAGGCCGTGATCGACCATCAACGAGAGCTCTCGGGGGATCTCCTCGAAGAAGTTGAACGGGGTCCCCGCGTCGGTTCCCATCGCGATCGGAACGTCGGCGGCGAGCGCGTGCTCCCACGCCTCCACGAAGCGTTCGGCGGCGTCCTCGGCCTTCGCAACCGCGTCCGCCGGAATCCCGGCCTCGATCCCATTCTCGACGATGCCGCGGAGCGCGCTCGCGGTCGGCACCCAGTAGGTGCCGCGGTCAGCCATCATCTCGGCCGCCTCGCGGTCCATGAACGTCCCGTGTTCGACGCTCGTGATCCCCGCCTCGACCGCGTTCTTGATGCCGACCTCGCCGTGGGCGTGGGCCGCCGTCGGAGTGCCGGTCGGCGCGGCCGCGTCGGTGAACGCCGCCAGCTCGTCCGGCGTTAGCTCGGGCGCGCCCGTCACCGCACCCTCGGTGAGCACGCCGCCGGTCGCCATACACTTGAGCACGTCCGCGCCCGCCTTCAGCTGCTCGCGGGCCGCCTTCCGGACCTCGGCCGGCCCGTCGGCCTCGCGGCCGAACCAGTTCCCGTGGCCGCCGGTCATTATCACGTTACGCCCGCACGCGAGGACGCGCGGACCGTCGAGATCCCCCGCATCGACCGCCTCGCCGGCGTCGAGCGCGAGCGTTCCCCGACTCCCGAGGTCGCGGACGGTCGTGACGCCGGCCTCGACGGCGGCTTCGAGGTTGCTCGCAGCCCGGTAGCTCGCGGTGTAGTCGCTGTCGGAGACCGCGGTGGCGACGTCCGGGCGACCGTCCATCATCAGGTGGACGTGTGCGTCGACCAGCCCGGGTGCGACCACTCGACCGGAGACGTCGATCTCGGTCACCTCGACCTCGTCTCCGCCCCCTCCCGCGTCGATCTCGCCGGCATCCACGTCGTCACCCACCGCGGCGATCTCGCCGTCCGCGATGGCGACGTTCCCCTCCCGGGTCCCCTCGACGTCCGCGACTCGACCGCCTCGAAGTAGATACATACGACGTGGTGAACCGTTCGACGGGTAAGCGCTCGGGTCGCGGCGGTTGAATTTTATAATTTGACATGTCCCTAGCTATATTTATATCGCGGTGACGACCTATCCCTCAGAGATGACAACAGACACGGACCCGGAGCAGTCGGGCGGACTGTACGAACGGCGCATCGGAACGCCGACGACGAACGACGAGGTGAACGGCTACTGGCTGTTCGTGTTCGGCCTGATAGTCGGACTGGTCGGGATCGCGATCGTCTTCCTGTTCACCGAGCGGGCGACGACGGGTCGTGGAATCGGATACGCACTCGCAGCGCTCGCCCTGCCGTTCATCATGCTCGGCGCGGTGATCCGGTTCCCGCTTCGACGAGCCGGGACGACGCTCGGCTATCTCGGTGCGGTCATGAGTTTCGTGGGCGTCGTCTGGTTCGTGAGCATCTTTCCCGACAACTGGTTCCTAGGAGGAGACGGGCTTCTTCAGGGCGGCGACCCGATAGTGATCGGTCTGTACGCCGCCGGTTTGGCGCTCATCGGTCTGGCCGGCACCGTCGTCCCGCTGCTCTCGGACCCGATACACGATGACTACGAGCGGATGCGGTCGGAAGCGACCGCGAGCGCCGCGGAGCGGGACGCGACGAGCACGGAGCTGGAGTCGACCCGTGAGGAGCTGGCCGCCGCGGAAGAGCGCGCGAGTGATCTCGACGCGGAGGCTACGGCCGCCCGCGCCGAGACGGCGTCGCTCCGCGAGAGCAAGGCCCGGTTCGAGCTGTTCGAGGACGCGGGCGGCAAGCCGCGCTGGCGGCTCCGCCACCGCAACGGCAACGTCATCGCGACCTCGGGGCAGGGATACAGCAGCCGCGGGAAGGCCCAGCAGGGCCTCCACAGCGTCCGGCGAAACGCGCTCGGCGCGGGACTGCTCCGGATCCAGACGCCCGTCGCGGAGGCCGAGGCGGTCGCCGAGGACGACGGTCCCGAGCCGGCCGACGCCGCGGAGCCGGACATCGCGATCCCCGTCGAGGACGAGGCGATCGAGAGCAAGGCGACCTTCGAGCTGTTCGAGGACGACGCGGGCGAGTACCGCTGGCGGCTCCGTCACGACAACGGCAACGTCATCGGCGACTCCGGCGAGGGGTACGCCTCCAAGTCCAACCTGAAGCGTGCGCTCGGCCGGGTGCGCGAGCACGCCGCCGCCGCCGACTACCTCCGCGTCGATCCCGCCGCGTTCGAGCTGTTCCGCGATAGGGGCGGCGAGTACCGCTGGCGGCTCATTCACCAGAACGGCAACGTGCTGGCCGACGGCGGCGAGGGATACTCCTCCCGGTCGAAGGCTCGGCAGGGACTCGACAGCGTGCGGTCGAACGTCGCCGACGCGCCGGTCGAAGACCTCGACGGAGATGACGGCGACGAGACCGGAAGCGCGACCGCGACGTTCGAGCTGTACGAGGACAGGGGTGGAGAGTACCGCTGGCGACTCCGCCACCGCAACGGCAATATCATCGCCGACTCCGGAGAGGGGTACGCCTCCAAGAGCGGCGCGAAGGACGCGATCGAACGCGTCCGCGAGTACGGCCCCGACGCCGACGTGTTGGACATCGGAAACGCGGCCTTCGAGATATACGAGGACGCGGCCGAGGAGTGGCGCTGGCGGCTCCGCCACCGCAACGGCAACGTCGTCGCCGATTCCGGTGAAGGGTACACCTCCCGGTCGGCCGCCGTCGACGGCGTCACGAGCGTCAAGCGGAACGCGCCGGGTGCGAGCGAGGAGACGACCTGAGACGGTCAGTCCGCTCCGATCCGGGCGGCCCGAGCCGCGAGTCGGTCGCGTCTTTTAATCGGGTCGCCCCCGAGGGGACCGATAATGAGCCGTATCCGGGTGCTGAGCTACAACGTTCGATACGACAATCGGAACGACCACCACGACGCGTGGTACGCCCGCCGCGACGGCGTGATCGGCTTAGTCCGGTTTCACCGTCCCGATATCGTCGCGTTTCAGGAGCCGCTTCCCGCCCAGCGGAGCGACCTGCGCGAGGGACTCCCGGCGTACGACTTCGTCGGTCGTGGTCGTGACCCCGATGGCGGCGGCGAAGGATGCCCGGTCGGCGTCCGGACCGACCGGTGGCAGGTCGTCGACGACGGGACCTTTTGGCTCTCCGAGACGCCCGGCGAGCCCTCGACCGACTGGGACGCCGCACACCCGCGGATCGCTACGTGGGCGACGGTCGAGCCGCTGGCGTCACCCGACGAACCGGTCGTTCCCGGAAGCGGACCGCTGCTGGTCGTCAACACGCACTTCGACCACGTGAGCCCGCGGGCGCGACGGGAGTCGGCCCGACTGCTCTCCGAGCGGATCCCACGGCTTGCGACCCGGGTGTTCGGATCCGAGAACGACGACGGAGGGATCGATCCCGAGAACGACGATCGAGAAGCGGACGTCGTGTTCGTCGGCGACCTCAACACCACGGCGGGGTCGGACCCCCACCGGATCCTGACCGGAGCGACTCCGGACGGGGGAGCCAGCGAGCCGAGAGCGGACCTCCGGGACGCCGTCGCCGACGCGGATGTCCGACACGGACCGACGACGAGCGTGACGGACTTCGTGCGACTGATCGACGACCGGCGGATCGACCATGTGCTCGTTTCGCCCGGTATCGAGTCGGAGGCGGTCGCGACGCTCGCCGATCGCGACGACCGTGGACGGTATCCCTCCGATCACCTTCCCGTGCTCGCTCGGCTCCGCCGTCACTCAGGGGCGTCTGGGTCCGCCGCGTCGTCAGGTCCACCCTCGTCGTCAGAGTAGCGTTCCAGCACCGTTTCGTACCCGCGTTTCGCCGTCTCGAACGTCTCCCGGAGGTCGGCAACAGGCGTCTCCGTCGCGTCGACCCGGAGGTCGTTGTAGTAGGGGTCCGAGAGCTCTCCGTCCTCGGTGTTCGTCACCTTCAGTGCCGCCGATTGGACGCTGAGATCCTCGCGCTTGTCGCCGCCCGCCTCGTGGCCCGCCTCAAGCGCGTCGATCAATCGCTCGGCGAGGGGGGTCTCGGCGTGGGCGGTCGACTCGTAGGCGGCCGCGGTGTCGTCGATCACGTCTTCACCGGTGAGTAGGTTGCCTGCGACGGTGTAGTTCTCACCGACCGTGTGGCCGTACCAGTCGTTACACGCCTCGCCGGAGAACGCAAACGTTCCCTCGGCGTCGACGCCGTGGAGCTGTCGCTGCTCGCGCCCGTCGTCGGCGTTGAGGAGGGCGTCGAGCGCGTCCTCGACCGCGAGACCGTCGCCGAGGTACGCGATCCCCTTCCGACCGAGTTCGACGTTGACGAGCGACTGCGTCGCGATCGCCCCGTCCGGCGAGGCGAACGGACACAGCGTTCCGACGCCCGGCAGGCGGGTGGTGACCGCCACGCCGAACCGGACCTGATCGTTTCCCTCGTCGTCGGTGTACCGCTCACGAACACAGATGCTGAACGTCACGAAAGAGCGTGTGTCGGCCGACCGCAAAAGGGTACCCAACAGCGGTGTCGGTACCGGTTTGTGAGGGACACCGACCAAAGCAGCTACACCGGGCCTGCTGGGATGACCGAGACGAACTCTGGTGTCGATTTCACGGCTAGTATATAAAAACCGGTGAGGAACTCGAACCGCTCGGACGACGTGATCGCGTTCAGGCGGGCGGACGCCAGAGATAGTTGAATGGTAACACCCGACATCCTTATGCGTGTGAATCCCTACCATATATATAGCCTCGGATACGGGCCGAAACGGCGGTCACCCGCGTGGCCAGTCCCGATGGCGTGTCAGTCGTGACGTCGAGAACGACGAGTTGGGTCGGCGAGCCACGCGTCCGTCGCGACTCGAACCGTCTGTCCCGCCGTTGCGATCTGGGCCGACAGCTCGGGTCAGTCGGCGCCGTCTCCGAGAAGTCAACACATGTCAGAAAGACAAACTCTCGAACGAATAAGCGAGGCGTACCGGACGTCCGTGCCGGACGACCTCCGGGAGTCCCGGTCGTTCGACTGGTACCTCGAAACGCTATACGACGACCCTGCCATCGCCCGCAACGCCCACCAGCGTGTCGCCGACATGTTCGACCACTACGGGACGCGCTACGATGAGGAGGCGGGTGTCGTGGAATACGCACTCGCGGCCGATGACCCGCTCCACGACGGAGCGAACGTCTTCTACGGACGCGAGATCCACGAAGCGATCCACGAGTTCGTTAATAAGGTGAAATCCGGCGCGCGCGGACTCGGACCTGAAAAGCGGATCAAACTCCTCTTGGGGCCTGTCGGCTCCGGAAAATCGCACTTCGACTGGCTCACTCGGCGCTACTTCGAGGCGTACACCCGCGAGGACGCCGGCCGGATGTACACGTTCCGGTGGGTCGACCTCTGTTCGGTGATCGACGACCAAGACCCCGGCGACGACACGGTTCGGTCACCGATGAACCAGGATCCGCTGGTGTTGCTTCCGAAAGAACAGCGGGCGGGAGTCATCGACGAGCTCAACGAGCGGCTCGACGCCTCCTACACGCTCCGAAACGACCAACACCCCGACCCGGCCTCGGAGTTCTACCTAAACGAGCTGTTGGCCCACTACGACGACGACCTTCAGGCGGTGTTGGAGAACCACGTCGAAGTGATCCGCCTCGTCGCGAGCGAAAACCGCCGAGAGTGTATCGAGACCTTCGAGCCGAAAGACAAGAAGAATCAGGACGAAACGGAGCTCACCGGCGACGTGAACTACGCGAAGCTCGCGGTGTACGGCGAGTCGGACCCGCGTGCGTTCGACTACGCGGGCGCGTTCTGTAACGCGAACCGGGGACTGTTCTCCGGCGAGGAGCTGCTCAAGCTCCAGCGGGAGTTCCTCTACGACTTCCTCCACGCCTCACAGGAGTCGACGATCAAGCCGAAAAACAACCCGCGGATCGACATCGATCAGGTGATCGTCGGCCGGACGAACATGCCGGAGTACCGCGAGAAGACCGGCGACGAAAAGATGGAAGCGTTCAACGACCGCACCAAGCGGATCGATTATCCGTACGTGTTGGAGTACGAGAGCGAAGCGGAGATCTACCGAAAGATGCTCGACAACGCGGACGTGCCGAACGTCGACGTCGAGCCACACACCCTGAACATGGCCGGGCTCTTCGGCGTGTTGACCCGGCTGGAGGAGCCCACCGACGAGACGGTGACGCTGTTAGAGAAGGCGAAGGTGTACAACGGCGAGCTGGAAGACGAGGAGATCGATCGCCGAAAGCTGCGGGAGGACGCCGCCGAGTCCGCCGATATCGGCGAGGGAATGGACGGAGTTTCCGCCCGATTCATCGGCGACGAGATCGCGGAGGCGATCATGGACGCGACACACCGTGACCGCTCGTATCTCTCGCCGTTATCCGTCTTCGACCACTTCGAGGCAAACCTCGGCGGACACGGATCGATCGCGGCCGAGGATCTCGACCGCTACGAACGACTCCTCGACACGGTGCGCGAGGAGTACCGCGAGCGCGCGATCGAGGACGTGAGACACGCCTTGGCGTACGATATCGACGAGCTTCGTCGACAGGGAGAAAAGTACATGGACCACGTGATGGCGTACATTGACGACGCAACCGTCGACGACGAACTCACGGGACGAGAGACCGAACCCGACGAGACGTTCCTCCGTGCGGTCGAAGAGCAACTCGACGTGCCGTCGGATCGGAAAGACGACTTCCGTCAAGAGGTGTCCAACTGGGTCTCCAGACGGGCGCGTGAGGGGCGCGATTTCGACCCGCAGGATAACGACCGGCTTCGACGGGCGCTGGAGCGGAAACTGTGGGAAGACAAGAAACACAACATCAACTTCTCGGCGCTGGTCTCGGCGACGGACCTCGACGACGAGGAGCGGAGCGCGTGGGTCGACGCGCTCGTCGAGCGCGGCTACTCCGAGGACGGAGCCGCCGAGGTGCTCGAATACGCGGGCGCGGCGGTTGCCCGCTCCGAGATGGCCGATGACGGTGACTGACCGATGAGCGATACGATACGAGGGGCAACCGGCGAGGTTCGGCAGGTGATCGACGCGACACGGCAGGCGTCCGGCATGGTTCGAGAGGTGATCGGCGCAAAGGAGGTGACCGGCGAATGAACGACGAGGATCCGGGCGGAGAGACGTTCCGTCGACGGGCGGACGAAACGCTCAGGGAGGCGTACGATCCGCCGATGAGCCTCGACGCGTACGTCGACCACGTCCTAGAGAACCCGACTGCCGCCGCCTCCGGCGCTCGATACGTCCTCGCAGCCATCGAGTCACAGGGGACGCGCACGGTGAGCGAGCGGGGAGAACAGCTCGACCGCTACCGGTTCTTCGACGACCCGTTCAACGACGGGGAACACGCCGTTCTCGGCAACACCGCAGCGTTGAACGCGTTCGTCGACGACCTCCGAGCGGCGGCCGCGGGACGCGGAAACACCGAAAAGATCACCTGGATAGATGGACCGACCGCAACCGGGAAGTCCGAGTTCAAGCGGTGTCTGGTGAACGGACTCCGAGAGTTCTCGAAGACATCCGCCGGTCGCCGCTACACCGTGGAGTGGAACGTCACCGGGACGAACGAGTCCGCGCGGTCGCTGTCGTACGGAACCGGCGGCGACGCCGCGGCGTGGTACCGCAGCCCCGTCCAGAGCCATCCGCTGTCGGTGTTCCCGGCCGATGTTCGAGAGTCCATCGCCGACGCGGTCTCCGCGGAGGCGACGTACCCGATCGCTGCGGATATCGAGCTCGATCCGTTCAGCCGTGAGGCGTACGACCACCTGGAGTCGAAGTACCGCGAGGAGGGACGACACGACCTCTTCTCTGCGGTTACCGACCGTGATCACCTGCGTGTGACGAGCTACGTCGTCGACGTCGGGCAGGGGATCGGTGTGCTTCACGCCGAGGACGACGGGACTGCCAAAGAGCGGCTCGTCGGGTCGTGGATGGGCGGAATGTTGCGTGAGCTCGAATCGCGGGGTCGGAAGAACCCGCAGGCGTTCAGCTACGACGGCGTCCTCTCACAGGGGAACGGCGTCGCGACGATCGTCGAGGACGCGAGCCAGCACGCGGATCTCCTCAGACGGCTCCTCAACGTGCCTGACGAGAATCGGGTCAAATTGGACAAGGGGATCGGGATGGATCTCGACACGCAGCTCATCATCGTGTCGAACCCGGACCTCGACGCCGAGCTCGATCGGCACGCAGAGAAGGAGGGATCTGACCCGTTAAAAGCGCTCAAGCGTCGGCTCACGCGCCACGAGTTCCGGTACCTCACCGACCGCGGACTCGAGGCTGCGCTCCTCCGTCGGGAGATCGGCGACCGGAACAACGTGCGCGGGATAGGTGGTGAGTCGAGCGAACACGACGGTGGACGGGCGGCGTTGACGACGACTGTACGTGATGACGACGGCAACGTGAGACGCCGCGAACTCGCACCACACGCGATCGGTGTAGCAGCGCTGTACGCGGTCGTAAGCCGGCTCGAGGCGGACGATCTTCCGGCCTCGCTTGACCTCGTGGAGACGGCGCGGCTGTACGAGGACGGCGAGCTTCGGCGCAACGACGAGGTACTAACGACTGACGATGTCGAATTCGGCGACAACGACGGGCGAACCGGGATTCCAGTCACCTACACCCGGGACGTTATCGCCGACCTGCTGAGTAGTGGGAGCGACAGGAGTCACCCGGAACTCGCCGTTGAGGATATCGTTACCGCGGGGGACGTGTTGGAGGGAATGCGTGACGGGCTGGCCGACGCTCCGGTGTTCTCGCACGCGGAGGTCGTCGAGTTCGAGAGCCGGTACACCCCCGTCGTCGAGCGACTTCGGGAGCTTCAGCGAGCCGATGTCGTCGACGCCGCGCTGGCTGCCGAAACCGTGCCGGCGGACACGGTCGCCGAGTACGTCGAACACGTGTATGCGTGGGATGCGGATGAGCCGGTCGAAACGGATCGGGGGACAGAGGCCCCTGACGCACTCGTGATGAAGGTGTTCGAGACGGAGACGCTGGGGCGGTTCGACGAGGCCGACTACCGAGGGACCGAGCCGACTCCGGCGGTTGCCGAGTTCCGGCGAGAGCAAGTGATCCGTGCGCTCACCAGGTACGCGTGGCGAAACCGCGGCGACGAGTTCAGCGTCGACGATGTCGACCTCGGCGAGATACCCGAGCTGAAAGCGGTGCTGGAGGCGAACGACCTTGCGGATCTAAAACGACGGTTCCCGGAGCTCGACCCGACCGAGTGGGCCGACCCGCCGGCGAACACCGAAACCGAGCGAGTGAAATCGGCGACCATCGAGCGACTGACCGAGGACGGATACAGCCGGGCGTCCGCGGAGCTGACGAGCCGTGCCGTGATGCGAGACGTTCGGGAGGAGTGGGCCGCGCTGTCCGACGACGGTGAGTCAGACGATGAGACGTATCGTGGATCACCGACGACGCTCGACGGGGGTGGCGGCTAATGGGACTTCCGGAGGACCGCGAACGGTTCCGCGAGGTGGGAGAGGCCCGCCGCGAGGACCTCGCAGAGTTCATCAGCCACGGCGACCTCGGCGGGTCGGCCCCTGATCGAGTTCGGATCCCAATCAAGCTGGTCGATCTGCCATCGTTCGAGTACGACCGTCGGGAGATGGGCGGCGTCGGACAGGGAGAGGGTGGCCAGCCACAGCCGGGCCAGCCGGTCGATCCGGAGCCGGGTGACGACGACGCTGAGGGTGAGCCCGGTGAAGAAGGCGGTGACCACGAGTACTACGAGATGGACCCAGAGGAGTTCGCCCGCGAACTCGACGAGGAACTTGGGCTCGACCTCGAACCGAAAGGGAAACGCGTCGTCGAGGAGACAGAAGGCGATTTCACTGACACTGCTCGCGCCGGGCCGAAGGGCTCGCTCGACGTCGACGAGTTCTTCAAACGCGGCCTGAAGCGTCACCTCGCGACGGATTTCGATGGGTCGTACATCGAAGAAGGGTTGTTCGTCGACGGCGCTGGGGTTGATGCGGTGTTCGAGTGGGCACGTGAGTCGAGTGTTCCCGTGTCGCGTGCGTGGATCGCCGACGCAGCAGCGACGATAGCAGCCGAACACGGCGACCCGGTCGAGGCGCTCGATCGCTGGGAGTCGTTCGAAGAACTCGAAGCGAACGTCGAGCGCGAGACGGTTAGCCAGCGCATTCGACGGGACGGCCTCGACAGCGTTCCGTTCCGTCGGGAAGACGAACGGTTCCGCCATCCGGAGGTGATCGAAAAACGCGAGCGCAACGTCGTTGTCGTGAACATCCGCGACGCGTCTGGGTCGATGCGAGAGACGAAACGCGAACTCGTCGAGCGGGTGTTCACGCCGATGGACTGGTATCTCACCGGGAAGTACGACGCCGCCGAGTTCCGATACGTCGTTCACGACGCCGAGGCCTGGGAGGTCGACCGCGAGGAGTTCTTCGGGATCCAGTCCGGCGGCGGAACCCGCATTTCCAGCGCGTACGACCTCGTCGAGGAGATTCTCGAAGAGTACCCGTACAGCGAGTGGAACCGGTACGTGTTCGCCGCCGGCGACTCGGAGAACGCCGGCAGCGACACCCAACAGAACGTGATTCCACGGATGGAGTCGATCGACGCGAACCTCCACGCCTACGTCGAGACCCAGCCCGGGGGAACGACGCGGAACGCCCGCCACGCCGACGAAATCGAGGAGGCGCTGGGAGATCGCGGTAACGTGGCCGTGGCCCGCGTCGGCGGCCCGGAGGACGTGACGGATGCGATATACGAGATACTCGATACGGAGGGGAACGACGAATGAGAGACGACAGACTCGAATCGAAACGGGAGGCGGAAACGCTCGACGAGCCGGCCACCGAGGCGAGGGCACTCGCCGAACGCCTCGGACTCGACCCGTACCCGGTGCGATACTGGGTGGTCGGCCACGACGAAATGAACGAACTCATCGCGTACGGCGGGTTTCAGCGTCGGTACCCGCACTGGCGGTGGGGGATGAACTACGAGCGGCAACGGAAGAAGGACCGGCACGGACTCGGAAAAGCGTTCGAGATCGTCAACAACGATGACCCAAGCCACGCGTTCTTACAGGAGTCGAACACCGAAGCCGACCAGAAAGCTGTCATCACCCACGTCGAGGCACACGCCGATTTCTTCGCGAACAACGACTGGTTCGGACTGTACGCCGACCGCGGCGCAGACGGTCCAAACGCGGCCGCACGGCTTGAGCGGAACGCTGACCGGTTGGCAGCAATCGGGCGACGGGCCGATGTCGACCGCGACGAGGTCGAACGGCTGATCGACGCGGTGAGCGCACTAGAGGATACGATCGACCAACACAGCCCGGTGGACGCCGCCCGGGGTCCGGCCAAGACGGAACGGGACGACGACCTCGATAAACCGGCGGCGGAGCTGGAAGCCCGGATCGAGGAGCTCGACCTCTCAGATGCGGTCAGACGCGACGTGTTCGACGACGAATGGCTCGAAGCGCAGGAAGACGGCGTCGAACCCGAGGAGCCGCGACCGGACGTGCTCGCGTTCCTGCGGGACCACGGGAAGCGATACGACCCGGACACGGGGAAGGCCGTCGACCGTGAGCCGTGGGAGACAACCGTCATCGACGCGATTCGCGAGGAGGCGTACTACTTCGCGGGCCAGAAGGTGACGAAGGTGATGAACGAGGGATGGGCGACGTACTGGGAATCCGTGATGATGGGCGGCGAGGGGTTCGCCGGCCCCGACGAGTTCCTCACGTACGCCGACCACATGTCTCGGGTGCTTGGCTCGCCCGGCCTCAACCCGTACAAGCTCGGCTTCGAGCTGTGGACACACGTTGAGCTTCAGGCGGCCCGTCGCGACGTGATCGACAAGCTGCTGCGTGTTGAGGGGGTGACGCCGAAGAACTTCCACTCCGAGATCGATCTCGACGAGGTGCTGACGGCGCTGGAACCAGATCCGGCGATCGCTGGTGCGGGCCCAGCAACCCTCGATGAACTGGCCGAGTTGGCCGCCGCAGGCGACCCGCGAGTCGACGCCGAAACGGTCGACCGGGCCCTGTCCGCTCGCGACGGCGACCCCGAGACCGCTCGCGACGGCGACCACGAGACCGCTCCCGACATCGAGCGGTACCCGTGGAAGCTACTTACGTATGAGGGACTCGCGGAGCGTCATTACGCGCTCTCACGGCCGGAACACCGAAGCGCGCTCCGAAACGTGTCGCGATCGACGGTAGCAGAGCAGGCACGGTACATGTTCGATGTCGACCGGTACGCGAATGTCGAGGCAGCGCTCGAAGCCGTCGACCGGACCGCCGGATGGGAGCGGATGTACGAGGTGCGCGAGAGCCACAACGATGTCACGTTTATTGACGAGTTCCTCACCGATGAGTTCGTGCGGAACCGGAACTACTTCACGTACGAGTACAGCCACGCAGGCGAGGAGTTCCGTGTCGGAAGCGTCGACGCGGACGACGTAAAACGGAAGCTGCTCCTCCAGTTCACCAACTTCGGGAAGCCGACGATCACCGTACTCGACGGCAACTTCAAGAACCGGGGCGAGCTGCTTCTCGGTCATCAGTACAACGGAGTCGCGCTGGACGAGGCGCAGGCGAAGGCTACCCTCAAGCGCGTGTTCGAACTGTGGGGGCGGCCAGTCAACCTAGCGACGATCCGCACGGAGTACACCGAACAGGAGATCAAACGCGCACAGCGTCGGGACCGCGAGCCCGACGGAACGGAGGTCGGCGTCCGGCTCCAATACGACGGCGGCGACGTGACGGAACACGACCTCGACCCGGATATCGAGGCCCGGATCGCCGCCGAAGAGGTCGATTACGATACGAAGCCCGACGAGTGGCTGGCGTGAGACGAATGGGACGCAGGACGAAGACGCATCCCAGCCAGTCGGTGTTGGACTTATATCATTGAGACACTACCTACCAACATGGTCGGCGTCGGAGACCGGGTGGATACACACGACGGTGGGCAGCCCCCGGTCCGGAGCGTCGAACGGGACGAGGACGCCAGAAACCGTGAAACGGAGGTGCCGCTCGCGTTTCCCGAGCGAGACCCCGATTCGCTCAGCGACACCACGGAGCTCTACCTGATGCGGCGGCACGCTGCGGACGACGGAAGTGTAACGGTACAGGTGCTCAGTTGGGAGCGCGACGATGACATCGTTCGCGTCGAGTACAGTCTGCCGACGGGAGCGAGGCAACGCGATCGGTATCGGTGGCCAACGCCCGGTCGATACGAGGAGAGCGACTTCATCGGTCTCGTACGTCGCCTCGGCTACGCGCCCGGGGCCGCGGAGCACATTGCCGGGGAGTTCGCCCGGGCACGACACGAGAACGGTCGCTGGCGGATCGTGACCGGACGCGAGACGCGGGGAGGAAGAGCGCCACGAACGGAAGAGACCGGGCCATCCAATGCGACAGCAACCGACTCAGTGCGTCTGACGAGTCGATTCGCGCCGTCGTTCATGCCAGCGATTCGCGCCCGTCTCGAGGGTATCGATCCGATGGACCTCGGAATGGTGTCGGTGCTGCTCGTCTTCCTTTCGGTCGTCCTGCCGGCGGCAGCAGCGGTCGTAGCCGGGGGACTCACCGCGACAATCGCAGCGCTCGGAGCGCTACTGTTCGGCGGAGCGGTCGTCAGCCTGTGGCTATCGATCGTTATCGCGGCCACGTGAGCGAAACGTCGTTGTGGACGCCGCTAGGACAAGTCCGCGATCATCGCCGACACGTACTCCGTCTCGTCCTCGTTGATCCCGTGACCCATCCCCTCGTAGAGTCGGGTCTCGACAGCAGCGCCGAGCGCCTCAAGCACCGCTTCGGTCTCGTGGACGCGCTCCTTCGGGATGTGGGGGTCGACATCGCTACAGCCGAGAAACGCCGGGGTCCCGGCGAGTGGGTCCACCTTGTCTCCGACGTAGTCGTCGACGACGACGCTATCACCGATCACGCCGCCACTCAGCGCGGCGAGTCCACCGTATCGGCGAGGGGTCCGAGCGACGAACTCGCTCGCGAGACACGCACCTTGCGAGAACCCGGCAACGGCGACGCTTTCGGCGTCGATTCCGGCGTCAACAGCCGTTTCGACCGCATTTCCGACCGCCTCCAGCCCCGAGCTCCGGCCGGGTTCGTTCTCGGCGACCGGCGAGAGAAACGAGTTCGGATACCAGGTGTTCCCGGCAGCCTGTGGGGCGAGCAGGGCGACGTCGTCGCCGGCGACCTCCTCGCCGAACCCGAGGATGCTACGGGCGGTCGCGCCACGTCCGTGGACGAGGACGAGCGCCGCCTGCGCCTCGTCGACTGGGGCTCCGCCCCTGACGAGGGGTTCGTCGCCGTGTGGGTCGTCTCCGGAGTGGGGAGTTCGGCGGCTCATACGCCAACCCCCGAGTCCGCGTCGGGAAGGTCGTACTTGTTGACCGGAAGCCCGAGCTCTTCCAAGGCTGCCTCCATGTGTCGATCCTGTGCGAAGTCCGCGCCGTCCTCCTCCCGGAGCCGCTGGGCGGTCGCAAACACCTCGCCCTTGCGGTCGTCGGGAATCTCGTACTTGTCCGAGGAGAGTTCGATGACGAGCCCGTTGTTGTCCTGCGTGTAGATGGAGTGGAATATCCCTCGGTCGAACACGTTGTACCCCTTGCCGGCGTCCTCAAGCGCGCGCATGATGTCCTCGTACTCGTCGGGATCGACGCTGAAACAGAGGTGGTGGACGGCCCCCGTTCCGGCTCGCTGACCGCGTGCCGACGGGCGATCGTCGCTCACGAAGAACGTCAGGATCCGGCCGTCGCCGGTGTCGAAGAAGAGGTGCGTCTGTGAGGGGTCGTCCAAGTTCGGCTGCCGAAGGACGAGCGGCATCCCGAGCAGATCGCGATAGAACGCGATGGTGTCCTCCTCGTTGCTTCCCCAAACCGTGACGTGGTCGGTTCCGGTAGTGTGAAACGGTGCGTCAGGTTTCTCCGGCGTCACCGGTGCCGCGTCGTCGTTGCTCATACGTAGAGATAGGACCGTACCCGGATAAATCCGGGAGAGACCGGGAGGTGATCGGCTGACATCCGTGTTATCGGCCCGGAGCGCGTCGTTTATGATCCGCGAGCCCGTTCGAACGCCCATGATGCTCCCGACACACGTGCTGGTCGGGATGTCGCTCGCGACCCCCGTCGCACTCGCGGTCCCCGGGGTCGCCCCCGCGGTCATCGCCGGCGCGGTCGTCGGCAGCATCGCCCCCGACCTCGACGTCGTCGCTCACCATCGACGGACCCTCCACTTTCCCACCGGCTACGCCGTGGCCGCGATCCCGGCTACCGGCGTCGCGGTCGTTTCCCCGACGTCAACGCTCGTCGGCATCGCGGCAGGCGTCGTCGCCGCCGCGGTACACTGTCGAATGGACGTTTACGGCGGAAGTCACGAGCTCCGCCCGTGGGAACGGAACACCGACCACGCCGTGTATGACCACGTCCGCGGGGATTGGCAGCCGGCGAAACGATGGATTCGATACGACGGATCCGGAGCCGATCTCCTCGTCTCGCTGGTCGCAGCGATACCACCCGCGTTGCTTCTCTCCGGATCCGCCCGTACGGTCGTTATCGGCGCGCTCGTCATTGCGCTCCTATACACCGCGTTCAGACGCCGAATACCGGATCTCGTCGACGCGATGAGCGATCGGATCGGTCACGGATCGTGACGGCTCTCCCCAGAGCGCGGACCCGTCGGAACGACGGGAACGGCCATACCGAACAGGGTTTATTCGCGCGCCCATACGGGACGCGTATGGAGTTCCTGCTTCACGCCGGACACGAACACCCGGCAACGCTATGGATCGCCGTTTCAGCCGTCATCTCATTCGTTCTCGGCATCGGAGTCGGCGCGTTCGGAACCGGACGCCGCAGTGCGGAAGGGGACGATCACGTCGGCGAGTCCGACGGAGAGTAGACGGAAAGGTCCTTCTTCTGATACGTGGACCGGTAGACCGCCGGAATCCCGGTGGCTACTCGTCCGTCCAGACATCGGGCGCGACTCCGAGCGATCGGACGACGATCGGATACCCGAACGCGATGACCGCCACGACGATGAGCGACTGCCAGAGCTCCAGCGGACCAACGATACTCTCAATGAGCGTAAACGACACGAACAGGACGACGAGTATCATCGCCCAGTGTGGTGCCAACTGGCGCAGTCTCCCCACGGTCGAGGTCATGCCACCAATAACGACAGCGAACGGTAGTGAGTATCGATCGAAATCGAAGCTATCCGCTCAGTAGCGCGACGGCATGAACGCCATCCCGACGAGGACCATCGCGGACAACACACTGATTATCACCACGCGCCACAGCCCATCACCGTACTGATCGAACTGCTCTATTTGAGCGATCTGTGCGTCGTAACTGTCGATGTCGGTCGAGAGCGTGAGCGTCGAGGCGTTGGGGAAGTGAGCCATGAACTCGGTATCACCGATCGTGACCATGGATTCCTGTTCGACCCCTATCGTTAGCGTCTCCGGACCCATCCAGACGACGGTGACCTCGTCGGACGTGACCGAATCCACGGTGGCCGTCACGTCGTTGTACACGAGTTCGTCACCCACGTCGTACGAGCGCTCCTCGGGTGCAGGGAAGTACTCATCCGGGCTCACGAGCCGCGTGTCACCGTCCTCATCGGTGACGACGACGAACTCCTCGCCGTCACGGTCGACCGTTTCGTTATCGGCATTCGGATCCTCCGCCAAGAGCGCCTCGAAGTCCTGCTCCTCGACGAGCGCGAACGATTCCGCATCATCGATCCGAACGTTCCACTCGCGGTCGTCGACCTCGACGATCGACCCGTTCGCCCACGTCTCGGACTGTTCGGCCGTCCGTTCACGCTCGATCTGACCGGTTATTATCTCCCCGAGTTCGTCGTCCTCCTCAACAGTGATGGCGGTGAGCGTATATTCGTCCCCCTCGACCGTGAACGAGTCACCCTCGGACAGCTCGTGGTCCGGGTTATCGAACGCGACCTCCGGAGACTCGCCCGTCACCACGAGAACACCGGCTACGCTCGCGACGAGCAGGAAGAGCGCGACGTATACGGCTACAGCGCGTCGTTGCATGGTTCGTCTGTGGTTCAGGCCCCGTATAACGGTTACTAACGAGTAGTGCGCAGTCGATTCCAGCCGTCGATCCGGCTCGGAACGCGTTCAGGCGATCGGAAACGGTAATTAAAGCCAAGGGCC
>OBKM01000470.1_pt1 | contig 19855 bp, 21 predicted proteins | sample 1519691 | NCBI WGS metagenome assembly OBKM01 (sample SAMEA37050418, study PRJEB22526) | metagenome | biome: saline pan; feature: lake; material: water | place: Egypt | collected 2015 | depth 0.5 m | reverse complement strand
CGCCGACACGTATAGATACGCCGTTTTGGAACAAAAACGTTCGGGAATGGCCGCTGTGACGGCGCGTATCCACGCCGTAAACGGCGTGGTATTACGCCTGTTCCACCTATAATATCCTATCGCTGTCTGGCGGATTAAGGATCATGAGGAATTAAGTGCCCGTCGTCGCTTTCGTTTCCTATGGGAGTTGTCAGCGATCTGGTTTCCAACCTTCGGCACTCCAACGATGGCGAACCTGTGTATGAGTGCTACCAGTGTGGACGTCGGTTCCACCTCGAGTATCACCAGTGCCCGGCGTGTGAAAGTTACAGCGTTGAACGAGTTGACTGGGAGACGGGAACCGAGACTGAGCAATAGCTGCACCGTCGGCTCTATCGAGACCATGCACCCACGGTAGTTGGTGCTCTGTTTACTCGGAGTTAGTACGCTGCGCTTCCGTCCACATCGGCTTCGGATGCCTCTTTTAATGCTGTCATCAAGTCGCTTAGACCCGCTTCGTTTAACCGAAAGCTCACCGTTGTGCCCTGTCTAAGCAGTTTGACACCGACTGAGTCATCTTGAAGAGCCGTTATCCGAAGTGTCGCCTCTCCAGCGTCGTTCTCTCCGTTGCTGGAGTACTGTACATCGACATCGATTTCGGTCGAACTATTGGTCATGCGCCTGCCTCTACTGGCCACAATCACGTATATTACACGGACTAGAGATAATAATATGACACTGTCTAGTTGAGCACCCCCTTATACTGACGGACAAAAGAACGTACACACGACTCACGAGGAGTACACCGTTCGACGGAACGAACGGCGGATGGCTCGTGAGTCGGTTTCATTTGCGTTCCTCCACCAGTATGAGACGATGAGCAACTCCGCTTTGAGTTTTCCGTCGGAAACCGCCTGCTGAATCGACGTTCCGCAAACGGGTACGTCTTCAGAGACGGTGACTTCGATGACGTTCGCGTTTCCAGCAAGACTGATAAAATCGGTCGGTTCGGGCGTCTGTTGCTCGCTGTCGGGGCCAAACGGCATATATGGGAGATCGGATCCGCTCCGGATGAGGTGTTCTCCTCCGATATCGATCCCCGGCCCGGTCGGATCCGATCCGCCACCGCGATCAGATTCGGTCCATCACCTCCGTTGCGAACGTCCCTATTGCCCGCTCGTGGTCCGAGGTTTCGAGGCTGACGATGGCGTGATCCAGCCCGTACTCCTCGAGTCGACGGAAGTACGCCCGGAACCACTCGGTTCCCGCGCGGTAGCCGAGATGGAGCGGTTCGGGGTCGGCCCCCGGATCGTCGGCGAGTTCGACACGGATCGCGATCGAGAAGGGCTTGTCGGTCGTGTGCTCGCGCCAGGTGTCGAGATACGACTGCAGCGTCGATTCGGGGAGGTGATAGAAGATCCAGCCGTCGCCGTTGGTCGCGATCCACTCCGTCGACTGCCGGGCGTTGCCGGTCGGAAACAGCGGCAGCGTCTCGGCCGTCGGCTTCGGGAGCACGTCGAGGTCGCCGTTGAGGCTCCCCCACGAGCCCTCGATCGTCGGGAACCGCTCGCGCCACAGCGTCCGGACCGCCTCCATACCGTCCCGGACCAGTTGTCCGCGGTCGTCGGGATCGACGCCGAAGGCGGGATACTCCGGATCGCGATCGCCGGAGGCGACGCCGAGTACGAGCCGTCCGCCCGAGAGCCGATCGACGGTCGCGGCGGCCTTCGCAACGTGGATCGGATGCCGCAACGGGAGGACGATACTGGAGGTTCCGAGCGCGATCGAATCCGTGTGGGCGGCGAGATACGAAAGCAGCGGCCACGCGTCGAAGGCTCCTCCGGCGTCCCCGAACCGCGGCCAGTAGGTCGGTACGTCCCGCGCCCAGATGCCGTCGAACCCGACCGACTCGGCGTAGGTCGCGAGTTCGAGCTCCGACTCGACGCTCGGTGTCGACTCCCGCACACCGGTAAGCGGCAGCCCGATCCCAAAGGAGAGCCCGGCGGAACCGAAGAGCCGCCGGTAGCCGGCGTTTTCGTGGTCCGGATCAGTCATCGGAGACACTCCGGAACGTGGACGTATTTATGTTCTGACAGCGGAACCCACAAGTCAATATCCCGTCCCGAGCAGCCGATTCGCCGCCAACAGCGCGAAGGCGCTCCCGAACAACGCGCCGAGGGAGACGAACGCGACACCCCATCCGAACAGGTCCGCCGTCAGTCCGACGCCGACGGAGCCGGCGGCACCGACGACGGTGTAGGCGGTTCGGACGAGGCCGAACCCGGCACCGCGTTCCGCATCGCTCAACGCGTCCATAAACCGCGGGTCGATCGCGGCGAAGAAACTGGAGCCGAAGCCGGCCAACAGGACGGCGGCGGCGATACCGCCGAGGCCGGCTGGGAGCGTAAAGCCGGCCGTTCCGACGCCACCGAGGAGGGTGGCGAGGACGATCGCGGTGTCGCGGCCGAAACGATCCGAGAGCCGGCCGATCGCGATCTGTCCGCCGGTTCGGACGACGAAAAACGCCGAGAACACCGCGCCTGCGGCGGCCGGCGAGTAGCCGCGAAACTCGACGAGAAACGTCGGTAGAAACGACATGACGCCTTGGACGACGTAGGTACCGATCATCGCAACGAAAAGCGGGAGGAGGATCGACGGCCGCGAGAGGAGCTCGAGGAGCGGCCCGACGGCGAGCCGTTCGCGCATCGGCTGTTCGGGGCGTCGCGGCTCGGTCGGCCGGACGTATCGGAAAAAAAGCAGGAAGATCGGGACCCCGACGAGCGCCGACAGCGCAACGGCGGGCCGCCAGCCGTATCGGACCCCGACCCATGCGGCGGCCACGGGAGCGACCAGCCCGGCGAGGGGGCCACCGACGGAGTGGAACCCGACCGCCGTTCCGAGTTCGTCGAACGTCCGCGAAAGCAGCGTCGTCGCCACCGCATAGTGGAGTCCGGCGACGAGACCGAGAACGACGGCCGCAAGCACGAACGCCGCGAACGCGGGGGCAAAGGCGAGCAGCACGCTCATCGCCGTCGTGCCGCCGACGGCAACGAGGATGACCAAGCGCTCCCCGTACCGATCGGCGAGAACGCCGCTCGGGAACTGTGAAACACCGTACGCCAACCACATACCGGAGAGTGCGACCCCGATCGCCGTGTTCGAAACGCCGAAGTCCGCGACGATGAACGGAACGACGGGGCTGATCGCCAGGCGGGCGAAATACGTCACGAAGAAAGCGAGCATACACAACACCAACACGGTGTGGCGATACTGCCAGTTCACGCGGACCAGCCGTTCACATCCGATCCCAGTCGATCCAGCTTTGTTCCCATCCCTTCCGACGCTCCGCGGCCCGGCGGGCGTGCTCGCGGTCCTCGCGGTGGGTCCGGTTCCGCTCGACGGTGTCCGGCTGTTCGCCGTCGACGAGCATGGGGTGGAACGCGACCGTGCCGTACTCGGTGCGGCCGTCGGCCTCGATGGCGACGAGCTCCTGGTTCGCGCCGCCGAGCGGCATGAGGAGGCGGCCCTCGGGGGTCAGTTGATCCGAAAGCGCCCGCGGCGGCTCGACGGCAGCGGCCTCCAGCAAGATCCGGTCGTACGGGGCGTACTCGGCCAGCCCGCCCACGCCGTCGCGACAGTCGACCAAGACGCCGGGGTAGCCGGCCGAGGCCAGATTCGAGCGGGCGTCGTACACGAGACGACGGGCGATGTCGATCCCGTGGACGTTGGCCTCATCGGTGAGCTCCGCGAGGACGGCGGCGGTGTAGCCGACGCCGACGCCGACGACGAGGACGTTGTCGTCGGGGCGGACATCGAGCGCCTCGAACAGCCGGCCTGCGGCGCTCGGCGAAAGGACGCGGGTACCGAGACGTTCGAAGGAGCGATCGGCGTAGGCGGCCGCATCGTCTTCGACGAACGGTTCCCTGGGCACCGTTCGCATCGCGACGCTGACCCGCTCCGACCGGACGACAGCCTTGGCGTCGTGTTCGAGGCTGTCGACCATGTCGTCCCGGAGCACGGCGGGGTCCATGCTTTCGGCTCCGTGCCCGAGCCTCTTCAATCGCGCGGGAAAACTGTCGAAAGCTGTCGATCACCGGTCGCCACACACGAGCAGTTACTGGTCGCCGCCGGCCATCGGAACGAACCGGACCCCGCCGTGGGTCGTCCGGTCGATCCCGTCGTCGGTCCGAACGGCTTCGACGAGCGTCTGTGTGTCCGTCCCGATCGGCCCGATGAGTCGAGCGCCGACGCGGAGCTGTTCGACGAGCGTCTCGGGGAGTTCCGGCGGTGCGCAGGTGAGATACGCGCCGTCGTAGGGGGCGTGGGCGGGCCAGCCCGCCCACCCGTCGCCGACGCGGACGTTGACGCCGCCGTAACCGAGCCGATCGAGGCGGCTGCGGGCGGCCGTCGCAAGCTCCTCGACGTGCTCGACCGTGTAGACGTTGTCGTCGCCGACGATCTCGGCCGTCACGGCGGCGTGGTATCCACAGCCGGTGCCGATCTCGAGGACCCGATCGCCCTGTTCGAGCGCGAGGAGATCGCACATGATGCCGACCATGTGCGGAGCGGAGATCGTCTGCCCGGAACCGATCGGGAGCGGGCGGTCGAGATAGGCGTCCTCGTGGCGCGACTCGGGGACGAACTCGTGTCGCGGAACGGTCCGGAGGGCGTCGATCGTCGAGGGGTGTTCGATCCGGCCGGCGTCGACGAGCGACTCGACGAGCCGTTCTCTGGCCGCCTCGAACGTCTCAGAGTCGTCGCCGTCGCGTCCGAACATCCTACCAACCGGACCACGCACGGGCCTGTGCGTCCTCATCGCGTGCGTAGAGCCGTTTGATGTCCTTTGCCAGCACCGAATCGCCCTCGAAGTCGTAGTCCTGTCGCTCGTACGCCGTCGCGTCCTCGCGGACGAGGATCCGCTCGACGCTGAACTCCTCGCCGCCGTACTCGTGGGTTCGGCCGATGGTGAACGACTCGTCGCCGGGGACCTGGATCCGGACGCTTCGGCTCTCGTCGTGTGTCCCCTCCTTCGGATGAAGCGTCAGATTGACCGTGACGTTGCCGACGGCGCGGGCCCAGATCGTCTCGATATCGGTCGCGTCCGCGCCGTCGGACCGGGAGCCGTCCTCGCCTTCGAGGGACGTGACGCGGGCGGTCAAGATCGCCTCGTCGGTCTCGACGAGGAACTCGTCGCCGACCACCAAGCGCTCCTCAGGCGGGATCTCGACGGTCGATTCGACGGATTCGCCGTCCTGTGAGACGACGACCCGGCGATCGACGGTCGGTTCCTCGTCGATCGTCGTCTTGTGGACGTGTTCGCACTCGCTACATCTGACGGTAACGCCGCCGCCGCGGTTCAGTACCTCGTGGACGGTTTCGGTCCCCGGCGAACAGGACGGACACCGGACCGCGATACGCTGTTGGCTCATTATCACGGATTGACCGTCCGGACGTATAAGCACGTGGCTCGGCGCCAGTCGTCCGGACGTATAAGCACGTGGCTCGGCGCCGGTCGTCCGGATATGTACGGCCGTAGCTCGGCCGCAACGCTCACGCGTCAGGGGTGGGGAGTTCGATCTCCTCGCCGTCGACGTAGACCGTCGGCTCCCGAAGGATGCCGTCCATGTGGATCGGGGCCTCCGTGTCGCCGCCGATCCCCGCGTCGTCGCCGAAGGCGATATGGACCGTTCCGGCGGCCTTCTCGTCCAGAAGGACGCTTCCGACCAGCTCGGTCACGCCGAGGTTCGTCCCGATGCCGAGCTCGGCAAGGTTGTACGCCGCGTCGCCGGCCTCCTCGGCGGCTGCGGCCGCTTCGGCGGAGAGCGCATCGTCCGAGATGTTCGTGAGCTGGCCGTTCTCGACGTCGATCGTGACCGTCCGTCCGTCGGCGAGCAGCCCGTGTGGGCGGATCGTCCCGTCGACGACGTACGTCCCGGTCGCCGACTCCGGGCTAATAAAAACCTCGCCGGCCGGGAGGTTCGAAAACGAGCCGGCCTCGTGGACGATGCCGGTGTCATCGTTCCAGGGGCGGTCGCCGAGTTCGAAGGTGATATCCGTTCCTTGCGGGGACGTGACACGAATCTCGTCGGCCCCGGAGACCGTTTCGAGCATCGCCGAACACGCTTCGGCGATCGCTTCGTAGTCGGCGTCGAGTCCGACCGTGAACACCTCCTCTGTGATTCCGGGCAGCGTTGCGCCGCGGGCCCCGGCGTCGGTCGCCTCCGAACGCGCCCTGGTGTGGCTGATGCTTTTCGTCGTCGGGGCGAGAAAACAGTCCGCCGCCCGGATCGCCGAGGCGACCGATGCCGGCGGTTCCGCGCCGTGTTGTGGGCCAGGGGGATACCGAACGATGACGGCGTCATCGGTCGCTTCGAGGGCGGCCGCATAGAGCGCTTCGCCGATCGGCCGGCGTTTGTCGTCGGTGACGATGACGCACGTCTCGCCGTCGGTAACGGCGAGGCACTGCTCGATCGCCGTTTCGGCCGCGGTCGCGACCGCCTCCGGGTGTTCGATCTCGATGGCGCCCGTTTCTGACATACGGTTCGGTTGGGGCGGCGGGCGCAAAAGACGTTCCCCTCCGGGGACGACGGACCCCGCTCCGAGGGGAGCGGGCGGGGAAAGAAACGGTTATTCGGATGGGGTCACCACCGGTTGACATGGGCATTCAGGTCGCGGTCAACGGCTACGGAACCATCGGGAAACGGGTCGCGGACGCCGTGACGCTCCAGCCGGACATGGAGCTCGTCGGCGTCGGAAAGACGCGGCCGAACCACGAGGCGGAGTTGGCAGTCGGGAACGGCTATCCGCTGTATGCGGCCGTCCCGGACCGCATCGAGCGATTCGAGGCGGCCGGGATCGACCTCGCGGGCACCGTCGAGGAGATGGTGGAGGCCGCCGACGTCGTCGTCGACGCCTGTCCGTCGGGGATCGGCGCGGAGAACAGATCGCTCTACGAGGAGCACGATACCCCGGCGCTGTATCAGGGCGGGGAGGACGCCGATCTCGTCGACACCTCCTTCAACGCCCGGGGGAACTTCGCCGAGGCGGCCGGGGCCGACCACGTCAGGGTCGTCTCCTGTAACACGACCGGTCTCTCGCGATTGCTCGCACCGCTACGGGAGACCTACGGCGTCGAGAAGGCCCGCGTGACGCTCGTTCGACGCGGCGGCGATCCCGCCCAGACCGACCGCGGCCCGATCAACGACATCCTGCCGAACCCCGTGGGTCTTCCCTCCCACCACGGGCCGGACGTGAACACGATCTTCCCGGCGCTGGATATCGACACGCTCGGGCTGAAAGTGCCCGCGACGCTCATGCATACCCACTCGGTGAACGTGACGCTCGAGACGACGCCCACCGAGGCCGAGGTCCGGGACCTCCTCGGCGGGCAGCGCCGAACGTTCATGATCCCCGAGGGGTCCGGGATCGACGGCGCGGGCGCGCTCAAGGAGTTCGCGATGGATCGGGGGCGGCCGCGGGGCGACATCTGGGAGAACTGCGTGTGGGCGGAGTCGGTCTCGCTTGAGGGGTCGGATCTGTATCTGTTTCAGGCGATCCATCAAGAATCCGACGTCGTGCCGGAGAACATCGACGCGGTCCGGGCGGTCCTCGGAACGACCGACGCGGCCGAATCGATCGAACGCACGAACGAGACGATGGGGATCGGGTTCTAGCCGGACCGACGGGCGTCCCGGGGTCGGATCGACGTCCGGCGGTTTCGCGTTCGATTCCAAAACTGTCGGCGACAGAAGGTTTTTGAATACATCCGCCGTATCGGTGTGTATGCGCCGTGATGACCGCGACGATCCGTTCGACGACATCTTCAGCGAGATAGAGCGGATGATGGAAGGGATGGGCGGCAGCCTCGACGCCGCCGATGCCGGCTTCGGCGGCGACGCCCACGTCTCGGTGTACGAGACCGACGATGAGATCCGGGTGGTCGCGGATCTGCCGGGCATCGAGAAGGACGATCTCCGGATCAAATGCGACGGCCGACACGTGACGATCGCGGCCTCGACGGCAACCAGCGAGTACGAAGAGCGGGTCGAACTCCCCGCCCGCGTCGACGAACACTCCGCGTCCGCGTCGTTCAACAACGGCGTCCTCGAGATCGCGCTCGATCGGACCGGTAGTTCGGCGAACATCGATCTCCGATAGAGTCGACGCGATCGCTCCCCTGTCTCCGCGACGGACGCTACCCGGAATCGAAACCGGTGAGCGTCGTTGAGCTTTCGATCTCGTCGAAAAGCGCTACGACGTTGGCTTCGATCTCGTCGCGGATCGCTCGGACGCGATCCGGATCCCGACCGTCGGGGTCAGCAAGCGCCCAATCGCGGACATCAGTCGTCTCGCCGACCTCGCCGACATCGAGCGTCGAACAGCCCATCGTCGCGACGTACGCACAGGAGCGCAGTTCTTCCGTGGAAATTTTCCGCGGCGTTCGCTCCGAGAGGTCGAGGCCGATTTCCTCCATCACCTCGATTACGCCCTCGTGAACGGCGTCGGCCGGGCGGGTACCGCCGGTCAGTATCTCGACGCGCCCTTCGAGCCCGCGGCGGTCCCGTTCGCGCTCGGCGAAGGCCGCGGACATCTGGGAACGACCGGCGTTTTGGACGCAGACGAACGCCAGCCGGATCGGCTCCGTCACGGCGTCCACCCGGAGCCGCGATCAGCCGCCGACACGGCCTCCGGGGTGACCGTCACGACGGGGACCGGGGCGGTTCGGATGATCTCGTCGGCGACGCTACCGAGGAGTGCCCGCTCGAAGCCGCCACGTCCGGCGGTCCCCACCGCGACGAGTCCGATCGACTCCCCATCGACATACTCGAGGATCGTTTCCGCCGGATCGCCCTCCTCGACGGAAATCACGGTATCGAGGCCGCGATCGCGGGCGGTGTCCGCGATGGTTTCGACCGTCTCGGTCGCGTCCCGAAGCAGCGTCTCGGAGGTGCCCTCCGAAGCCAGCGACGAGAGCAGCTTCGATCGGTCGGTTTCGACGACGGAGAGGGGATGAACCGTCGCATCGAGCCCCGCAGCGAGATCGAGTCCGACTGCCACGGCCGCCGCGGCCGTCTCGCTGCCGTCTGTCGGAAGCAGGACGGAGTCGAACGTTCGATCCGAGCCGGCCGCGTTCGGAGTGACCGTCATGACGGGGACCGGGGCGGTTCGGACCACCTTGTCGGCGACGCTTCCCATGACGGCGCGTGCGGCACCGCCACGGCCGGCCGTTCCGAGGGCGATCGCGTCGATCCCGTGCGCGTCGGCGTACTCGACGATCTCCTTTGCCGGAATTCCCTCACGTACCGCCGTCGTCGCGTCGAGTCCGCGGTCGAGTGCGGTCTCCCCGAGTGCAGTAGCCCGATCGCCCGCGGTCGCCCGGAGTTTGGCCCGGATGGACGGGGAGTCACCCGAGTAACCGGCCCCGGTCGCGAGGCTGCTGTCCGCGACCGAGAGCGCATGAACCGACGCCCCGAGTTGATCGGCTACCTCGAGCCCGCGGGCGGCTGCGCGTTCGGCCGGATCGCTTCCGTCGGTCGGAACGAGAAGTGTCTCGAACGTCATATGTCAGTCATCATCCGTTTTCGATGGGGTAACGTCATCGTCAGTTTGCGAGCGGAGCGCGTCATCGTCCGTGGGTTCCGTGCTTTCGAGTTGGCCGGTTTCGTAGCCACCCCACTCGAATCGCTCCTGGAAGTAGATGGCGACGTACACCAACGCGAGCAAAACGGGCACCTCGATCAACGGCCCGATGACCGTCGCGAAGGCGACGCCGGAGCCGACGCCGAAGACGGCGACGGCAACGGCGATCGCGAGTTCGAAGTTGTTCGAGGCGGCGGTGAAACCGATGGCCGTCGTCGTCGAGTAGTCCGCACCGATCCCACGGCCCATCCCGAAGCTCACGAGGAACATCACGACGAAGTAGATCGTCAGCGGGATCGCGAGCCACACCACGTCGAGCGGCTGTGCGAGGATCCGACCACCCTGCGTGGCGAACATCACGATGACGGTGAAAAGAAGCGCGATCAGCGTGAGCGGGCTGATCGTCGGCACGAACGTCTCCTCGTACCACTCCTCGCCCTTCGAGCGGACGCCGCCCAGGCGGGTCACGATACCGCCGGCGAACGGAATGCCGAGGAAGATCGCGATCGCGTAAAACACCTGCTCGACGGTGATATCGAAGGCACCGATGCCTTCGACCATCGCGTCGAGTCCGAGAATCGGCGGGAGAAAGAGCGCGAAAAACCAGATGTACACGCCGTACGTGATGATCTGGAAGACGCTGTTGAACGCGACCAGGCCGGCGGCGTACTCGCTGGAGCCGTCGGCGAGATCGTTCCAGACCAACACCATCGCGATACAGCGGGCCATCCCGATGAAGATCAGCCCGAGGAAGTACTCGGGGCGGGCCGGGAAGGCGGGAACGATACCGCTGAAGAAGATCACCGCGAGCGCGAACATCAGCGTCGGTCCGATGAGCCAGTTTTGGATGAGGCTCAACGAGAGGACGCGCCACTGGGAGAACACCCGCGGCAGCTGGCGGTAGTTGACCTTCGCAAGCGGCGGGTACATCATCGCGATGAGGCCGATCTCGACGAGGTAGTACTCCTGGATCGGATCGACGACCGACGGGGCGACGTATCCCAACCCGACTCCGATCCCCATCGCGAGGAAGATCCAGACGGTGAGGTACTTATCGAGGACGTCCATCGACCGCGGATCGCCACAGGACTCACACCCACAGTCGGGGCCGTGTTCGTGGCCCGCATCTGTGTCACCCATCGACCGACACGCTCCCTTCGAGCACGGTGACGAGCGCGACAGCCCGGCTTGTCGCCCGGTACTTCTTCCAGCGGCCGTCCTTGCGGGCGTCGACGAGCCCCGCGTCGACGAGCGCCGAGAGCGCGTGGCTGAGTCCACTCTCCGTTACGTCGACGACGGCGTTCAGCTCACAGACGCAGAGCTCCTCGCCGGCGGCCACGAGGACTCGAACGAGCGTATAACGGGTCTCGTTCGAAAGCGCCGAGAGCACGTCGAGTTCGGCCTGTGCCTGCTCGGTGCCGATAGCCGCCTCGAGGGTCCCGAGCTCCTCGAGCCGTCTGTCGACGTCCTCGCTTCGACACTCGCCGAGCTCGTCATCGAGATACCGACGAAGCCGTTCCGTCGTTTGTGACATCAACAAACAATTGAAAGCCTATTCAATTAACTGTTTTGACTCAGACGGGCGTTACCGGGCGACCGTTCCGAGGACAACACGCCGGATAAGTGAATTATGGGCGCTATATCCCGTCGTACGAGCGCCACCACACTTATAGGGAAGTCGGGAACGCCTCTCTGGGGCGTTCATCTCACACCTTGTAGTTTAACGTTTTCTCAATCTACCGGATGTTCACGCGGACGCCCGGATCGGTCGGCGACGACGGGGCCCATCAGACACCGGCTGTTCGCCGGATCAGCGCCGCGAGCCGGTCGTGGAAGTCCGGTTCGTACTTCGTCGCCGCATCGACCGTCGGGCGGGCGTTCGTCTCGTTGACGAGCACCCGGCCGTCCGAGACGAGGAGGTCGACGCCGAGCCATTCGATGTCGAGCGATCGGGCCGCGGTTTCGGCGATCCGGCGGTGTTCGTCCGGGATCTCGACCCCGACTGCGGTTGCGCCCCTGTGGACGTTGTGCTTCCAGCGGCCGCCGGCGCGTTTTTTCTCCGAAAGCCGTCGTTCGACCGCGCCGGCGTACTCGCCGTCGATGACCATCACCCGGTAATCGCGCGCGTCGGCGAGGAACTCCTGGACCAGAAACGACTGGTCGTCGACGGCGCGGTAGTCATGAACCAAAGAGAGGTATTCACAGATACCGAGAAAGGAGTCGAGGTCGGCCGCCTTCGCGATACCGACCCCGCGGGTCGTCGAGTTCGGCTTGACGACGACGGGGGGATCCAGGCGCTCGAACGCGGCGCGGAGTTCGGACTCCGCTGCCGGGTTTGAAACGTAGACGGTCTCCGGAACCGAAAGACCGGCCCGGTCGAGCCGGGTGAGCGTTTCGGCCTTGTTCCTGCTTCGGAGAACCGCCTCGCGCCCGTTGATCCAGGGAACACCGAGGCGGGCGTCGGCAACGCCGCCTTCCATCGTCCGGGACGGATACACGAACCCGACATCGAAGGGGCCCTCCGCGACGGGTTCGGAGAGGTGGTGGGCCCGTTCCGTTGTCGGGACGTAACACGCATCGACACCGCGCTCGGCGAGTGGGTCCTGGATCCGATCGAGGGTTTCCGCGTTCGTCGCGACCGCGAGCCGGAGCATATACTAGACAGACGCGGCAGCGGCTTCAAAACGGCGGTCGAGGTCGAATTAGTCGTCGCCAGCCTCGGTCCGGGCCTGCCGCCTCGCCGCCCGCTGGATGAACTCCTCGGGGAGTTCGTCGATCTCGCCGGCCTGGACGCCCCACAGATGGGCGTACAGCCCGTCTTCTTCGAGCAGTTCGTCGTGGGACCCGCGCTCGACGATCCGGCCGTCCTCGAGGACGACGATCGTGTCGGCGTCTTTTATCGTCGAGAGCCGATGGGCGATCGAGAACGTGGTTCGGTCGACGGTGAGCCGATCGAGGCTGCGCTGGATCAGCATCTCCGTCTCGGTGTCGACGTCGCTCGTGGCCTCATCGAGGACGAGGATCGAGGGGTCTTTCAACACCGCGCGGGCGATGGAGATCCGCTGTCGCTGTCCGCCGGAGAGTTTGACACCGCGCTCGCCGACCATCGTATCGTACCCGTCCGGGAGGTTCGTGATGAACTCGTGGGCCTCCGCGGCCTTCGCGGCCGCCACGATCTCCGTCTCGTCGGCGTCGAACGCACCGTAGGCGATGTTCTCCTTGACGGTTCCATAAAACAGGAACGTATCCTGTCCGACGTAGCCGACGTGTCGGCGCAACGAGGGAAGCGTCACCTCGCGGAGATCCTGTCCGTCGACCCGGATCGAGCCCGCATCGACGTCGTACAACCGAAGCAGGAGTTTCAGAACGGTCGATTTACCGGCCCCTGTCGGCCCGACCAACGCGAGCGTCTCGCCGCCCTCGACCTCGAAGTCGATGTCCTCAACGATCGGTTCGTCGTCGTAGCCGAAGGAGACGCCGTCGTACTCGACGCGGCCGTCGCTGACGGAAAGCGGTTCGGCGGCGTCGTCGACCGCCAGACGGTCGGGCTCGTCCATCAGCCCGAAGATCCGCTCGGCGGAGGCGTATGCCCGCTGATACATGTTGATTATCTGCCCGAACTGCGCCATGGGCCAAATAAACCGCTGTGTCAGAAGGATGAACGTGACGAACTCGCCGGTGAAAAGCGGCTGGGTCAGCGGCCCCGGGGCGGAACCGGTCGTCTCCGTCGACAGCACCCAGAGCCCGCCGATGAGAAACGTGAGAACGAACCCGATACCGGCGATGACCCGCAGGCCGGGAAAGAACTTGATCCGGGTCTCGATCGCGCCCCAGTTCGCATCGAAATAGTCGTTTGAGACGTCCTCGACGCGTTCGGACTCGTATCTCTCGGTGTTTGCGGACTTGATGACCTGGATCCCCCCGAGGTTGTTCTCCAGACGGGAGTTGACGTTGCCCACCGTCGAGCGGACGTTCGCGTACTTGGGTTGGATGATCTGGATGAACTTGTACGTGAACACGGCGATGAGCGGCACCGGAACGAGGGCGATGAGCGCGAGCTGCCAGTTGAGCCAAAACAGGATCCCGGCGATCCCGAGCACCATGACCGCGAGCCGGAACGTCGAGTTGAGGCCGTCGTTGAGGAACCGTTCGAGACGGTTGACGTCGTTCGAGAGAATGCTCATCAGCTCGCCGGTCTGCTTGTCGGCAAAAAAGTCCATGTTGAGCCGCTGCATCGTGTCGTAGGTGTCGGTCCGGATGGAGTGTTGGATGTTCTGTGCGAAGGCGTTGAACCCCCAGTTTCTGACCCAATGAAACACCGCACCGAACAGGAACGCTCCGGCGATGAGCCCGACGACCAGAATGAGCTGTTCGTCCTGGGCCGCCGGCGTCCACGCCTCGGGAAACAGCCACAGCGCAAACGCCTTGTCGTCACGGAAGACAGCATCGACCGCCAACCCCAAAAGGACGGGCGGCAACAGATCGAGCAACCTGGCGGCGACGCTTGCGAGGACGCCGGCGACGAACTGAAGCCGCCTCGGACCGCCGTATTCGGTGAACAGCCGCCACATCGGATCCTCGGCGTTTTGCCGCTGTTCCTCGAAAGGGTCGTCCTCGTCCCAGGCGATGTCCGCCATTACGTACAGTCGGCGTTCGGCGGCCATAACAGTTGTCACGGCGGCGGCCCGAGAACCGTCCCAGAACGTTTAGTGGCCCCGGAAGACGGCCCCGCCCACGGCTTCGACATCAGAGCCGGTGTCTCGGACGCCCCTCCGAGACCGGTCCGCGAGAACAAGCGCCCGGGGCCGGGACTGCCCGCGGGGCGAAACCGGGAAGTACGGGTACACACAATTTAGCAGTACCGGGTATCATATGACATCTCAACGGACCAAACCGACGCTTTTCGACCGGTTCGAACGGGCGATCTCGGAGTATGGGGTCGAAACACGGCGCGTCGAGCCGTCGGACGTCGAGGCCGCGATCGAGTCGTCGCTCCTGGAGCCGGCGATCGGAACGCCGCTCGAGATCGAGGGCGCGACGCTCCCGGAGGCGGTGAACACCGAGCCGACGAGCGCCGATCTCGAAGCGGCGGCGACCGGTGTCACGAGCGCGTCGCTTGCGATCGCCTCCTACGGGAGCGTCGTGCTCCGGGCCGACGAGGCGGGAAGCGAGCCGATCAGCCTGTTCAACGACCGCCACGTCGTGGTGCTCGAAGCGGACGATATCGTCCCCGACATGGAGGCTGCCTTCGAGTGGTTCGGCGACGAGTTACGGGAGAGCCGCGATTCGGCCATCATCGCGACCGGACCGTCGGCGACGGCGGATATGGGCGCGCTCGTGCGGGGGGCACACGGTCCGAAGGAAGTGGAGGTGATCGTTGTCCGATGAGCGACGCACGACGCTCGAAGGCCGACCACATCCGTGAGATAATGGACGCGGAGGGAGAGGCGGTCGCAGGGAACACGCGGGGGTTCAATCAGGGACGGTACGACTCGGTCGCGAAGCTCGAAGCCTACGAAGAGCTGAAAGACGAGGCCCGCTCGATCAAAGAAGACGCCATCGAGCGGCTGCCCGAGCTGATCGATGAGGTCATCGACGCCGTCGAGGAAAACGGTGGGACGGTGTATATCGCCGAGGACGCGGCGGACGCAAACGAGTACATCGCGAACGTCTGCGACGACGCGGAAGCCGAGCGGCTCGCCAAGAGCAAATCGATGACCAGCGAGGAGATCGAAATCAACGAGTATCTCGAAGCAGACGACGTCGACGTCGTCGAGACCGATCTCGGCGAGTGGGTGTTACAGATCGCCGAGGAGGCACCGAGCCACATCGTCGCGCCGGCGATCCACAAATCCCGCGAGGAGATCGCGACGCTTTTCAACGAGTATTTCGACCCCGAGGAGGAACTGGAGACGGCCGAGGAGCTGACAATATTCGCCCGCGAGCGGCTCGGCGAGTTGATCCGGGATGCGGACGTCGGCATGACGGGCGCGAACTTCGTCACCGCCGACTCGGGGACGATCGCGCTCGTCACGAGCGAGGGCAACGCCCGGAAGACGGTGACCGCTCCCGACACACAGATCGCGGTCGCAGGCGTCGAAAAGATCGTTCCGAGCGTCGAGGACCTCCAGCCGTTCGTCGAGTTGATCGGTCGATCCGGGACGGGACAGGACATAACCAGCTACATCTCGCTGTTTACGCCGCCGATCAACTCCCCGACGGTCGATTTCGACGACGCCGAGACGCCGATCGGCGGCGACGGCGACGACCGGGCGTTCCACCTCGTGTTGATCGACAACGGGCGGCTGGCGATGCGCGAGGATCCCGATCTCAAGGAGACGCTGTACTGCATTCGCTGTTCGGCCTGCTCGAACACCTGTGCGAACTTCCAGTCCGTCGGCGGCCACGTCTTCGGCGGCGAGACGTATTCGGGGGGCATCGCAACCGGCTGGGAAGCCGGTATCCACGGCCTCGACACGGCAGCGGAGTTCAACGACCAGTGTACGGGCTGTTCGCGGTGCGTCGAGGCCTGCCCCGTCGGGATAGACATCCCCTGGATCAACACCGTCGTTAGGGACCGGATCAACGGTAAAGAGGACGTCGACGCGGAGTTCCTCGTCGACGGGCTCACGCCCGACGCGGAGACGAGCGGTCCCGGCGTCCAGAAACGGCTGTTCGGGAACTTCGAAACGCTGGCGAAACTCGGCAGCGCGTTCGCGCCGGTGTCGAACTGGGTCGGGAACTCGGCACCCGCCGCCGCCGCGCTCGAGCGGATCGCCGGCGTCGACCGCCGCCGTCCGCTGCCCGAGTTCAGCCGGACGACGTTCGTCGAGTGGTTCGAACGCCGCGAGACGGTGCCGCCGGCCGACCCGGACCGGAAGGTCGTCGTCTACCCGGACCTGTACACGAACTACATGGCTGTCGAACGCGGCAAGGCGGCCGTACGTGCCCTGGAGGCGCTCGGCGTCGAGGTGCTCGTTCCGGCGGTTTCGGGGTCGGGCCGAGCACCGCTTTCACAGGGGATGATAGACACCGCTCGCAGCAAGGCCGAAGCCGTCTCCGGAACGCTTGGGCCGTATTTCGAGGCCGGATACGACGTGGTCGTCATCGAGCCGAGCGACATCGCGATGTTCACCGGGGAGTACGAACGGCTGCTTCCCGACGACGAGTTCGCCCCGTTCGTCGAGAACAGCTACGAGATCGCCGAATACGTGTACGGGCTGGTCGCAAACGGTGCCGATATAGAACGGCTCAGGCACGCGGACGGCGAAACGACGGTCGCGTACCACAGCCACTGTCAACAGCGGACGATGGGCCTCGAGGAGTACAGCCACACGCTTCTCGAGCGTTGTGGGTACGACGTCGAGACGAACGACGCCGAATGCTGTGGGATGGCCGGCTCGTTCGGCTACAAGAGCCAGTATTACGAGCAGTCGATCGACGTCGGGGAGAACCTCGCCGGCCAGATACGCGCGGCCGATCCCGATGTCGTCGTCGCGAGCGGGACCTCGTGTCTGGATCAGATCGACGATCTGCTTGCGGAACGGCCACAGCACGTCATCGAACTCCTCGCACCGGAGTGACGTGGGCGGCTTTGACACCGACGTGACCGCTCGTTTCCGCCCGAAGCGACCCGTTTCAGAGCTCGAATCCGAGTTCGTCGCCGGTCTCGACCCCACGATCCGTCGTCCAGCCCCGGTTTACCTCGAGAACGTACCGGCCGGTCCCGGCGTACGCCTGCTCGTTTCCGTCCTCGTCGGGACCCGGCGCGGGCGCTTCGTGGATCGCCGTGATCGTGCCGTCGGCGTCGGCGAAGACGATGTCGATCCCGAACGCCATCCCCCGCATGACGTAGCTGCGCTCGGCGGAGCTGTCGTGGACGAACAACATCCCGCGATCCGCCGGGAGGGAGTCGGTCCCGCTCAGGCCGATGTATCGCTTGGAGAACGTGTCTGCGATCGCGGCCTCGACCGAACCGAGTTCCGCGCCGGTCCCGCCGTCGTACACCGTGACCGTCGTGTGCTCGTAGCTACCATCGGCGGCGGCCGGATCGTAGCCGTCGCCGAAAAACGGCGCGGCGATTCCCGTCGAGAGCGCGAGCAATCCGATCGCGCCGACGAAGGCGACCGCGACGATACCGTATGCGATCCACCGGGCGTCCATCGCCCGACCGGAGGGGGCGAACGCGCCTAAGCGTTCCGTCCGAAAGGTAAGCGTTATCCGCTCCCGGTGGCTCCCTGCGAACGACGGGTCCGTGGTCTAGTGGTTATGACGCGTCCCTTACAAGGACGAGATCGGTGGTTCGACTCCGCCCGGACCCATACGCGATACGTACGGTCTCTAACAGTCCGGATTTCACCACTTTGAGTACTTCTACCTCCCAAATAGTGATTTTCCGCATCGATTCCGGGATGTCGTAATTTCGTGAGTCCATTCATCCGTTGCACGCGGGTCACCGCCGTCCGGGAGTCCGGATATTCGATGGGACTAATAATATAAAAAGTTGGTGGGGAATGTCCCTACCATCCGTGCATAGATCGTAAATATCTGGATGCTTTGATAGAGACGCATTACAGTCAGGCGCTCAATCGGAAAAGCGTGCTGTCAGTCTCGACCCTCTGCTCCGCTAATCACCCCCCTGTCGAGATTAGATCAGATCGCAGTCTGCGCATTGAATACCCTCTTTGATACTCCGAAGTGGATTGTGTTCTCCCAGCGTCTGATTGCAGAACTCACACTCCAGTTCTTCAGTTATTCCGACGCCGTTTCCGTATCCAAGTGTCAGCGACCGAGCCATCTTCCCATCCTCTAATCCAACCTCAATTTCTCCCCGCTCGTATTCGACCTGTGTTACCGTAAGTGGGCTTACAACAACTTCCAGAGCGTGCCTCTCACGGATTTCTTCCTGTTTCTCGGGATAGCCTTGCTCACGTTGATGGCGGAGTCTATCAAGTTCTGAATCTACATCCTCGTGTTCAGATTTGAGTTCCTTCCGTTTCTGGAGTGCTTCTACACGGTCTCCTTCATCACTGTTCTGTCGGATTGCTCCGCTTAGATCTTCAATCCGGTTTGAGAGTCGGGTTTCCCTTTCTTCCAGCTCCTCAACCCGTTGCTGCTGCATCTGTCTGTACTCTTCAGTCTCAGCATCCGCTGCTCTCGATGCCTCTTGATGAATCTCGTCAACCTTCGGCTGAACGCCCGCAACAATCTGCTCACAAGTCTGTGCAATCAAATCATCTACAGTAGATCTTTCAATATCGATGGGTTGACTCTCGATATCTAGTTCAGTCGGCAACGTGGATTCAAGAAATGTTTCCTCAAGCTTCGGAAGGCGCTCCATTGACCGGATATCAAGAGCGGCAACACGGAGTAGCTCCGTTTGGTACTCGCTGACCGTCTCGATGCTGATTCGATAGAGGATCGCTATCGCGGATCGATCGTAGTATGGCGTGAATGTTGCGTCGTTCACACTGATATTACTCTCCTGAAGCCACGATGGGATTTCAATCTGGGTCTCCTCTGATGCCAAAACGATTTTGCCTGTTGGCTGTCTCTTACTTGCTTTAGTGATAAGCTCTTGAAAGAAGGAACTCTCTGGATGAAGCTGTCGTACGTTCTCATCTACATCCGCGCCATCGCCACAGAATAAGACCAGATGACCCGATGAAATCTCCGTTTTCGCTTGTTCTGGGACGGTAACATCCCACTTTTCCCCATGTTTTTCGATCGTGGATCCCAGAGAATACAGATACTGCTCGGTGAATTGTTCGACGGCTGACTGAGTGATCGAGACGGCGGCGTCAGTCATCACTCGCCCCCAGATCAAAGCCTTCGAAAACGCCGCTGTTGAACTCTTCTAGCTTCTCCGCAAGGTCACGCTGTTCCTGTAGGTCAACGGCCATCGCATCAAAGTCGTTCTCAAGATCAACCTCAGAATCAGCGTTAACCAACCGCTCAAAGATTTCATCCTCAAACGTCGTTCCGGATTCCTCCAACCGTGTGAGTATCGAGCTCAACTCACCGACCGATTGCTGAAAGAGATCGATCTTGTGATACAACCGTTCCAAGACGTATTCCTCGACTGTATCCTTCAAAGCCATATTGAAGATGTACACATCCCGTTTCTGCCCGATCCGGTGGATACGGCCAATGCGCTGTTCTACGCGCATCGGATTCCATGGTAGGTCGTAGTTCACCATTATATTACAAAATTGTAAGTTTCTCCCTTCTGACATTG
>OBKM01000469.1_pt1 | contig 19875 bp, 14 predicted proteins | sample 1519691 | NCBI WGS metagenome assembly OBKM01 (sample SAMEA37050418, study PRJEB22526) | metagenome | biome: saline pan; feature: lake; material: water | place: Egypt | collected 2015 | depth 0.5 m | reverse complement strand
GGTCGCCTCCGGCTGGATCAAGAACGTCCGCGACCACGTCCGCGAGGGACAGACGGTCGTCGCGAAGGTGTTGGAGGTCGACGAGTCCTCGAACCAGATCGATCTCTCGATCAAAGACGTCAACGAACACCAGCGCAAAGACAAGATCCAGGCGTGGAAGAACGCCCAGAAGGCGGACAACTGGATGCTCATCGCGCTCGGTGAAGACGTCGACGACGACCGCTACACCGAGATCGCGAACGCGCTCCTCGTGGAGTACGACTCCCTGTACGACGCCTTCGAGGCGGCCGCGATCAGCGGCAGCGAGGCGCTCGAAGACGTCGACATCGACGCCGACGACGCCGACGCCATCGTCGACGCTGCCCGCGACAACGTCTCCGTTCCGTACGTCGACGTCACCGGCTACGTTGACCTCGAGTCCGCCGCCCCGGACGGCGTCGACGACGTGCGAGCGGCGCTCGAAGCCGCCGAGGGGAACGGTGAGATCCCTGACGGCGTCGAGCTAGGGGTCGGCTACGTCGGCTCCCCCGAGTACCGTATCACGGTCCGAGCGCCCGACTACAAGGTGGCCGAAGACCAGCTCGAAGCGGCCGCGGCTCGCGCTCGCGAGTCCATCGAATCCGCCGGCGGCGTGGGGAGCTTCCACCGCGAGCGCCGAGAGGACGACGAGTAATCCCCGCAGGCATCGTTTTCACACCGTGAAATCCGACATCCGCGTCTGTGCCGACTGGGAGCGCGCTCACGAGCGACCGGTGTACACCCTCGGCGACCGCTGCCCGCGCTGTGACGGCCCGACCGCCAACAGCGCCCCGGCGCCGTTCGGCCCGGAGGACCCCTACGGCGAGTATCGTCGGCGGGCGCGTGAGCGGACCCTCCGGTAGCGTTCAGCAACGAGGCTCCGTTGGCCGACCCCGCGTCTGCCGCCGAAATAGCCATCCTCTTGTGATCGCCGCTCTGAGAGGTCGTGTATGGACGACATCGAGATCGACGAGGTAGCGACGCCGGAGCTCGACGACCCGGTACTCATCGAGGGGCTCCCGGGGGTCGGCCACGTCGGGAAGCTGGCGGCAGAACACCTCTTAGAGGAGTTCGACGGCGAGTTAGTCCGCCGCGTCTACGCGACCGAGTTTCCGCCGCAGGTGAACGTCGACGGGGACGGGGTCGCCGAGCTGACCTGCGCCGAGTTCCACGCCGTCGAGACCGACGGCGCCGACATGCTCGTGTTGACGGGTGACCATCAGGCGGGGTCGAACGCGGGCCACTACCGGCTCACAACGACGTTCCTCGACATCGCGGAGTCGTTCGGAGCGTCGCGCGCGTACGCCCTCGGCGGCGTGCCGACCGGCGAACTCGTCGAAGAGTACACGGTGCTCGGCGCGGTGTCGGACGGCGACCTCCTCGAGGGGCTCGAAGACGCCGGCGTCGAGTTCCGACCGGACGAGCCGGCGGGCGGCATCGTCGGCGTCTCGGGGCTCGTGCTCGGGCTCGGCGGCCGGCGCGGCTTCGAGGCGGCCTGTCTGATGGGCGAGACGAGCGGTTACCTCGTCGATCCGAAGAGCGCCCGCGCGGTTCTAGAGATTCTTCAATCGCTGCTCGACTTCGACGTCGACTACGAGAGCTTAGAGGACCGCGCCGAGGAGATGGAGGAGGTCGTCGGCAAGATTCAGGAGATGCAGGAGGGGCCGGCAGTGCCGGACGACGACCTGCGGTACATCGGCTGAGTCCCACACCGCCTTCCCGCCCGTTCTGAATCCCGTATTCCGGCAGCGATAAACCGATCCCCGATCATCGTTCGTGTATGACCGACGTACGCGTCGCCGGGGTCGGGCTCACGCGGTTCGGCAGCCATCCGGACCGGACCGGCCGCGACCTGTTCGCGACGGCCGCGCTGCGCGCGTTCGAGGACGCCGGCGTCCCGCGGACGGACGTCGACGAACTGAACTACGGCAACTTCATGGGCGCGCTCGCCGAGCACCAGGGCCACCAGGCCCCGTTGATGGCGGAGGCCGCGGGCGTCCGCTGTCCGGCGACGCGCTACGAGCAGGCGTGTGCGTCCGCCGGCGTCGCGGTCCGCGAGGCGGTTCGAACCGTCCGGGCCGGCGACGCCGACGTCGTCCTCGCCGGCGGCATGGAGCGCATGACGAACCTCCCGACCGACGAGGTGACCGAGGGGCTCGCCATCGCCGCCGACGACCTGTTCGAGGTTCGGGCCGGGGTGACGTTCCCCGGCGCGTACGCGCTGATGGCGACCGCCTACTTCGACGCCTACGGCGGGAGCCGCCGCGAACTGGCACACGTCGCGGCGAAAAATCACGCGAACGCACTCCCGAACGAGTACGCCCAGTACCGCCGGGAGGTGTCCGTCGACGACGCCCTCTCCGCGCCGCCGGTCGCCGAGCCGCTCCACCTCTACGACGCCTGCCCGATCACCGACGGCGCGAGCGCGCTCGTGATCGTCTCCGCGGAGTACGCCGCCGAGAACGACGTGGACGCGCCGGTCGCCGTGACGGGAACCGGTCAGGGGACCGACCGAATGGCGCTCAGTGACCGGGACCATCTCGCGCGCACGCCCGCCGCAGACGACGCGGCCGAGGCCGCCTACGCGGACGCCGAGGTGAGACCGGACGACGTCGACGTCGCCGAAGTACACGACTGTTTCACCATCGCGGAGGTGCTCGCCGTGGAGTCGCTCGGCTTCTTCGGGCCCGGCGAGGGGATCGACGCGGCGCGCGACGGCGTCACGACCGCCGACGGCGACCTCCCGGTGAACCTCTCCGGCGGGCTGAAGGCGAAAGGGCATCCGGTGGGAGCGACGGGCGGCTCACAGGTCGCGGAGCTGACGCGGCTCCTTCGCGGTGACCACCCGAACAGCGATCACGTCGCCGACGCCGACGTGGGCGTCGCGCACAACGCGGGCGGAACCGTCGCCAGCGCGGTCGTCCACGTCTTGGAGGTGGCCGAATGAGCGACGAGAGCGCGGGGACCGACGGGGACCCGGGAAGCGACGGCGGCGATCCGAACGGCGGCCCGGGCGCGAACGGCGACCGAAACGCCGACCACGGCGAGTGGGCCGACGCGCTCGCCGAGGGAGAGGGATACGCCCTCGTCTGTCCCGACGGCCACGGCTCGCTGCCGCCACGACGCGTCTGCCCCGACTGTGGGTCGACGTCGCTCTCGCGAGAACCGCTCGCCGACGAGGGAGTCGTGGAGACGTTCACAGTGGTGCACGTCCCGTCGCCGGGATTCTCCGCCGACGCACCGTATATAAACGCTATCGCCGAATTCGGCCCGGTCCGGCTCACGGGCGTCCTCCGCGGGGTCGACGCCGAGCGCGACGCCGTCACGGTCGGCCAGCGAGTGACGGCCACGGTCGAAAACCGAGCGACCGACGATCGGCCGCTTGTGGTCTTCCGGCCGCTCACGACGGGGTAGCCGGGAGTTTCACTATCGCTCGGCGCGCCCCAACGGTTAAGCCGTGGTTACCTGTAGCCACAGGCGATGGCCGAACCGATCCGCGTGCTCCACGTCGACGACGATCCGGATCTCGCGGAGATAGTAGCGACGTTCCTCGAGCGGGAGGACGCGAGGATTACGGTCGAGACCGCGACCGACGCGACTGACGGACTGACGCATCTCGCCGACCGCGAGGTCGACTGCGTCGTCTCCGATCACGACATGCCCGGACCGAACGGGATCGAATTCTTGGAGACCGTTCGAGAGCGGTATCCGGATCTACCTTTTATACTATACACCGGAAAGGGGTCGGAGGCGGTCGCCAGCGACGCGATCTCCGCGGGCGTGACCGACTACCTCCAGAAGGGCGGCGGGACCGAGCAGTACCAGATCCTCGCGAATCGGATCGCCGAGGCCGCCGAGAAGCGGCGGTTCGAAGCCGAGGCTGAGCGGACGCAGGAGCATCTCGAGGCGATCACCAAACACTCGATGGACGCGATCGTGACGCTCGACGGCGACGGCACGATCCGGTTCGCGAACCCAGCCGTCGAGCGGCTGTTCGGGTACGCGCCAGCGGCGCTCGCCGGAGAGCCGCTGTCGACGCTGATGCCGGACGGGCACGCCGAGGGATACCGGGACGAACTCGCCCGCCACCGCGACACCGGGGAGCAGACGACCGACTGGTCCGCGGTCGAGCTTCCGGGACTCCACCGCGAGGGACGCGAGCTGTCGCTGTCGATATCGTTCGGTGCGTTCGACGAGGACGGCGAGCAGCGTTTCGTCGGTATCATCCGCGACGTCACCGAGCGCGAGCGACACCGCGCGTTCGTCGAACACTCCGGTGATATCGTCACCGCACTCAACGCCGACGGCACGTTCCAGTACGTGAGCCCGTCGGTCGAGCGGATCCTCGGACACGACCCCGAAGCGATGATCGGCGACGACGCCTTCTCGTACGTGCATCCCGGGGACCGCGAGGCCGTCGCCGAGGCGTACGCGGACTCAATCGCGAACGACACGGGGACGGTGGTGGCCGAGTACCGCCTCCGACGTGCAAACGGCGAGTACCGGTGGGTGGAGTCGGTCGGCAGCAACAGGCTCGACGATCACGCTGTCGGCGGGTACGTGATCAACACGCGCGACATCTCGGACCGGAAGCGTCGTGAGGAGAAGCTGACGCAGCTTCGGGAGTGGACGCGACAGCTCAACTACACGCGGACCGTCGAACAGAGCACTCGGTTGGCGGTCGACGCGGCCGAGGAGATCGTCGGCGCACAGCTGAGCGGGGTCCATCTGGTGAACGATGCGGGCGACAGGCTCGAACTGATCGCGTTCGCCGACTCCGTGCCGGAGTTCTTCGACGAGCTGCCGTCGTACGAACGCGAGGCCCCTGCCGGCTCCCGCGCCGCACTCGCGTGGTCGGCGTTCGAGGGAGACGCGCCGATAGCCATCTCCCGGCTGTCGACGTCGGATCGACTCGACGAGGAGACGCCGGCAGAGAGTATCGTGCTCCACCCCATCGGCGATCACGGGCTGTTCATCATCTCCGCGTCGACCGCGGAGGCGTTCACCGACACCGAGGTGCTCATCGTCGAGATACTGGCGAACCACCTCGAGGCCTCGCTCGATCGCGTCGAACGCGAGTCGCGGCTGGAGCTGCTCCACGACGCGACCCGGAGCCTGGTTCGGGCGGAGTCCAAGACGGCGATCGCTGACCGGATCATCGACGCCGCCGCGGACGTGCTCGGCTTCTCGATCGTCACCGTTCGGGTGTACGACGAGGCGGCCGGCGGGCTCGTCCCGGTCGCCGTGTCGGAGTCGGTCACGGAGCTGCTCCCCGAGCGGAGCGTCTTCACCCCCGAGGGCGGGAGCCTCAACTGGCGGGCGTTCGAAGCGGGGGAGACTCGCGTTTACGGCGATATCCAGACGGAGGACGCGTCCGACGTCGGGACCCCTCTCAGGAGTCTGATGATCCTCCCGATCGGCGAGTACGGGACGATCGCGATCGGCGAGCGGGAGCCGGACGTATTCGACGAGACCGACGAGTTCCTCGCGCGGATCCTCGCGACGGCCACGGAGACGGCGTTCCAAGCGCAGGCGCGGACGAGGCGGCTCCACGAGCGGAGCGCGGAACTCGAGCGGCAGAACGACCGGCTGGAGGAGTTCGCCAGCGTGGTCTCACACGACCTGCGGAACCCGCTCAACGTCGCTCAGGGCCGCGTCGGGCTGGCCCGCGGGGAGTGCGACAGCGAGCACCTCGACGCGGCCGCGCAGGCACACGACAGGATGGAGTCGTTGATCAGCGACCTGCTCACGCTCGCGCGGGAAGGCCGCCGAGTGAAAGAGACCGAGCCGGTCAGGCTCTCCGCCGTCGCCGAGGCCTGTTGGCTGCACGTCGACACCGGGTCGGCGACGCTGTCCCTCGCGGACGACATGACGCTCGCGGCCGACGAGAGCCGACTGCGACAGCTCCTGGAGAACCTGTTCCGAAACAGCGTCGAACACGGCGGCGCTGACGTGAACGTCGTCATCGGCCCGCTCGACGACGCCGACGGGTTTTATATCGAAGACGACGGGCCAGGGATCCCGCCCGACCGACGCGACGACGTCTTCGACGCGGGCGTCTCGACGACGGAGACCGGAACCGGATTCGGGCTCCGAATCGTCGAGCAGGTCGCGGACGCCCACGGCTGGTCAGTGAGGATCACGGACCGGGGTGGGGAGGCGGCGACGACCGGGGCTCGGTTCGAGGTGACTGAGGTCGACGTGATCGACGAGGGCTGACGTCGACGTGATCGACGAGAAGTGACCGGCGAGGACTAGCCGACGAGAACAGATCGACGAGGGGTGACCGGCACCGACGTGATCGGACGGAGCGGGCTACTCGCGGACGAGCAGCTCGATCTCGTGGCCGTCCTGGTCTTTCGTGAACGCGTAGTTGTGGTCACACGACTCGGGGTCGCGGTACTCGGGCGCCTCTCGCTCGACGAGCGTCTCCCACGCCTCGTCGAGGTCGTCGACGCGGACACAGAGGTGCCCCCAGCCGTCGCCCATCGTGTACTCGCGGCCGTCGTAGTTGTACGTGAGCTCCAGCGACATCGCCTCCGGAGCGGCGTCCGACGGCTCCATGAAGTAGTTCGCGAAGGTGTCGGACTCCCAACGGCTGACTGCGTCGTACTCGAACTTCCGGGCCCAGTAGCCGATCGCCTCGTCGGCGTCCTCGACGCGGATCATCGTGTGGTCGATGCTCCACTTCGCGCCGTGGTCGCGCTTGACGATCTCGATCTCGTGACCGTCGGGGTCCTTGACGAACGCGTAGCGGTTCCCGCACGACTCGGGATCGCGGTAATCCTCGACGCCCTCTGCCATCAGCTGGTCGTACGATTCCTGAAGGGCGTCTTCCGGAACGCGGACCGCGATGTGGCCCCACGCGTCACCGATCTCGTAGGTGTGGTCGCCGTGGTTGTACGTGATCTCCAAGAGCGCGCCGTCCTCGTGCATCTCCTCGGGGCCGAGGTAGACGTTGGTGAACGTGTCGGCCTCCCAGCGGCCCTTCTCCTCGTAGTTCAGGTGGGTCTGATACCAGTCGAGGGTCTCGTCTAGGTCCTCGACGCGGATCATCACGTGATCGAGTGTTCCGTCCATACACCCCGGAACGACCGCTCGCCTCAAAAGCGTACTGAACGGGGGACCCTGCGTGTCGACGCTCGAAACCGCTCGACTAATAGAACAACCATCTACGCTGTTTTATTTAATTCCTAGTGGCTGGATAGATGGGCTTTCCGACGGTACATCCTCACGGCCGGCGCCGAGCGGTCGGCTCCGGCCATCGTATATGGAAGACACACCAGATCCGCCGTCGACACCGATCGACGGCACGGAATCGTTGTATCGTTCGTCCTCGACCGACGAGTCGAGGAGCCACAGCACCGTCGCGAACGCGACTCGAACCCTCACCGCGTTCGCGTCCGGAGCGCCGTTCATCGCGCTGATCGCGGCGGTCGAGGCGCTCATCGCGACCGTGCTGCTCGGACTGACGCTGACGCCGGCCCCGCTCGTCGTCGCGCTCGTGACCTTCGCGGTGTACACCGTCGATCACGTCGCGGACGCCGACGCCGACGCCCGGTCGACGCCGGAGCGGGCCGCGCTCGCGCACCGATACGCGGATCAGCTGATGATCGCCGCCGCGCTCGCGTACGGGTTGGCCGTCGCGATCGCGGTCGTCGGCGGACCGCTCGCGCTCGGCGTCACGCTCGTCCCCGGCGCGTTCTGGGTGCTGTACGCCTCGAACTGGCTTCCCAGCGTCGGTCGACTCGCCGGGGCGGTCGGCTCGGGCACCCGAGCACGTGCCGTTCGGCGGCGGGTTCCGCGGCTGAAGGAGGTGGTCATTCTCAACTCGGTCGTCGTCGCGCTGGGCTGGGCGGTCGCGGTCACCGTGCTCCCGATCGCGTTCGCCGGATCGAGCGGGGGGCCGCTCGCGGTCGTCGTCTTCGCGTACTTCTTCCTCCGGTCGTTCGTCGACGCCGAACTCCCCAACGTCCGGGACATCGATGCGGACGCGGCGGTCGGCGTCGCGACGCTCCCCGTCGCGATCGGCGTCGCTGCCACCCGACGCGCGCTCTACGGCGTCGACACCGGGGCTGCCGTCATCGTCGGCGCCTCGGTGGCTCTCGGACTGCTCGCGTGGCCGCTCGCGGTCGCGCTCCTCGCTGGAATCGCGGTATCGATGGGCGTGACCGGCCTCGCCGGCCGGATCGACGACGCCTCCCTGCTCGGCGTCGCGCCGGACTGTAGCTACCTGGTCGTGGGTGGCGTCCTCGTCGGGGTGCAGCTCATCGGGTGAGCCCGCTCGGGGGCGCCTGACTCCGTCGGCTCCCCGTCAACGGCCGCGAAACGAGTCTGCGAGGGCGACTCGCGCCGCCTCGTGGGCGCTATTTTTCAGAGAAATAATCCGATGTCGGATTCTTGTAACAAAATGATTTATATGACCGATGAGTGTAATAAATCGTGTTCGGGTTGAGCCTCCTTTCGGTCGCACTCCTCGCCGCGATCGTGACCGGCACGTCCGCGGCGATCCTCGCGTGGCGCGAACGACCGGAGGGGGGTGCGGGATGGCTGTCGCTGCTGCTCGCCGGACAGGTGTGGTGGACGACGTTCCTCTTCTTCGAACTCGAGGCGACGACGCTCGCGGCGAAGGCGCTCTGGTACGACGTCCAGTGGGTCGGGGTCGTCGTCATCCCGGTCGCGTGGGTGTTGTTCGCCTTCGAATACACGGGCCGAGACCGCTACGTGACGCCCGGGATCATCGCTGCGCTGGCGGTCGTCCCGGTCGTCACGCTCGCCGTGGTCGTGACCGGCGACCCGGGAGGGCTCATTCAGGCGGACGCCGACGTCGGGGAGTCGGTCGCCGGCTCGTTCCTGCAGGTCACGCCCGGCCCGTGGTACTACGCCGCCGCGGGGTACACCTATCTGCTCGGACTGATCGGGTCCGTCCCGATCTTACAGCTCGTTCGCGACGACGCGCGGCCGTTCCGCGGCCAGAGCGCGGCGCTGCTCGTCGGGACCGCGGCGCCGTGGGCGAGCAGCGTCCTGTACCTCTCAGGCGCGGTGTCGCTCGGGGGACTCGACCCGACCCCGCTGGCGTTCGCGGTCTCCGGCGTCGCGTATCTCCTCGCGCTCTCGCGGTTCCGGCTGCTCTCGCTCACGCCCGCGCCCCGCCGCCGCGCGCGACAGCTCGTGTTCGAGCAGCTCCACGACCCGGCGTTCGTCGTGGGGACCGAGGGATACGTCGTCGATCTGAACGAGTGCGCCGCCGAGATATTCGGCATCGACAGGCGGGCCGCGGTCGGCGAACCCGCCGACACGGTCGTCCCGCGATACGCCGGGCTATCCGACGCGACCGACGACAGCTTGACCGTCACCGTCGTGGGCGCGAAGGGTCGCCGCCCGTACGAGGCCACGGTCAGAGACGTGAGCGACGCGCACGACCGGTCGATCGGCCAGGTCGTCGTCTTTCACGACGTCGGCGAGTACATCGGCCAACAACAGCGGTTGGACGTGCTCAACAGGGTGTTTCGTCACGACATCCGGACGGAGACGAACCTCATTCGGGGGTACACGGACCAGCTCCGATCGGACCCGACCAACGAGCGGGCGCTGTCGGTCGTCGAGCGGAGCGCGACGCGGATCCTCGAGCTCAGCGAGCGGACCCGGAGGGCCAGCGAGCTGTTCGACCCCGTCTCGGAGACGCCGCCACCGGTCTCGCTCGCCTGCGTCGTCGACGACGTCGTCTCCGAGCTCCGGACGGAGCACCCGGGCGCGCGGATCTCTGTCGAGGGAGCGGTCCCGCCGGTGACCGTGCCGGCGGTCATCAGAGTCGTCGTCAAGAACCTCTGTTCGAACGCGATCCGACACAACGACGCGGAGGCGCCCGGCGTGTGGATACGGGCGAGCGTCGACAGCGACTGGGTCGACATCGTCGTCGCCGACGACGGCCCGGGGATCGACGACGCCGAGTGCGACGTGTTAAAACGAGGGACGGAGACGCCGCTGGAGCACGGGAGCGGAATCGGCCTCTGGATCGTGAAGTGGGCGGCCGACCAGGTCGGGGGCGACGTCGCGTTCGACTGCCGGGAACCGCGCGGGACGACGGTCACCGTCTCGGTCCCGAAGACGGGGTCGGATACGTCGGACGGCCAGACGCAGTCGCACGGATCTCCCGAACCCGACGTCTCCGGAGGAGGCGGCGGCGGAAGCGTGACCGACGGTGTTCGCGACGTCGGGACTCCTGCCGGGGGCGGCGGCGCCTCGCAGGCCGGTAGCGGCTCGGGGGCCCCCGGCGGTTCGACGACCGATGGCCAGCCCTTTGGCTCCGGTCGGTAAGCACTTGTCCGCGGCGCGTAACCCGTCTCCATGGACGCCACCTACTTGCCGTACGCCCTGCTCGCGATGGGCGCGTACGCACTCGTCTCTCCGCTGATGCGCGTCGCGACGACCGGTCCCAACGCCGTCCCGAGCGACGTCGCCGTCGTCGTCTCCAACACGCTGCTCATTCTCATGGCGGTCGGCGTCGTCGCCTACACGGGACAGGGGTTCACGACGCACCTCGGCTCACCGAAGATGCTGCACGTGCTCGCGGCCGGCCTGTTCCTCGGGATCGGCATCCTCGCGCTGTATCGGTCGCTCGCGCTCGGTCCGGTGAGCGTCGTGACGCCCATCTTCGCGATGTTCCTCGTCTTCTCGTCGGTGATCGGGTTTCTGTTCTTGGGCGAGTCGTTCACTCTCCGGAAGGCGCTCGGAATCGTCTTCGCCGCGCTGGCGGTGTATCTGGTGTCAGGAACGTAACGAGCGCTCGACCGATCCGGAAACGCCCGCCGCGTGACGAAACCCCTTTAATAGGGACGGAGAAAGGCACGTACCCGCAGTGGTCAACCTCCCGAACCCGTTTCGTGCTGCGATCCTCTACATCGGTTTCGCCCTCGCGAAGGCGGGGCTGATCGATCGCCACCGAGTGGTCCGAACGACGGACCTCGCGTGGCCGCGGATCGTCACGGGGATCGCCCGGATGTCGAAGAACGCGGTCGACGTGGCGATGGTCGGGGTCGCGGTCGGCACGAGCGCGGTCGCCGGCGTCGGCTTCGCCGGCCCGTACTGGGGGCTCGCCTTCGCCATCGGCGGGGGCGTCGCCGGCGGCACTATCGCCTTAGTCTCCCAGCGGTACGGTGCGGAGGCGTACGCCGAACTGGGCGACGCCGTCCGCGCGAGCGTCCTCCTCGTCGTCGTCGTCACGCTCCCGGTCGCGGCGACATTCTGGACGTTCTCCGCGTCGTTTATCGACGTGTTGAGCAGCAACGAGCGGGCGATCCGACTGGGGGGTGACTACCTCCGCGTCGTCGGTCTCGGCGTCCCGTTCGCCGCGCTCAACCTCGTGGGGAGCCGCGTGCTCGTCGGCTGTGACGACGCGTACACCGCGATGCAGGTGCGAGCCGGCGGCGCCGTCGCCAACATCTTCCTCAGCGCCTTCTTCATCTTCGGCATGGGCTGGGGGGTCGAGGGGGCCGCACTGGGGACGGTGCTCTCGAACCTCCTCGTGACTGCGGGGTTCGCGCTCGGGCTCGTCTTCGGTCGGCTCCCCGCACTCGGCGAGTTCCCGATCGCCATCGATCCGTTCGGCTCGTATCTGAACCCCGGTATGCTCCGGGACCTCGTCGAGATCGGGGTGCCCGTCGGCGCGCGGAACCTCGTGTGGACGGTCGCGGAGTTCCCGATGTTAGCCATCCTCGACGTGTTCGGCGAGAACACCGTTGCGGCGTTCGTCATCGCCCGGCGGATCTGGGGGATCATGAACACGCCGGGCTGGGGATTCGGCCTCGCCTCCTCCAGTCTGGTCGGGCAGGAGCTGGGCGCCGAGGACCCCGCGGAGGCGGAGGCGTACGCCCGTGACATCATCCGATTCTCGGTGGCGACGTACCTCGTGAGTGCGGCCCTCATCGCTACCTTCGCGACCGATATCGTGGTCTTGTTCGCCGACAGCCCCGACAGCCCGGAGGTGCCGATCGCCGTCGATCTCGTCTACGCGGCCTGCGCCGCGGTGGTGTTCCAGGGCGTCTCGGGCGGTGCTGCGGGACCGTTGGACGCCGCCGGCGACACGAAGGTCCCCTTCGCGAGCCAGTTCCTCGGGATGTTCTGCGTGTCGATTCCGCTGGCATACGTCGGGGCTCACGACGCCACGCCGGCGCTCGGGGTACCCCTCGTCGATCTGACCGTCCCGAGCGTCGCGCTGCCGGCGATCGGGCTGTGGGGGCTGTATCTCGCGTTCGTGGCCGAGACGACGATTCCGGCCGCGATCAACTACTGGCGGTTCCGGTCCGGAAAGTGGAAGGCGATAAGCGAGGCGTACCGGCCGGACGCGCCGGCAGACGACTGAGAACCTGAGTCGGTCGTCGACCGTCCGACGCGTCTCCGCGGCGACCGCGGAGCGGGTCTCGGTCGAAATCAGTTCACACATTTTACACATATCTATATCCATCCCGACACAGATATCTCAACCATGGACCGCGAGCGCCTGTCAGTGATCGGAATCGCCGTCGTCGCTGTGGCCGCCCTCGCGGCGGGTGGCGCCGCCGGAGCCGACGTCGTGACACTCACCGTGTCCGTCACCGATCAGGACGACGAGCCGGTCGGCGGCGTCGACGTCGTCGCGACGTGGGAGGAGTCGGGTGAGACGGAGACCGCCACGGGAACGACGGCGAGCAACGGGAAGGTGTTCCTCGACGTTCCGGAGAACGCGACCGTCGAGCTCGACGTCGACGACGACACGTTCATCCGCAACCGACCGCTCACCGTCGAGGGTGCAAGCGAGTCGGACGTCGAGCTCGCGGTCTCGCGCAGCGGGACCGCGGCCGTGTCGGTCGTGGACACCCGGGACCGCCCACAGGCTGACGCACGGGTGCGTCTCCGCGACGGAGACGGAACCGTGGACCGCGGGCAGACCGACGGATCGGGCGTGTTCACCTCCAGCCGGGTCGAACAGGGGACGTACACCCTTAGAGTCGTGAAACCCGGGTTCTTCGAGACGACACAGGAGGTGACGATAGACGGCGACGCGAACGCGACGGTCGAGATCGAACGCGGGGAAGTGGAGCTCACGATCCGCGTCTTCGACGATCACTTCGACCCGCCTGAACCGATCGAGACGAGCACCGTTCGCCTGCAGTCGGCCGTCTACGACGCGCAGGTGACCGCCACTGAGGGGCGGGCGTCCCTGAACGTTCCCGTGAACGTGGCGTACACCGCGGAGGTCGTTAAAGACGGGTACGACCCGACCCCCGAGCAGATCTCGGTCCGCGAACAGGACATGACCGTGAACGTGACGGCCCAGCGAACGCCGTCGCTGACGCTCACGTCCACGAACGAGCGCGTGATCGTCGGCGAACGGACGCGCGTGACGGTGACGAACGCGTACGACGAGCCCGTCGCCGGCGCGACGATCGAGGTCGACGGCGACGCCGTCGGCGAGACCGACGACCGCGGGGAACTCGTCGTCACGATCGACGCCCCGGGCGACCGCACCATCGTTGCGACCGACGGCGACGTGAGTTCCGACCCGGTCACCGTCGAGGGAGTCAGCGAGGATACGCCCGACGCTGACACCGACGCCGACGAGACCGACGACGGCGCTCCCGGGTTCGGCCTCTTCGCCGCGGTGTTCGCGGTGATCGCTGCCGCCGTCCTCGTGGCGGTTCGACGCGGCGGTCATCGACCCTGAAGCGGGTGACGAACGACACCGACGGACGGGTCACTCGAGTGTCACCACGCCGCGCGCAGCGCGCCCTCGATCGCCTCGGGCGTCGCGTCGAGCGCTTCCGGCGCCCGGTCCATCGACCAGTCGTCGGCGATGAACTCGGCGATCGCCGGGAAGTCCGCCTCGTCGACAGGGTCGAGATCGCGGAGCCGCGCGGGAAGCGGCAGCGAGTCGCGAACCGCGGCGACGGCCTCGACGACGTCCTCGGCGACCGCGTCGTCGTCGCGGCCCGCCGTCTCGACCCCGAGTCCGGCCGCGAGCGCTCGGCGGCTCGCGTCCACCTCGTCGAAGAGGTACGCGAGGACGTGCGGCGCGACGATGGCGTGGATCGTTCCCTGTTGTACGTCGTATCGGCGGGCGAAGCCGTGGCCGAACGCGTGGATGACCGATATCTTGCGGTCGAGCTGGACGAGCAGCGCGCCGACGACGGCCCGGTCCATCGCCTCCGGGCTGGCCGGTCCGTTGCCGGCGACGCGGGGCAAGGCGTCGCTCAGGAGCCGCAGTCCGTGGACCGCCGCCGCGTCGCTCATCGGCGTTGCGTCGCTGGCGTACGGCGTCTCGATCCCCTTGTTGAAGCCGTTCATCGCAGAGCCCGCGAGCGCCGACTGCGGCGTCGTCTCGAACAGCGCCGGGTCGGCGATATCGGCGATCGGCATCGCCCCACCGCCGCTGACGGTTACCGGCTGGCCGGTCGGGGAGGCGTCGGCGTCGAGCACCTCGAGTGACCCGCCCGTGGAGACATCTGCGCCCGCGAACGTCGTCGGGATCACGACGAACGGGAGCGAGGGCGTTCCGTCCGGCGCCAGCGGCCCGAGTGCGTCGGGGTCCGACTCCGCGGCGGCCCGGAGGGCGGCGAGGTCGCGCCCGTCGGCGTCGAGGACGGTCGCCTGTCGCGCGACGTCGAGGCTGCTGCCCCCGCCGACCGCGACGAGGACGTCCGCGCCGACCTCGGCCCGCCGATCGAGGAGGTCGAACGCGGTCTCGACGCGCTTCGCAGGGGTCGTCCCGTCGAAGACGCCCGCGAGGCGGTCGCCGAGCCCGTCGCGTATCGGGTCCATTAGATCGTCGTTGGCGCCGACGTTCGAGCCGCAGACGACGAGGGCGTCGTCGAACCCCTGCTCGCCGAGGTAGTCGCCGAGCCCATCGACACGGCCGCGACCGAACCGGATCTCACAGCCCTGATACTCGTACTCGAAGGTGTCCGCGATCGGTAGCATCGCAACTCGCTACGGCGGGCTGTGGCTTGTAGCTGTGGAAACGAGCGACACACCGTCGTTCCGAAGAGACGATGCCGCTGGGGACCCACGAGTCGACACGGTCGCGGCGGCCGCCTCTCATGCGCACCTTCCCACCGCTTCCGGATCTGCTCGCATCGGACTCCCCAGACGACGTGCTCCGTGGACACCTCTGGCTCCTGGAGCTCGTCGAGGGGACCGGGCTCCGGTTCCGAATGGACGACTCCGGACTCCTCCAGTTCGGCGGGCCCGACGAGACGTACCGGAACCTCGACGACGCGCCGCTCGCGGTTCGCCCCGCGATCCGACGCGTTCGGGCTCGGTTCGACCGCGAAGCGCTCCGCACGAGCGTCAAGGACCCCGAAGCAGTCGTGTTCTTCGGCGTGGCGACCCATCACCGCGGCATCGACTACGACTGGGAGCGGCTCCCCCCGTTCCTCGGCGCGGAGGTGTGGGTGGCGGAGGTGACGGCGGCGGACGAATCGGCGGAGGCGACGGCGGCGGACGAATCGGCGGCGTCGACGGCCTCGTCGACATCCTCCGACACCTCCGCCGGCGCGTTCCGTCCTCCGGACGCGGTCGAAGCGATATTCGACGGCGTCGGCCTCGATCCGATCACCGCCGTCGAGCGCGAGGTGAACGCCCGCGACTTCGCGCCCGCGGCGTACTCGATTCCGAAGTCCGCGTGGGACGACGGCCCGGCCGCGGGGGTCGTCGTGCGAAACAAACGCGGCGGTCGCGGAGTGATCACCGGTGAGCGCTCCGGCTCGGCGCCGACCTGGGACGGTGAACCCACACCGGCCACGAGGGCGGGCGACGCCGGAGACGACGCGGGAGCTATCGACCGCTCAGCCGCGCGCTACGCGACACCGGGTCGCTTCGAACGAGCCGTCGGGTCGTTGGAACGCGACGGGACGCCGGTGACGGTCGGCGCGCTCGCCGAGCGCGTGGTCGAGGTCGTCGCGCGGGAGACGCCGGCCCGGTTCGACGACCGTCACGCGCCGAGCCTCGACCCCGATCAGTTCCGGGCAGCGGCCGTCGACCTCGCCCGCGAGTTTCTCGAGTCGGGGTCCGAGCACCCGTCGTGAGCGGCCCTCTCGGCGCGAGGGGGTTGTCCGAGGCCGACGGGGTCCCGCGGTTCGAAACCAGTCTGCCACACCGGTAGCATGCGTTCGAAACCAGTCGCACACACCAGCGCCATACTGTCCTTCGCTCACACGCCCGCGCGCGTGCGTCGGCTTTATAACCGGGCACCCACTAGGTCAACCAAGTTCTATGCAAGAGGAGAGTGAATACGGAGCCGGCCAGATCCAGGTCCTCGAGGGCCTGCAGGCCGTCCGTAAACGTCCTGCGATGTATATCGGGTCCACAGACGGTCGCGGACTCCATCATCTCGTTTACGAGGTCGTCGACAACTCCATCGACGAGGCGCTCGCGGGGTACTGCGACGAGATCACCGTCACGATCCACGAAGACGGCTCCGTCGGCGTCAGCGACGACGGACGGGGAATCCCGGTCGACACCCACGAGAAGTACGACCGGCCCGCCCTCGAAGTGATCATGACCGTTCTCCACGCGGGCGGGAAGTTCGACTCCAAATCCTACCAGGTCTCCGGCGGGCTCCACGGCGTCGGCGTCAGCGTCGTCAACGCCCTCTCCGAGCGGCTGGAGGTCGAGGTGAAACGCGACGGCGGCGTCTACCGCCACGAGTTCGCTCGCGGCGAGCCGGTCGAGGGGGCCTTCGAGCGCGTCCGCGACATGGCGGACGGTGAGGAGACGGGCACGTACATCCGCTTTTGGCCCGACACCGAAATCTTCGAAACGACCGCGTTCGAGTTCTCGACGCTCGCCAACCGGCTGCGCGAGCTGGCGTTCCTCAACTCCGGCGTCGGCGTCACCCTCGTCGACGAGCGGAACGCCGAGGAGACGGCCGACGGCGGGGACGAGCGGACGTTCCGATACGACGGCGGCATCCGCGAGTTCGTGAGCTACCTCAACGAGGCGCGCACGCCGATCCACGAGGAGGTCATCTACTTCGCCGACGAGGCCGACGACATCCACGTGGAGGTCGCGATGCAGGCGACCGAGGAGCTACAGGGGTCCGTCCACGCGTTCGCGAACAACATCAACACCCGCGAGGGGGGCACCCACCTCACCGGATTCAAGACCGCGTTGACGCGGACCGTCAACGACTACGCCAACGAACACGGGCTGGTCGACGACCTCGACGCCAATCTCAAAGGCGAGGACGTCCGCGAGGGGCTCACCGCCGTCATCTCGGTGAAACACCCCGACCCGCAGTTCGAGGGGCAGACGAAGACGAAGCTCGGCAACAGCGAGGTCCGCGGTATCGTCGAGTCAGCGACCCACGAGAAGCTCGGCACGTTCTTCGAGGAGAACCCGGACACCGCCCGCAAGGTGGTTCACAAGGCGGCGGAGGCCGCCCGAGCGCGCAAGGCGGCGAAGAAAGCCGAAGAGCTCACCCGGCGGAAGTCCGCGCTGGAGTCGTCTGCGCTGCCCGGGAAGCTCGCCGACTGTCAGACCCGCGATCCCACCGAGGCGGAGCTGTTCGTGGTGGAGGGCGACAGCGCCGGCGGCAGCGCCAAGCAGGGCCGGAACCGCGAAAATCAGGCGATCCTCCCGCTGAAGGGGAAGATCCTCAACGTCGAGAAACACCGGCTCGACCGCATCCTCGAAAACGACGAGATCCGCGCGCTGATCACCGCGATCGGCGCGGGGATCGGCGAGGAGTTCGACATCGAGGAGGTCCGGTACAACAAGATCATCCTGCTCGTCGACGCCGATGTCGACGGCGCGCACATCCGAACGTTGCTTTTGACCCTTCTCTATCGGCACATGAAGCCGCTCATCGAGGCCGGCTACGTGTACGCGGCACAGCCGCCGCTGTACCGGATCCGGAAGGGATCGGAGACGTACGACGCGATGACCGAGGTCGAACGCGACCGCATCATCGAGGAGGAGTGTGACGGCAACCCTGACCAGACCCAGCGGTTCAAGGGACTGGGCGAGATGAACCCCGACCAGCTGTGGAACACGACGATGGACCCCGAAAACCGGATCTTAAAACGGATCACGATCGACGACGCCGCCGCCGCTGACCGCATGTTCAACGTCCTGATGGGCGACGCGGTCGAGCCACGGAAACAGTTCATCAAGGAGCACGCGACCGAGGCGGAGTGGGTGGACATATGAGCTCCGAGGTACCCGGTCCCGAGGGCGACGACCTCCCGGCCGCGCGGATCGAGACCGCCCGTATCGAGGACGAGATGGAGCAGTCGTACATCGACTACGCGATGTCCGTCATCGCGGGTCGCGCGCTCCCGGATGTCCGCGACGGCCTCAAACCGGTCCATCGACGCATCCTCTACGCGATGAACGAGGCGGGCGTCACTTCCCGGTCGGCACACCGGAAGTCCTCATCCATCGTCGGCGAGACGATGGGTGACTATCACCCCCACGGCGACAGCGCCATCTACGACACGCTGGCGCGAATGGCACAGGACTTCTCGATGCGGTACCCGCTCGTCGACGGACAGGGGAACTTCGGCTCCGTCGACGGCGACCCGCCGGCCGCGATGCGGTACACGGAGGCGCGGATGGCCCCCATCGCCGAGGAGCTGATGGCCGACATCGAGCGTGACACGGTCGAGTTCAGTTCCAACTACGACGACCGACTCATGGAACCGGACGTGTTGCCGGCGGCGTTCCCGAACCTGCTCGTCAACGGCTCCTCGGGGATTGCGGTCGGCATGTCGACGAACATCCCGCCACACAACCTCGGCGAGGTGATCGACGCGACCGTCGAGCTGATCGAGACGCCGGACGCGACCGTCGAGGACTTGATGGAACACGTCAAGGGGCCCGACTTCCCGACGGGCGCGAACATCGTCGGCCGCAACGCGGTTCATAAAGCGTACAAGACGGGTCGCGGTCGCGTCCGCGTCCGCGCCGAGTTCGAGGTCGACGAGGAGGAGGGCAGGATCGTGATCACGGAGCTTCCGTTCCAGCAGAACAAATCGCGACTCGTCGAGCGGATCGCCGACGACGTCAACGAGGGCGCGATCGAGGGGATCCGCGACCTGCGCGACGAGTCGGACCGCGACGGGATCCGCGTCGTCGTCGACCTCAAACGCGACGCGATGGCCGAGGTCGTCAAGAACCAGCTACTTGAGAGTCACCTCGAACGGACGTTCGGCGTGATCAACCTCGCCTTGGTCGATGGCGCGCCACAGGTGCTCGACCTCAAGGAGACGCTCGAACACTACGTCGAGCATCGACGCGACGTGGTGCGCCGTCGCTCGCGACACGAGCTCGACGAGAAGGAGGACCGCGCACACATCCTCGAAGGGCGGCTCAAGGCGCTCGAACACGTCGACAGCGTCGTCGAGACGATACAGGACTCCGAGGACCGAGACGCCGCGAAAACGGCGCTGGAGGCCGACTTCGGCTTCTCCGAGGCGCAGGCCGAACACATCGTCCGGATGCAGCTCGGCTCGCTCACCTCGATGGAGACCCAAGAGATCGAGTCGGAGTACGCGGACGTCACCGCTCGGATCGAGCGGCTGGAGACGATCCTCGCCGACCCGGACGAGCTCGACGCGGTGATCGTCGATGAGCTTCGGGCGATCCGAGACGAGTACGCCGACGAGCGCCGGACGAGCTTCATCGAGGACGCCGGAACCGTCACCCACGAGGATCTCATTCCGGAGGAGGAGTGCGTCGTCGTCATGAGCGAGGACGACTACATCAAGCGGATGTCGCTGGAGACGTTCCGCGCGCAGAACCGCGGCGGAAAGGGGATCATCGGAACGGGACTCAAGGAGAACGACCGGGTCTCGTCGGTGTTCGCCGCCAACTCCCACG
>OBKM01000468.1_pt1 | contig 19887 bp, 19 predicted proteins | sample 1519691 | NCBI WGS metagenome assembly OBKM01 (sample SAMEA37050418, study PRJEB22526) | metagenome | biome: saline pan; feature: lake; material: water | place: Egypt | collected 2015 | depth 0.5 m | reverse complement strand
CGATGGCGGGCGTGAGCAGGACCCCGAGCGCCACCGCGAACGCGGCGACGTTCATGACGAGCGAGGAGAGCACGAACAGCTGTGCGATATCCGATGCCGCCCCGGTTTGTGGCGTGATGTCGCCGTATCCGACGGTCGACGCAGTGACGACGGTGAAGTAGAACGCGTCGACGATCGTCTCCACGCCCGCGAACTCCTCGCGAAGGGCGTACGTGCCGACCGTCCCGTACGCGATGGCGGTTCCGAGCGCCGCGACGGCGGCAAGCTGCGTCGGCGACGGGGCGAACGACCGGTCGAACCGTCCACGGTTGACCGCCAGCGCCGGCATCGACACCACCGATAACACGACGAGCGGCAGCGAGAACACCGACGCCTGCATCAGACCCTGCACCGCAGTCAGCGGTAGCAACACCGCGGTAGTGTACCAGCCGATCCGATACCCCTTCTTTACTGCGAACCCGCTGCCGAGCATCGCGAAGCCGGTTATCGTCCCCGTGAATCCGGCCGTGCGCAAAACGATCCCGGGAATGTACGGCGTCAGCGGTCCCTCGACGCTGAAGCCGCTGATGTGGAGGAGCCCGACGACGATGGACAGCAGCGCGACCGCGAACGTCAACGCGATCGACGCTCGGACGGTCACCCACTCACGACTCAGATCCATACGCGGGCCGTTGCCGACCCCGGACTTAAATCCCCCGAGTGCGGCGGATCCTCGGATCGGCCCCGTCCGGATCGACGGAGTTGCTGCCGGTTCGTACCGATGGAGCGGACCGCCTCGAGCGCTACGTCCCGGGCGGTACTGGTTTAACCTAGCCGGCAGTGCGTGAAATATGACGCTCCCGATCGAGATCCTGTTCGGCATCTATCTCGGGATCATCACGGGGATCATTCCCGCGCTGGTCGCCGGCGTGCTGGGATTCGTGTTCAAGTACTTCACCGGCGTGACGATTCCGGGACTGGGGGTCGTCGTGCTGGCGCTCGCCATCGCCGGGATCAACGGCGGACTGCTCGCATTGAACGACGAGACGATCCGGTCGGCCGAGCGCGCGCCGGCGATCCTCACGGCGATCGTCGTCGTGTTGATGCTCTCGCTGTACGCCCACGCGCAGGGCGACACGCTCGGCGCGAACGCGCCGAAACGCGTCTCGCTCAAACAGCTCCGCGACCGAACGCTCTCTTCGGACGTAGTCGAGCTCGTCGGCGGGCGAGGTCGAGTCCGGCTGACCGTGGTCGGCGAGGTCGCCGATATGGAGGGGTATCCACCGGTGTCCGCGGCAACGAGGCAGGCGATCGTCGACGGCGAGTGGACGTTTCCCGCGGACCTGCCGCTCGCTGAACTGGAGAGCCGGTTCGCCGAGCGGCTCCGAACCGAGTTCGACCTGAGCGACGTCTCGGTGTCGATCGACGAGAACGCGCGGGCGACGGTCGCAGCCGCACCACCCGTCGGTGGTCTCTCGACGCGCGTACCGTCAGGAAAGCGCGCGGTGTCGGTGCCGGCGCTCGTTCCGACGGGCCTTGCCCGCGGCGACGTCGTTCGCGTCGTCACCCCGGATCTGGTCGTGGAGGGGACGCTGTTGTCGGCAAAATCGAGTCCGGAGAACGCGACGAAAGACGGGGGTGGGGAGTCGAGACCCGGGCAAACCGCCACCACGGACGGCGGGAAGACTGTGGCCGACGGCGCACCCGCGTCGGCTACCGCGCCGATGGCGACGGCCGGAGGTGAGGGACGCGTGACGGTCGCAGTCGGCCGCTCGGAGGCGAGTGCGCTACTGCGAGCGGGGCGGGGTCGGGTGCTCGTCCTCTCCCGTGGAACGCGACGTGAGTACGAGCTCACGACCCTACTGCGCCGGGCAGGCAAGCGGTTCCGAAAGGTGTCCGTCGTTGCTGGGGGACCGCTTGACGGCCACACGATCGGCGACGTCGGCGTCCGGGAGGTGTACGACGTCGCGATCCTCGCGGCCCGCCACGAGTCGTGGACGGTCGCACCGAGGGGGAACCAGCCGCTGTCGGCGGGCGACGAGCTGTTCGTCGTCGGGAACCGGGACGCGCTGGAGCGGTTCACGGAGGCGGCGAAATGATCGGACGTTCGACGACGGTCTCGGCGCAGGTCACGTTCAGCGACCCGTACAGCGCGGGGGTCACGCTGGTTACGTTCGGGATGCTCGCGCTGCTCACCACCGCTTCGGCCGCGCTCGTCCATCGGTGGTACTTCCGGACGGAGCTTCCGGAGGGCGTCGCCGTTCTGCTCGGCGTCGCCGTGGTCGCGCTGTACCTCAACACGACCTCTCTCGGCGAACTGGTCGGGACCACGGATGCGACGCTTCTGACGCCCGAGAGTGTGTTCTTCAGCGTCGTCTCGCTCGGAGCTGCCGCGGTCGTCTCGCCGGCTGGGCGGTACGTCGGCGACCGCCTCGCGGTCGACGTGTTCGCACTCACCGGGGTCCGCGAGCTCGAGGGGCAGGTGAGCACGGTCGTGCGGTCGGTCGGTCGTGTCACGGTCGTGACGCTGCCGCCGGCGACGGAGATCGAGGACATGGACACGTACGAGCCGGTGTCCGACGAGAAGAAGGCGGAGCTGGCTGAAAGGAGCCTGCTGTTTCCCCGCCGGCTCACCGTCGAGGAGCTCCGCGAACAGCTGGTCGAGCGAGTCAAAACGGAGTACGGCGTCGGCTACGTCGACGTCGACCTCGCGGCGGACGGCTCGCTCGAATACGTCGCGGTCGGCTCCCGCGCCACCGGACTCGGGCCGACGCTCGCACCCGGTACGGTCGCCGTCGCGATCGACGCCGATCCGCCGAACAGCGCTACCGTGGGCGACATGGTGCAGGTGTGGCGGACCGATCCGGATCCGAAGCGCGTTGCGACCGGCGAGCTCCGCGGCGTCGCCGGCGACGTCGCCACCGTCGCGCTCGACGAGTCGGACGCCGAGACGCTCTCGGTCGAGCGCGGCTACCGGCTCGTCACGCTTCCAGCGGAGCCGCAGGCGGACCGGGAGTTCGCCTCCCTGCTTCGGAACGCCGACGAGACGATGGCGACGGTCACCGTCTCGCCGGCGAGCAGTCTGGTCGGCTCCGCAGTCGCGGACGTGAGCGCGGTCGTCGCGGCCGTCGAGCCCGCGGACGGCGACGTGCAGGCGATCCCAGCACGCGCGTACACGTTCGCTGCCGGTGACACGGTGTATCTGGTCGGACGACCCGATGCGATACGCCGGTTCGAGGCGACCGCCGCTTCGCCGGGACCGGCCGATGGCGACGGAGCGGGTGGCGGCTCGAACGTCGAGGATACGGACGACGCGTCGCAACGCTCTTAGGCCGACCGACCCGTTGATTTCGCATGGAGTGGAAGCTGTTCGCCGATCTCTCGGAGATAGCCGGCGACCGAATCGTCGAGGTCGACGCCGACCCCGGCGACACCGTCGAAGACGCACTCGATGCCCTGCTGGAGGCACACCCCGACTTGCGCGACCGGATCCTCGAGGACGGGGAGATCGCCGACCACATCAACGTGTTGCGGAACGGCCGAAACGTCGTCCACGGCGACGACCTCGACGCCACGCTCGAGGAGGGCGACGAACTCGCGCTGTTCCCGCCGGTCAGCGGCGGGCGACGCTGAACGCGGCTGACATCGACCCGGTCGCTCCGGTCAGTCGGGTGAACGGTGTCGACTCGGTCAGTCGGGTGAACGGTGTCGACTCGGTCAGTCGGGTGAACGGTGTCGACTCGGTCAGTCGTGTGGGTGGAACCGCTTGACCGCCCGGTCGACGGCGTCGCTCCCGCCGAGGAACGTCACGCGGTCCCCCTCGCGAAGCACGTGGTCGCCGGTCGGGACCTCCGTCGTTCCGTCCGTATGCGTCAACAGCCCGACGATACAGCCGTCGGGGATCTCGGCGTTCACGTCGGCGATGGTTTTTCCGACGAGATCCGACGCCGTCACCTCGATCTCCTGGACGTCGCCCGTCCGACCGAGTTCGTTCATCCAGCGGACGAGCGACGGTCGCTCGAGCACGTTCTCGAGCGACCAGGCGGTCGCCATCGAGAGGTCGATCGCCCGCACGCCGAGCGACTCGAACGCGTCGACGTTGGCGGGCTGGTTCACTCGCGAGGCGACCGTCTCGACGTCGAACCGCGTCTTCGCGAGCTGGCAGACGAGGAGGTTGACGTCGTCGTCGGGCGTCACGGCGATCACTGCCCGCGAGCCAGCGACATCCGCGCCGTCGAGGACGTCGGCATCGGTGCCATCCCCCTCGACCGCCGTGAACCCCCGCTCACGGGCGCGCTCGACCGCCTCGGGGTCGTTGTCGATGATCCGTACGTTCTCTCCGTCCCGTTCGAGTCGTTCCGCGAGCGACAGGCCGACACGGCCCGCGCCGATGATGAGTGTGTGCATTGGTGAAACCTCGAGGTACTCCGCGATCTGTCTCGCGAGGCCGGCCTGGAGGACCACCGTCGCGAAGATGATCAGGAACACGGTGCCGGCGAGCAGTCCCGCCTCCTGCGGGCGGCCGAGCGCCTGTAGCTCGACCGCGAAAAGCGTCGCGACGCTGGCCGGGATGATGCCGCGCGGACCGACCGCGCTCAAGAAGAGCCGCTCGTTCCGTGTGAACCGTTCGTCCGTCGTCGAGAGGTAGATCACCGCCGGCCGCAACACCAGCGTCACGGCGACGACGATGGCGAGCCCGCCGAGCCCGAGCCGGAGGATGTCGTCGAAATCGATGAGCGCCGCGAGCGCGACGAACACGAACGACAGCACGACGACCGACAGATCATCGAGAAAGTCGACGACCGCCTCGTGATGGGGGAGGTCGGCGTTCCCGAGCACGAAGCCGGCCATCGCGGCCGCAGCGATCCCGGTCTCTGTGGCGATGAGCTCCGCGCCGCCGTACGCGACGACGGCGGCCGAAAGCACCACGAGACGCGCGTGAAGCGGCGCAGTGCCGGGGATCCGCGTCACCCGCGTCAGTAGCTTCAACGTCACACCCGCGACGAGCACGCCGACCAGCAGTCCGATCGCGAGCCGACCGACCAGTCCGGCGAGCAGCTCCGTCACCGTCCCGTTGCCGACGATGAGCACCTCGAAGACGACGACGACGAGCACCGCGGCGGTGACGTCGTTGATGATCCCCTCTCCTTCGAGCATCGCTGCGACGTGGTCCCGCACGGTGACGACCTGCAGGATCGGTCCGATGACGGTTGGGCCGGTGGCGACGAGCAGCGCGCCGACGAGCAGCCCGACCGCGATGGAGGTGTCGAGGAACCTGACGACCGCGGCGGCAGTGCCGAGCCACGTGAGCGTCGCGCCGATCGTGACGAGCCGAAACAGCGACTCCGGGACCTCCCGGAGCTTCTCCGTGTTGAGGTGGTACCCGCCCTCGAAGAGGATTATCGCGACGCTGACGCCGACGACGGCGGTGAGCCCGTCGCCGAACGTCTCACGCGAGACGATCCCGAGCAGCTCCGGACCGATCGCGATCCCCGCGAGGATCAAGAATAGGACGCTCGGGATCCGGAGTCGGTCCCCGAGCAGTCGAGAAGCTACCCCGAGTGCGAGTACGAGTGCGATGACGGCGACGGCGTCTGCCATCAGTGGGATCTGATCGGGATACCGGTTATACTCGGTGCCTTACAGAAGCGGGTCGCGTCGGTGGTTGTCATCTTTTGTGGGGTCCAGATCAACGGTACTGTGCTCGGAGCTGTCGTGGTGTCGTCCGCGGAGATCCGTTCGTGGTGTCGACGGATCGGTGGCGTGGCCTCCGAGCGGCCGTCACACGAGCAGTTGGACGTCGGCGTCACCCATATGTTGTAGCGCGGTGGCTGCGCCCACGCCGGTCGTAACGCCGTCGAAGAAGTCGTCCTCGTCGTAGTCCATCAGCTCGATGGTCATCTGACACGCCTGCAGGTCGACACCCTGGTCGAGCGAGAGCTCGATCAGCTCCTCGATCGTTGCGGTGCCGTTCTCGTCGATCTTGTTTCGCATCATGCGCGTCGCCATCGCGTCCATACCGGGGATCGCGGCGACCGCGTTCGGCATCGGCATGCTCGGGTTCCCGACGGCCGAGAGTTTGAGCTCGGACGCCTTCTCCTCGTGGAGGATGTCGAGCCCCCAGAACGTGTGGAACACGACGACGTCCCAGCCGAACGCCGCGGCCGTGCTCGCGAGGATGAGCGGCGGGTACGCCATGTCGAGCGTCCCCTTCGTCGCGATGATCGTCATCTGCTTTTGGCCGTCGTCGACCTCGGCTTCGATGCCGTCGACCTGCTTTTCCAGCTCCTCGATGCGGGCCAGCAGCTCGGCTTCGGTCGGCATCTCCTCGGTCGACTCGTCGGGCTCGGCGGTCGCGTCCGGTTCGGCGGGAGCGTCGGAGCTCATTTCAGGCGGTCTTTTCGACGTAGTGTTTGTACACGTCACCCTCGTCGACCTGATCGAGCAGCTCGACGCCGTCGGTGCCGTTCGCCCAGCCCTGAATGTCGCTCATGCTGCCCGAGTCGGTCGCCAGCACTTCGAGAACGTCGCCGGCGTCGAGCTCGTCGATCGCCTGCTTCGTCTTGACGACCGGCATCGGGCACGATACTCCTTTCACGTCCAGCGTCTCCGTGGTGTCGAATTCTGCGCTCATGGTGAACCGCTCCGTCGTATGTATTGGAGCTAACTCACAATACTGGATGCGGTGTTATAAGAATGTCGATCGTTGTGGATTCCACGAACTTCTCCGAGCCCGAAATGACTCGTCGTCTAAACAATTTGGTCTTTTAAGCAGGTATCCGCGCACGAACACACCCCTTTCAGCCACGTCCTGATCCGGAACTGACGGCGATAGTATTGTGGATATAGTGAAAAACAATCCGAACTCTTATGTAGGTCTATCCGTTAGGTGGTGGTGTAGCACATGAATCCCGAAGACTTTCCGACTCCCGTGGTCGAGGTCGAATCGATCGAACCGGACACCCTGAAATCGCAGATCGATTCGGGCGATCCCGTGACGATCCTCGATGCGCGGATGAGCTCCGAGTACGATGAGTGGCACATCGACGGCGAGAACGTCGAGTCGATCAACGTTCCGTACTTCGAGTTTCTCGACGACGAGATCGACGACGACGTGCTGGCGCAGATCCCCGACGACGAGCACGTTACGGTGCTGTGTGCGAAAGGCGGCGCGAGCGCGTTCGTCGCCGGCGAACTCGCCGACCGCGGCTACGATGTCGACCATCTCGAGGAGGGAATGAACGGCTGGGCACGGATCTACGAGGCCATCGAGGTGTCGGCGTACGACGGCGCTGGCACGCTCGTTCAGTACCAGCGCCCCTCGTCGGGCTGTCTGGGTTACTTCCTGTACGACGGCGACGAGGCCGCGATCGTCGATCCGCTCCGCGCGTTCACCGACCGCTACCTCGAGGACGCCGCGGAGCTGGGCGTCGATCTCGCGTACGCGATCGACACGCACGTCCACGCAGACCACATCTCGGGGGTTCGTGCGCTCGCGGCGGAGGGCGTCGAGGGCGTCATCCCCGAAGCCGCGGTCGACCGCGGCGTCACCTACGCGGACGAGATGACGCTCGCCGCGGACGGCGACGAGTTCGCCGTCGGCGACGCAACGATAGAGACGGTGTTCACGCCGGGCCACACGACCGGTATGACCTCCTACCTGATCGACGACAGCCTGCTCGCGACCGGCGACGGGCTGTTCATCGAAAGCGTCGCCCGCCCCGACCTCGAGGAGGGTGACGAGGGCGCGCCCGATGCCGCCCGAATGCTGTACGAGTCGCTCCAGGAGCGTGTGCTGACGCTCCCCGACGACGTCCTGATCGGTGGCGCGCACTTCAGCGACGCCGCGGTGCCGGCCGACGACGGTACGTTCACCGCACCGATCGGCGACCTGAAAGCACGGATGGACGCACTCTCGATGGACGAGGAGTCGTTCGTCGAACTGGTCCTGTCCGATATGCCGCCGCGGCCCGCGAACTACGAGACGATCATCGCGACCAACCTCGGACAGGAGACCGTCGACGACGAGGAGGCGTTCACCCTCGAACTCGGCCCGAACAACTGCGCCGCGAGCCAGGAGTCGCTCGCGGACGACTAGACCGGAAGCTGAATGGTCACGACAATCGGTTCGCTTTCGACCGCAATCGCGCCGCTAGCGACGGCGACGGCGTCCCTGCCGACTGAGCTCGTACCGCTCGTGCTCGCCGACCCGTTCCCACACGGGATCGAGCGATACGCGGTCGGGGGGTTACTCGTCGGGCTCGGCGTCGCGATCATCTATCTCGGAACGGGGATCAGCGCCGGTGCGAGCACGTTCCTCGAGTCGACGCTGTCGTACGTCTCTGACCAGTCCCGGTTCCAGCAGTACGTCACTTCCCGCGACTGGCGGCTCGTATTCACCTTCGGGATCGTTCTCGGCGGTGCGGTGTACGCCGTCGTGTATCAGGGGAGTGCGTGGCTGACGGACGTTCAGCCGTGGCGGCTGTTCGTCGGTGGCCTGCTCGTCGGGATCGGCACCCGAATCGGGAAGGGGTGTACGTCCGGACACGGGATCTGTGGCGTCGGCTCCGCCTCGCGGACCTCGATCGTCGGCGTCGTCACGTTCCTCGTCGTCGCGATCGGCACGGCACAGCTCGTGATGGCACTGGGGGTGACGCCGTGATGACGGCCGACACCCGCCATCCCGCGTTCATTCCGCTGATCCTCGTCGGCGGAGTGATATTCGGGTTCGGCCTCGGCTACAGCCACATGGCACGGCCGGAGGTCGTGCTGGATTTCCTCCAGTTCGACGACTTCGGGCTGCTGTTCGTGATGTTCGGCGGCGCGGCCGTCACCGGGGTGACGTTTTTCCTCGCTCCGCGACTGCTCGACCGGGCGGCCCTGACCGGAGACGGGTTCGAGCGCCGGCTCAAACCGTTCGATCGCAACGTGCTGGTCGGTGGTGCAGTGTTCGGCGTCGGCTGGGGGCTCTCCGGCATCTGCCCGGGTGCCGCCTACGCCAGCCTCGGCATCGGGAACGTTACCATCCTCTGGGCGCTCGCCGGGATGTTCCTCGGGGCGTACCTGCAGGGCTGGTGGCGGAGCGAGTAGTCCTCTCAGATAGCATCGTAATCCTCTCGGAACGTCTCGAGCGTCGCCGCGAGCACCCCGATCACGATGGGGCCCACGAACAGTCCGGTGAAACCGATCGAGTAGATACCGCCGAACACGCCGACGAGGATGATTCCAGGGTTCAGATGCGCCTGCTTGTCGATGACGATCGGACGCGCGTAGTTGTCGACCATCGAGACGACGAGCACGCCGTAGACGGCTAGCAACACGCCCGCAGTCGTCTGGTCGACCACCACGAGATACGCTGCGGCGGGCCCCCACACGAGGAACGCCCCGATGAGCGGCAGCAGTGCGAGGACCGCCATCACGAACGTCCAGAAGACGACGTTCGGAATGCCGGCGGCCCAGAGACCGACGCCCGCGACGACCGCCTGCAACAGGGCGACGGAGATGTGCCCGATCACGACGCCCCACGTCGTCGAGTCGATCTTCTCGAACAGTTCGTCGGTGACGGCGGCCGGAAGCGGGATGATGGACCGGAGCCACGCGACGAACTCCGGTCCCTCGATGAGCGTGTAGTACACGACGAACAGGGTCAATGCGAGCCCCAACGACGCCTGCAGCGCACCGCTGACGATCCCGCCGACGCCGCCGAACAGCGTGTCGACCAGCGCGTCCCCGGCGGTTGCGATCCCCGTTTCGATGTCGAACTCCTCGCCGGTGAGCTCGGCGATCCGGGTTTCGATCGCGACGACGTCAAGCCCCGTCTCACCCTCGGCGATGTCGACGAGGTCCTCGACGAAGACGATCGCGATGTACGCGAGCGGCACGATCACGGCGACGATCGACGTGATGATGAGGAAGATCGCCGAGACCATCGACGCGACCGTGCCGTTCACGTAGCGATGTACGGTTTCGAGCCGGCGCTCAAGCCGGGCGTGGGCCGGGTACAGGACGTACGCGAGGATCACCGCGGCGATCACGTACTCGATAAACGGGAGGACGATGAACAGGGTGAGGAGGGCGACCGCACCGATGAGCAACAGCAGGAACGACTGACCACGGTTCATACTGGACTCTCATCGTCACGCGTGAAAAGTGTGGGCGGCAACCACTTCCGACAGGACGAGGGCGGCAACCACTTCCGACAGGACGACGCCCGGGCCGGACCCGGCGGGCGTCTTACGCGCTCGCTTCGTCCTCGTCCAGTCCGGGGGCGGCGGCGGGATCGACCTCCTCGGGCTCCTCGGTGTCGCCGCCGACGACCGTCTCGCCGTCGTCAGTTTCGATGTAGACGTCGTCTGCAAACCCGGCGAGCGCGTTCTCGTACTCCGGCGTCTCCAGCTTCTCGGGGGTTTCGGGCGCCGAGGTGATCCCCGACGCCGGTCGGAACGCGCCGAGCGGCTCGTCGATCGTGATCCCGTGTTCGGAGAAGAACGTCTCGTAGCGCCGGTAGTGGTCCTCCAGTTCGTCGCCGGGGATCTCCATCATCTCCGTCCAGCCGTGGTTGAAGAAGTCGAAGTTCGCCTGCACGTGGGTGATCTCCCGGGCCTTCGCCTCCGAGAACCCCGCTTCGAGTGCAGTGACGTACGTGTCCATCGTCGCGTCGAAGAAGTCGTCGAGGTGTGCTCTCCGCTCATCTCGACGCTCCTCGTCCGCCTTGTTGAGGAAGATGCTCGTGTGCAACTCGACGAGTTTGTCGTTGGCGACGTCGCCGACGACTGGGGTCGTTAGCGCCTTTTTTGCGGCCCAGTGACGGATGTTCTGCCGGATCTTCATACCTCCGTTCGGGCCCGAACGCTATTGAATCTGTGGCGATCCGACTCCGTTCGGTGTTTCGTGAGGCGTTACGACCACGAACTGCAGGGGACGCGAGTGAGAAGGCTTATTCGGGCTCACGGACGAGACGGGTTTATGGTAGCGATCGAGGTACCGGAAGTCAACTACACCGACTACTCGAACCGGCAGCTCGTCTTCGTGCCGCTGGTGGTGCTCGCGGTCGCGCTCGCGATCATCGGCGGGTGGTACCTGATGACGGGTGCGCCGGCAAACCTCGGACTGGAGTTCACCGGCGGCGTCGAGCTCCGTATCGCCGACGACGGCGGCGACATGGACGAACGGATCGAGGCGGCGTTCGCCGACGAGCCCGACTCGATCAGGTCGATTCCAGCTGACGACGTGTACGTCGTGACGTTCCGTGCCGACGCCGACGACCCCGACGGCTTGGCGGGTGATCTGGAGGACCAGGCGGCTGCAGGCGGGTTGACGACGGAGGCGGTCGACCAGGTCTCCGCGAGCTTCGCGGCCGACACGGCTCAGACCGCGCTGTTCGGGATCGCGATCGCGTTCCTCGGGATGAGCGTGCTCGTGTTCGCGCTGTTCCGCACGTTCGTCCCCTCCGTGGCGGTCGTCGCCTCGGCGTTCTCCGACATCGTGATCCCGATCGCCGCGATGAACCTCCTCGGGATCGAGATGACGCTGGGAACCGTCGCCGCACTCCTGATGATCATCGGATACAGCGTCGACTCCGACATTCTGTTGAACAACTCCGTGCTGCGCCGCACCGGCGACTTCTACGAGTCCGTCAGCCGCGCGATGCGAACCGGGGTGACGATGACGGTTACCTCGATGTCCGCGATGATCGTCATGGCGATCGTCGCGACGGCGTTCGGCATCGATCTGCTCCGTAACATCGGGATCATCCTCGCGATCGGGCTCGCAGCCGACATGATGAACACGTATCTGATGAACGTGACGCTGCTTCGCTGGTACAAGTTCGAGGGGGTGAAACGCTAATGTTACAACCAGTCAAGAACAACTGGCGCGTGCTGCTTCTCGTCGTCGTCGTGGTCGCGGCGTCGGTCGCGCTGTTCGCGCCGCAGTTCGCGCCCGAGACCGCCCCCGGCGAAGATGCCGACGAAGCCCAACAGGGGATGACGAACCTCCAGTACGGTCTCGATCTGGCCGGCGGGACCCGCATTCGCGCACCGCTGCTCGGCCACACCGCGACCGGAGTCCAGTTCGACGGCGCCAACCCCACACAGGTCGCCGCCGACGTCGCGGCCGAGCTCGAGGGCGTCTCCACGAGGGAGGTGAACGCGGAGCGTCTTACCGAGGACGGCGGGGAGGTCGAGGTGACCGACCCGGACGTCACCGGAGAGCAGTTCCAGGCGGCGATGGACGCCTCCGGCTACGCGTACACCGACGTCAGACGCGGCGTCACCGAGGAGACGCGAAACGCCGCCGAGCGCGTCATCGAGGGGAAGATCAACGAGGCCGGCCTCTCGGGCGGCAGCGTCCAGCAGGTCCAGTCGATCACCGGGGAGTACTTCGTGCTCGTCGAGGTGCCCGGCGAGGGACGCCAGGACGTGATCGGACTGCTCGAGGAGCGCGGAACGGTCCAGATCGACATCGCCTACCCCGACGCCGACGCCGAGGATGGTCTCGGCGTCGAGGAGGAGGTGCTCGTTCAGGAGGACTTCGAGAACATCGGCACCGCGAGCCGGGACGAGGGTGACCAGCCGTACGTGCCCGTCTCGGTCGTCAACGAGGCGCCCGAGGGTGACCAGTCGCCGGCAGAGCGGTTCCAGAGCGCCGTCGTCGACCGTGATGTCGCCACCTCCGCTGGCGGCGCGCGGTGTACGTACATGCAGGATCCGGTCGGGGAAACCGCGGAGCCGTGTCTGCTCCTCGTCGTCGACGGCGAAGTCGTCAACGCGTTCGGAATGGACGACGGGCTCGCCGACAGCATGGTCAGGGGAACGTGGGCCGACACCGGCAACTTCCGGCTGACGACGACCTCGTTCGAGGACGCCCAGCAGGTGTCGATCAACCTGCGCGCCGGCGCGCTCCCGGCGGAACTCGACATCGCCGGCGAGGGGACCTCCTCGTTCATCTCGCCCACGCAGGGTGAGGACTTCCGTATCTACTCGATGATCACCGGCGTGTTCGCCATCTTCGCGGTCGCGGGAATGGTGTTCCTCCGCTACCGCGAGCCGAAGGTGGCGCTACCGATGATCGTCACCGCGCTCGCTGAGGTGTACGCCCTGCTCGGCTTCGCCGCCTTGGTCGGCTATCCGATCGAGCTCGCCGTCATCGCCGGCTTCATCGCCGTCGTCGGTACCGGGGTGGACGACCTCGTGATCATCGCCGACGAGGTGATGAGCGAGGGCGAGGTGAAATCCCGGAAGGTGTTCGACTCCCGATTCCGCAGGGCGTTCTGGGTGATCGGCGCGGCGGCCGCGACGACGATCATCGCGATGTCACCGCTGATGGTGCTCTCGCTCGGCGACCTCTCCGGATTCGCCATCTTCACCATCCTCGGCGTGCTCATCGGCGTGCTCATCACCCGGCCCGCCTACGGCGACATTCTCCGCCGGCTGCTGACGGTGCGGTAACGGGCGTCGTCCGTTCTCGGGCGTCGTCCGTTCTCGGCCGTCGTCCGTTTTCGTGCGGCTCGGTCGCTAACACGCCACCATCAGAAGTCGTTGAGTCCCGACTGCTCAGCGGCCGCCAGCACGTCCGCACACGTCGACCACGACCGGCGCGCGCAGTCGGGAACGTCGCCGTGGTCGGCGACGTACTGTTTTAAAAATGACCGCGTGGTCCGATCGCTCGGATAGCCGCTGCCGACGCCGTCGTACGCCGGGTAGGCGTCGTCGATCGCGGCCATCCGCGCGTCGCGTTCGACCTTCGCGACGATGCTCGCTGCGGCGACGACGGGGTCCGACTCGTCGGCTCCGTGGCGGGCGGCGACGTCGACCGAAGCGTACGGGTCGTCGTCGCCATCGCCTGCATCCACCGCGTCGCCGTCGGTCCCGCCCTCGACGGGAGCGGGGACGGGTAACAACGCAGTGAGCCTCCGGGCGAACCGGTTCTCGCTGGTGTCACCCGCGTCGGCGAGGACGCGGTCGCCCGGGCGGACGACCCGCCGGACCGCACGTGCCTGACCGCTCGCGGTGAGCGTGTTCATGTCCGTGTCGGGCGCGTCGATCTCGGCGGGCTCGACGACGGCGACCGCGACGGCGACGTCCTCGCGCTCACGAAGCAGTGTCGCGAGTTCCTCGCGGCGCTCCGGCGCGACGCGTTTGGAGTCGTCCACGTCGTCGGGGAGATCCGGGGGATCGGCGCGCACCGCCGCGGCCACCATCGGCCCGAGCACGGGTCCCTTACCGGCCTCGTCGACGCCAACGTACACGCTTGTGGCGTCGCAGTCCACGAACTAATAGGTTCAGATCGAGCGAGCGTCGTCGAGGAAGCGGTCCTGGTCCGGGTCGCGGACGACGGACTCGGCGTCCGTGCCGAGGTTAAAGAGGCGATATTCAGCTCCCCTGTCGAGTGAGAGGATCTCACGTCCGCCACTCCAGTCAGGTAAGTAGTTAATGCCTCTCTACGAACGACATCCCTACACCTAACAGGCTGTCTCGTTTCGAATTGATAAACCTCTTGGCTGAATCAAGTAGCACAAAGCGGCCACTGCGGCATCGTGAACTTGTCCAGTTGGATCAGTCTCCGACAAAGATCCCCTCAGAGCTGTTGAACCGGTGAGTAATACTCACGAATTGGGGTACAGACGACAGCTCCGGGAGAGCCGCCGCTCACGGTGGCGGCTCTCCCTCGGGTTCACATCTCACTCAACCGTACGAGGGGAGCGATTGATTCCACCGCGTCCGGATTTTCCGGATTGCTTCCGGCACGCCACCCCGAAGTGGGTGGCGTTGCCGGAACCACTGGAGCAACACGTATCCTATCAATGTACAGAATAACTCAAACAGGACTCCGTTGAGCGATTGTGAATGGAAGCTTTCAACGTTCGTATACTGTTTTAGCTCCCGAAACAGAATCTCGATCACTGTTCTCAGCGTGTAGATGCTTACCACTTCCACGGGATCGTACTCTGTCGGTGACAGCGTCGTGAGATACTGACGCTCCTCACCATCAACGTCCTCAAACACGATTCGACGGAACTCTTCGCCAGTCTCAGCAAGTTCGACGCGTTGATCAGAAACGGTTCGTGTGCCTGCTTTGTCGGTAATGTCGACGTCTTGGACGCGCTCCAAGACGTCGACTCGGGCATCTGACCGGAGCAACGTAACGAAATCCTCGCCACGGTTTTTCATTCCGCAGAACCGCTCGTAGTCGAGGTATCCGCGGTCAAAGACTCGAATCAGCGAGTCGAGGTCTCCGAAGACCTCGACGTCGCTCTGGAGGTGATCGAACTGTGTTGGCTCACGAGTCTCGCCTGCTGTAACAGTCACACCAAGCGGATGGCTGCATTCTCCATCGACACGTGCGGCGAGATTGAGCTTGAGCCCTCCGTCAGTTGGATCGACTTCGTGAATAACCGTTTCATCATCGAGTTCACCGACAACGGCGACTGACCTGGTGAGCGAGAGGTTGGTTGCGTCGAGTGCGACGACGGCACGGTTGAGCCAGTCGAGACGTTTGCGCTGGACGGCGCGTTGGTGGTACAGTTGGGGTGTGTGGAGTAACTCGAAGAAGGCACGAACGACCGCGCGGTAGTCGCGGTCGTTCGTTCGCCGGGAGAAGGTTGACGCAGCCATGTAGGGTAGCTGGTCGTGAGTCGCTGTTTTCTCGGCCAGTTCAGCCAGTGAATCAGAGGGGTTGATTCCCTCGAAGATGCCGACCTTGAGGTGGTTGTCGAAGTCGTGTGTCTTGCTGTGAGTGCCGATCTCGAACTCGTTGGCGATGAACTCGCTGTCGACTGCGTCGAGCAGCGAGTAGAACTCACTGGCGACAGTTTCGACAGCATTGAAGTCATTCGCAGTGGTGGCTCCTCTTGACGGCCTCTGACTAACACCATTAAGCATCAGGCCGTCACTACCGGGCTCCACCCGGTTTTAAATACTCGAAACGGGACAGCTAACAGGGAATGAACCCATATCGACACAGTATGGCTGAGACGGCCACACATAATATGACCATTCGACTACACACAGGCATGCGATACGCCGTTGGCTGCGCTCGGACGACGCGAAACGACCCTTTCGAGGGGATGTATGATGAGCTCACACACTGACTCACGCATAAAAACGGGCGTGCCGCGAGCGGACGAGGTACTTATGGGCGGCGTACTGCCGGAGTCCGCGACGCTCGTCAGAGGCGCACCCGGTGCGGGAAAAACGATCTTCGGCCTCCACTTTCTGACGACGACGGCGGATGCTGACGCGACGAACCTCTATATCAATCTCGGCGAACCCGAGGCGTATCTCGAATCGACGGCCGATAGTTTCGGACTGAACACCGACGCGATAGAGTTTCTCAACCTCTCGCCGGCGGGCGAGGAGTTCCAGACGGACTCCACCTACACGCTTTTTGAGTCGAGCGAAGTCGAACGGCCGTCGCTCGTCGAGTCGATCCGTCAGACGGTGACGGCGGTCGAGCCGGAGCGAGTGATGATCGACCCGGTCACGGTGTTGCGACACCTGTCGCCGGACACACGGCAGTTTCGGACGCAGGTTCTAAGCCTGCTTGATTTCCTCAAAGCCGAAGGCGCGACCGTGCTGTTAACGTCGCAAGCGGCGTCGTCCATTTCCGACGACGACCTCCAGTTCCTGGCCGACACCGTGATCACTCTCGACGTCGAGACGGGCCACCGGACGCTGGAGGTGTCGAAGTTCCGCGGCTCCTCGTCGCGGGAGGGACCTCACACCGTTACCATAGACGACGACGGAATGCGCGTGTGGCCGCAACTCGATCCCTCCAGTCACCGACGGGACGGAGCGTCGGACACGCTCTCATCGGGCGTTTCCGAACTCGACCGGCTCCTCAACGGCGGCCTCGTGACGGGCACGGTCACGTTCTTGAGCGGTCCGACCGGCTCCGGTAAGACGACCACGGGGCTCCAGTTCATGACCGAGGCCGCAAGCAACGATACGCGGTCCGTGCTGTACAGCTTCGAGGAGGGCCGTACAACGATGCTCGATCGCGCGAACGCCGTCGGGATACCCGCTCAGAGCATGATCGACGATGGAACGCTGGTGATAGAGGAGATCGGCCCGGACGAGCTCTCGGTCGCTGCGTTCACCCATCGACTTCGAACCGAGGTCGAGGAGAACGGGACCGAGATACTCATGATCGATGGCATCAGCGGCTACGAACGCGCGTTCCGGGAACCCCACACCGACACCACACGCCAGCTGATCAAGATCGGACGGTATCTCCGGAATATGAACGTGACGGGACTGATCACGAACGAAGTCCATCAGATCACCGGTGAGTTCCGGGCGACGGAACAGCAGGTGAGCCATCTCGCGGACGGCATCATCGTTCTCCGCCACGTCGAATATAAAGGCGAGCTACGGAAGGTGATCGGCGTGCTCAAGATGCGGTCGAGCGACTTCGAAACGAGGCTCCGGACGCTCGATATCACTGACGATGGCCTCCGTATCGGCGAGCAGCTCTCCGATCTGCGCGGTGTCTTGACCGGAACTCCGGACTGGCAACCGGGTGGGACGTAGCGTGAACCAACACGGATGAACGACACACAGGAACTACGCTCGACGTCGCCGCGTATCTATCCGCTCGTCGCCGACAGCGGCAACGAACGCGTTCTCACACAGTGGCTCACGGGTCACGACACGTACCGGCTCGCCGACGTGGACGAGCCGGTGGCTGCTGGGGAGTTCGACCTCTGTATCGTCGATCAGGATGGTCTCGAAGCGTTCACGGACGAGCTCCAGCGAGCCAAATCGGACGCTGAGCCGGTGCTGCTGCCGGTGTTACTGTTGGTGCCGGAAACCCGCGAGGAGATCATTGCAACTGATCGTGGCGAAGTCGCCGACAACGTCTTTCAGGCGGCGATCGACGAGATCGTCTCGCTCCCGATACGACAGATCGAACTCGAGTGGCGTATTCAGGCGCTGCTTCGGCTCCGAAACCAGTCACTGGAGCTGACTTCGAAAACGGAGAAACTCACTCGGTTCAAGCAGGCAGTCGAAGCCTCGGCTCACGGGATATTCATCACCGATCCGGACGGGGAGATCGAGTACGTTAACCCTGCTTTCGAGGAGATCACCGGCTACGACCGGGAGGAGGTGATCGGTCAAACGCCGAACGTTCTCCAGTCCGGCGAGATGTCCGAGGAGTACTACGAGCGGCTGTGGGAGACGATCACGGCGGGCGATATCTGGGAGGCCGAAGTCATCGATCGTCGCAAGGACGGGACGCAGTACACCGCATACCAGACGATCGCACCGATCACCGACGACGAGGGCGATATCACGGCGTACGTCGCGGTGCAGACGGACGTGACCGAACGCAAGGCGCTACGGGATCGACTCAAAAGACACCGAGACATCGTCCAGCGCCTGGACGACCCGATCATGCTACAGGACGAGACGGGAGCGTTCGAGCTGGTCAACGAGGCGTTAACGGAGTTTGCGGGCCTCTCCGAGGAGGAGCTGCTCGGAACTGATGAGTTCGTGTTCATGGATTCGGACGCGGCGGAGACGATCGCGGAGAAAAAGCGAGAGGCGATCGACGCCGAATCGGCGATCAGCTACTCGATATCCCCGGAGTTCAATCGCTCCGGCGAGGAGGCGGTCTTCGATACGAGACGCTACCCGTACTACGACGAGGACGGCGAACTCGCCGGCACGATCGCCATCTGTCGGGACGTGACGGAGCTCGAGGAGCGAACGCGACAGCTCCGCGTGATCGACAACATCCTCCGGCATAATCTCCGAAACGACCTGACGGTGATTCGAGGGTTAGCCGATCAGATTCGCTCCAAGGAGTCCGGAGAGACGGCTGCGACGGCCGACAAGATCGTCACCTATGCGGACGCGCTGATGTCGACGGGTGAGAAGTCACGGCGGATCACGAAGCTGCTCAGCGACGATCCGGAGACGAAGCGGATCGACGTCACCGAGATGGTCCGGTCCATCGCCGACGAGATCCGCGCCTCCGATCTCAGTGCGGAGGTGACGGTCGAGGCGCCGGAACGCGTCGTCGTCTCGGCGACTGACGACCTGGAGCACGCGATTGCGGAGCTGGTCCGTAACGCGATCATTCACAACGACAGCGCGGAGCCCTCCGTCGAGATACGCGTTGCGACCGCGGACGACACCGCAAGCGTACGCGTTATCGACGACGGTCCGGGGCTGTCGGAGATGGACCGCGACGTCTTGGAAACCGGACGGGCGATCGACGCGTTGTATCATGGAAGTGGTCTCGGACTGTGGCTCGTGTACTGGATCGTGAACCGATCCGACGGCTCGATCGATGTGACCGAGGTTGCGCCGCGAGGGACCAACGTTACCGTTACGCTCCCGGCCTCAGGCACGTCGTGACTGCGACCGGCGCGTCACTTTATCCGATCCTGAAGCCCGTCGAGATGCCGAACGCCGTACACGAGTTTGATATCGGTTTCAGGTTTGGAGACACACGGCAAACAGAGATTTTTGCTCTCGACTTCCTCGGACGTGAGGAACTCCTGTTCCGCATCCATGCTAATTTCACCGTCGACGACGAGGGCGGAACACCGGCCACACCGTCCCTTGAGACATTTCAGCGACCAGCTGAGATCCTCGCGCTCGGCCGCATCGAGTATGCTCTCTTCGTGCGACACTTCCATGCGCCCGTGGTCCTCGCAGTCGAGATCGGCTTCCGCAGCTTTCCCGAAGATCTCCGGATCCTGCAGAGTCCAATCGCGCTCTTCGACGACGCCGTAGCTGAGATACTCCACGTCAGGCATTAGCGATCATTGACTCTCTCCCGCATTATATATTGTGCTTAATGCACAATACACTAGGGCGCCAGAGCACTGTTGTGGTGGTGTATGCCATGATCGCATACCCGAATCAGCCGTGTGACGCTGCGTACCTCGTGATCGAT
>OBKM01000467.1_pt1 | contig 20010 bp, 15 predicted proteins | sample 1519691 | NCBI WGS metagenome assembly OBKM01 (sample SAMEA37050418, study PRJEB22526) | metagenome | biome: saline pan; feature: lake; material: water | place: Egypt | collected 2015 | depth 0.5 m | reverse complement strand
GAGCCCCGAGGCGAGACCGGTGTAGCTGGAAATCGACACCAGCGGCACCATCAGGACGGACACGAAGATCAGCTGGGAGCGCGGGTCCTCCACGTTGCGCCCCATGAACACGAACAGGAGGATGGAGAGTCCCGCGAGGGCGATGTTCACCCAGAACGACGCGTTGAGAAGCGTGTTGTCTTGAACCGCTTGATACACTTCCGCTTGGGTCATTTCCATTGCGACCCCTTGCGCCAGTAGGTCGGCTGCTGCTGTCTCTATCATACGACACTCACGAGTATGCGACACTTGAAGTAAACAACTCAACCTAACGAGTATGGCTTCCCCCGGATCCGGCCCAAATCGGAGGGCGGGGGATAGGGATCGATACGGCTGCCGGAACAAATACTTTGTGGGGGTTGCTGTCACACCTCACGAGCCCGGCTCACCCGTGGCGCGTACGGTCGGTTCGTCTCGGACCAGCCCGTCGTGTCCCCGTTATCGATGGATATCCCCACCGACGGTGTGTCCCGAGCCGCAGCTGACGGTCGGTACGAACGTCTAACGTGGGTCATTACGCGGGTGGAAAAAGCCGCGCGCGGGAGCGGGACGCCTGTCGATCGCTTTCGCGGTCAGGGTCTCACCGACCGACGAACGGAACTCGCTCCGAGAACGGCAGCCGACTCCACCGTCCGTCGGTCGCGTCCTCCGCGACGGCGTCCGCGCAGTGTTCGCCGCTCAACAGGCACATCGGCACGCCGATCCCGGGGTTGCTGCTGCCGCCGACGTAGTAGAGCCGGTCGACCCCCCGGACCCGCGGCCCCGGTCGGAGCGGTCCCGTCTGTGTCACGGTGTGCGCGAGCCCGAGCGCGCTCCCGCCCGGCTGGTCGAACCGCTCCGCGAAGTCGGAAACCGACGCCGACTCCTCGACGACGATCCGGTCTCGGAGCGCCACGTCCGTGTACGACTCGATCGCGTCGAGCACCTGATCCCTGAACGCCGCCCGCCGATCCGGCGGGTCGTCGAGCCCCGGCGCGAGCGGGACGAGCGCGACGACCGTCTCGTGGCCCTCCGGCGCGACCGACGGGTCGGTCCGTGACGGGACGTTGACGTAGACGGTCGGGTCCTCCGGCCACGCGGGCTCGTCGAACATCGCGTCGAAGTGCGGCTTCCAGTCGGTCGGCAGCGCGAGCGTGTGGTGAGCGAGCGGCTCGACCGACCCCTCGACGCCGAGGTACAGCAGGTACGCCGAGGGGCCGTACGTGCGTCGCTCCCAGTAGTCGCCGAAGCGCGAGACCGTTCCCGGCGGCAACAGCTCTTGCTCGACGTGTTCGGGCGGCGCGTTGCAGACGACCCTGTCGTGGACGTACCGGTCGCTGCTGAGGTCGACCGCGACGCCGTCGTCGGTCGGCTCGATGGCCGTGACCTCGACGCCGGTGTGGACGTCCGCCCCCTGCTCGGCCGCGACCGACTCGATGGCCTCGACGACCTCGTACATCCCGCCGTGCGGGTAGTAGACGCCGAGTCCGAAGTCGACGTGGCTCATCAGCTGATACAGCGCCGGCGTGTTGTACGGCGATCCGCCGAGAAACACGAGGGTGTACTGGAGCAGCTGCCGGAGCTTCGGGTGTTCGACGTACGACCGGACGTGCTCGTCCAGCGTGTCGAGAAGGTTCAGCCGCCGGCCGCCGGCGATGACGTCTGTCGAGAGGTAGTCCCGGAACCGCGACCGCCCCGGAAGCACGAACCGCTCCATTCCGACCTCGTACGCGGTCTCCGCGTCCGCGAGATATCGGCGGAACGCCTCGCCCGCACCCGCCTCGTACGATTCGAAGAGCTCGGCGGCCGCCCCCGGGTCCGCTGGGACGTCGACGCGGTCGCCGTCGTCCCAGAACACGCGGTAGTGTGGGTCGAGCCGCTCCAGTTCGTAGAAATCGTCGGGGTCGTGACCGAACCGTTGAAAGAACCGCTCGAACACGCTCGGCATGAGGTACCACGACGGACCGGTGTCGAATCGGAACCCGTCCCGTTCGATCCGATTGGCGACCCCACCGACCCGCGCTGCGCGCTCGTACAGCGTCACCTCCGCCCCGGCGTCGGCGAGGTAAGCCGCCGCGGAGAGCCCCCCGACCCCGCCGCCGACGATACCGACAGAAACGTCGTCGAGCACACGCTCGGTCATTATCGAACCTACGGTTTCCGGATTGGAGAGTCATTTCCATCCCACGACGGGCCTTTATAAACCGACGCCGTCCCGCCCCCGACCACCGGCCCGCCGGACGTACTGGTTCGGCTCCGTTCTTTTTGTGATCTGTCCACTGTTCATAAATATGAGCCAACCGTCACCTCGTTCTTCCCCTTCGACACCTGACTCGGGCGGAGCGTCCGGGTCGACCGGCCGGGCAGAGTCGGACCGCTCTCGGGGTGTCCGCGCCCGTCTCTCTGTCCGCGATCCGCCGACCGCGCCGGTCGCAGACGCCCTCCCCGACGGCGCGGTCGCCACGAACGTCGATCGGATCCGGCTCGACGACGTCGTGATCTCCGAGTTCCACACAGCGCGTCCGACCGGTGCCGATCCGGTGTTCGAGGCGGACGGCGAGTACGTGTATCGACTCCGGAGCCCCGTCTCGGACGGGCCGTACCCATGTCGGACGATCGAGTCGCTCGGCCATCCGGTCTCCGACGTCGCGGTCCGGACGAACCCGGACCGAATCCTGATCAGCCTCTCGCTCCCCTCGGTCGAACCGATCGCCGAGATCGTCGAGACCGTCGAATCCACCGGGGCGGAGGTGACGCTCGAACGTCTCACGCGGTCGGCGGCGGACGCGGACGGGGACCCGGTCGTCATCGATCGCGATCGGCTCACCGATCGGCAGCGCGAGGTCGTCCGCACCGCTCACCAGCTCGGCTACTTCGAGTACCCCCGCGAGACCGACGCCAAGGCGGTCGCGGCGGCGCTCGGGATCGCTCGATCGACGTTCGCGGAACACCTCGCGGCGGCTCAGCGGCGGGTGTTCGACGAACTCGTCGATCCGTGATTGGTGCGAGTGGGCCGGTGACAGGAGGCGGCGCGTGACCGTTCTCGCGCGGTGGGGGCGATCGCGATATTGAAACGGTCGAAGCCCCCACTTCTGGTATGCACCGCAGACGGTTCCTCCGACGGAGCGCCCTCGCCGGCGGCGCCATCGCGGGAGCGACCGCTCTCGCCGGCTGTTCGACCGTCCTCGGCGAGGAAGAGTACGACGTCGGGATGGTCGCCGACGGCTACCGCCCAGCGGAGCTGACCGTCTCCGTCGGTGACACCGTCGTCTGGGAGAACACGAGCTCGCGGGTTCACACGGTGACGGCGTACGAAGGCGGCATTCCGGACGACGCGGCGTACTTCGCGTCCGGCGGCTACGACGACGAGCAAACCGCCCGTGACGAGTTCTGGGACGACTTCGGCGGCGCCATGGAGACAGGCGATCAGTTCTCGTACACGTTCGAGGTCCCCGGCCGCTACGACTACGTCTGTATCCCGCACGAGATCGGCGGGATGTACGCGACCGTCTTCGTGGAGGAGTGACGCGGATGGACCGCACGCTCCGGACGGACGGCCCTCGCACCGACCGACGAAACCCATTAGCGCACGCGCCCCCTATCGCCGACAACTGAGCCTCTCATGGACGTATCGCTCCTCCTGCTCGTGGACGTATCGCCGTTCCTCGGCACCGGCGTCCTGCTGTTCCTGGCCATCGGACTGCTCGGCGGGGCCCACTGTATCGGGATGTGTGGCCCCCTCGTCACCGTCTACGCCGGTCGGATGCGCGACGGGACCGAGCGCACGGACGGGGGTGGGGAGGCGGCGACCGAATCGGGCGGCCGGGGAGCGTCGGCCGCGACCCGCGGCGCCGACCGGCGCGGGAGCCATCTGACGACGTACGAGGTCCGTCAGCACGCGCTGTTCAATCTCGGCCGCGCGACCAGCTACACGCTCATCGGGGCCGCGCTTGGCGCGCTCGGGGGCGTCGTCCTCGTCACCACGGCGACGCTGACCGGAGCGGCGGAGACGGTCCGGGGCGTCGTCGGGATCGGCGTCGGTGCGGCCGTGATACTCGTCGGGGTGCGGTACGTCCTCGGCGGGTCGACCGGCGGGGTCCACCTCCCGGGACTCCAGCGCGTCACCGGGTGGCTCACCGGCCACGTCGACCGGCTCGCGAACGGCCCCGGGATCGTCGGTCTCGGCGCGGTCCACGGGCTGCTGCCGTGTCCGATACTCTACCCGGCGTACCTCTACGCGTTCGCGAGCGGGTCGGCCGTCAGCGGCGGCGTCGCGCTCGCGGCGCTCGGGGTCGGCACGATGCCCGCGGTGTTCCTGTACGGCACCGTCATCGAGGGTGTCGACGCGGTCCACCGCCGCCGGGTCCACCGGCTCCTCGGCGTCGCGTTCGTCGTCCTCGGCTATGTCCTGTTCGCGCACGGGCTGATGGATATCGGCATCCACGTTCCACACCCACATCTGCCGTTCTGGGACCCGTTGAGCGCTGAAATCACCGGTGCCGGCGGGCACGACGGCCACGGAGGTCACTGACCGATGAGCGGCGCCGATTCGGCGGTCGGAGACGGACCGGCCGACGCCTGCACGCTCTGTGAGCTCCCGACGGCTGGCGTCGATGTCAGCGACGACGACGGCAACGAGTTCTGCTGTGCCGGCTGCCGCGACGTGTACGCGGCCCTCGGTGACGCCGATGTCGACGCCGACGCCGTCCGCGAGAGACGTAACGGGGAGGGCGACGACGAGCAGGACGCCGAGAGCGACGCCGTCGACGTCCCCGCCGACCACGAGGCGACGTTCCTCGAGGTCGACGGGATGCACTGTGCGACCTGCGAGGCGTTCATCGAGACGGTCGCGACCCGCACCGAGGGGGTCAGCGCCGCGAGCGCGAGCTACGTCACCGACACCGTCCGGATCGATCACGACCCCGAGCGCGTCTCGACGGACGACCTCTCGGACGCCGTGAGCGGGCTCGGCTACAGCGCGTATCCCCGCGACGACGCCTTCTCTCGGCGACAGGCGGACAACATGGCGACGGCGCGGCTCGCGGCGGGCGTCATGGTCGGAATGGCGGTCATGCTGCAGTATATCGTCATCATCTACCCGACCTACTTCGCGTTCCCGTTCTACGACGAGCGGACGCTCTCGTACCTGAACGAGGCGATGGCCTCCTCCTCAGGAACGTACTTCTTCATCGTCATCGGGGTGCTCACCACCATCGTGCTGCTGTTCACCGGCAAACCGATCCTCAGAGGGGCGTACGTGAGCATCCAGACGCGGTCGCCGAACATGGACCTGCTCGTCGCGCTCGCGGCGGTCAGCGCGTACGCGTACAGCACGCTCGCGGTGATTTTCGTCGACTCCCCGTCGATCTACTACGACGTCACCGTCGCGATCATCGTGATCGTCACCGTCGGGAACAGCCACGAGGCGTCGATCAAACGGCGGGCTACGGAGCTGCTCTCCGACCTCACCGCGGTTCAGGTCGACAGCGCTCGGCGGGTCGGTCCCGACGGCGACACCGAGACCGTCTCCATCGACGGCCTCTCTCCGGGCGACACGATCCTCGTGCGCGCAGGCGAGCGCGTTCCGGTCGACGGCGAGGCGATCGACGGCGACGCCGCGGTCGACGAGTCCGTCGTCACGGGGGAGTCGATGCCGGTCCGTAAGGAGCCGGGCGACACCGTGGTCGGCGGCTCCGTCGTCGCGGACGGGTCGTTGACGGTCGCGGTCGGCCCGGACGCGAGCTCCAGTCTCGACCGGGTCGCCGAGCTCGTCTGGGACCTCCAGAGCGGGAATCACGGCGTCCAGAAGCTCGCCGACCGGCTCGCGACGATCTTCGTCCCGCTCGTGCTCGTCATCGCCGCTATCGCCGTCGTGGTCAACCTCGCGCTCGGGAACGGGATCACGACCGCGATGCTCGTCGGGCTCACGGTACTCATCGTCTCGTGCCCGTGTGCGCTCGGGCTCGCGACCCCGCTCGCGGTTGCCGCCGGGATCCGCGACGCGCTCGAACGCTCCATCGTCGTCTTCGACGATACCGTCTTCGAGCGCCTCCGCGACGCCGAAACCGTCGTCTTCGACAAGACCGGGACGCTCACCACGGGGGAGATGCAGGTCGTCGACGCGGACCTCGACGACGACCTCCTCCGGCTCGCGTCCGCGCTCGAGGGTCGCTCCGCACACCCCGTCGGCCAGGCGATCGCTGCGGTCCGGGCCGGACAGCGCTCGGGGGACGCGGCGGTCGACGCCGGGGGCGACACGGGCTCGACGCCGGCGGTCGCCGACGGTGGCGTCTCAGCGGACGGGGAGTCCTCAGCGGACGGGGCGTCCTCGGTGGACGGGGCGTCCTCGACGGCCGAATCGGACGCCTCCGACGGGACGCCGGCCGCCGACGCTCCCGTCGTCGAGTCCTTCCAGAGCCACTCGCGCGGCGTCTCCGGCGTCGTAGACGGCGTCGACGTCGTGGTCGGCCATCCCGATCTCTTCGACGAGCGGGGGTGGGCCGTTCCGGACCGGATCCGCGAGGCGGTCGCGGCGGCCCGCGACGTGGGACGGGTCCCGGTTGCCGTCGGCCGCGAGGGCGCCGCGGAGGGGATCGTCGTCGTCGGCGACGAGCTCCGCGAGGGGTGGGCGGAGACGCTGACCGCGCTCGACGACTCCGGGGTCGACGTGGTCGTGCTCACGGGCGACGACGAGCGCGCGGCGACCGTCTTCAGCGAACATCCGGCGGTCTCGACGGTCTTCGCCGGCGTCCCGCCGGAAGGGAAAGCGGAGACGATCGCGCGGCTGAAGACGCGCGGGCTCACGGTGATGGTCGGCGACGGGACCAACGACGCGCCCGCGCTCGCCGCGGCGGACCTCGGCGTCGCGCTCGGCGGCGGGACGGCGATGGCGGCCGACGCCGCCGACGTCGCCATCGTCGACGACGACCTCGGCTCGGTGGCGACCGTCTTCGAGCTGTCGCGAGCGGCCGGCCGGCGGGTGAAGGGGAATATCGGCTGGGCCTTCTGTTACAACGCGATCGCGATTCCGCTCGCCGTGACCGGCCTGCTCAACCCGCTTTTCGCCGCCGTCGCGATGGGTCTTTCCAGCCTGCTCGTCGTGACGAACTCCTCCCGGGCGCTGCTCCCCGGCGAGTGAGCCCGGTGACGCTCAGGCCCCCGAACCCGGTTCACCGGCCACGGCCCGATCACAAACGACTTTCGGCACACCCCCGTATCACGACGCATGCCACAGCGAGACCAGCAGATCGACGCGCCGACGCGCGGTGGGATGCCGATGCTCGGACTCGGCACGTGGGAGAACGACGACCCCGCGCAGTGTACCGAATCCGTGCGGAACGCGCTGAACGCCGGCTACCGTCACGTCGACACCGCTCAGATCTACGGTAACGAGGCGGCGGTCGGCGACGGGATCGCCGCGGCCGACGTCGACCGCGACGACGTGTTCCTCGCCTCGAAGGTGTGGATCGACCAGCTCGCGCCCGAGGACGTGATCGAGTCAACCCGCGAGAGCCTCGACAAGCTCGGGACGGAGTCCGTCGACCTCATGTACGTCCACTGGCCGGCTGGGGCGTACGACCCCGCGGAGACGCTGCCGGCGTTCGCCGAACTGCGCGACGAGGGGCTGATCGACCGGATCGGCGTCTCGAACTTCGAGCCGGAACACCTCGACGCCGCCACCGACGCGCTCGGTGAGACCCCCTTCGCGAATCAGGTCGAGATGCACCCGCTGCTCCAGCAGGAGGAACTCCGCGAGTACGCCGCCAACAACGGGATCGAGCTCGTCGCCTACTCGCCGCTGGCGCGGAGTCACGTGCTCGACGATCCGGTCGTGACCGACATCGCGGAGAAACACGCGGTCAGCGCGGCGCAGGTGAGTCTCGCGTGGCTTCGCGAGAAGGGCGTCACCGCGATCCCGAAAGCGACCGGGGAGGACCACATCCGCGACAACCTCGCGAGTCTCGCGCTCGACCTCGACGACGAGGACGTGGCCGCGATCGACTCGCTCGGCCGGGACCGATCGCCGGCTGAATCCGGACTTCGGCCCGGACTGGTAGCCGAACCGAGCACGACACGGGAGTTCCGGACCGGTTTCGCCGCGGGAGCGCCCTATCAGTCCTCGCCGATATCTCGCTGTTGTAGCCCCGTCCACTCGTCGATCTCGAAGCGGTATCCGCGGACGCCGCGCATCGGATGCGCGGCAGAAAACACGTTCGGATGCCACGCGTTCTCCATCGCGCTCCGAAGCTCGTCCCACTCCCCTTCCTCGACGGCGGTGATTCGACCGGCTACCGAGACGCTCTCCCAGTCGTACACCGACTGAGCGCGATAGACGAGGAATCGACCCCGTCCCGCCTCGTTCGTGAGCGTCTCTTTCCGGCTCTCTGCCCCGAACAACAGGAAGACGAAATAGAGCATTGTCTTCCCGTCGTACCCGAACGATATCGGGATGAGATACGGGAGGTCGCCGGTCGGAAGTGCGAGCGTTCCGACCCCCTCCGTTTCGAGGAGTTCTCCCATCTGCCCCTCGCTCATCGATGTCGCGGTAGACTCGGCGATGGCGTCGATACTCATAATAAATAGTTATATTCTTGACTGATAAGGCTACCGCGGCCGCTATTCCACCGTCGCCGAGCGGGTCTTGCGGGCACCGAGCGACTCCTCCCGTCGCCGAACGGAAGGCTCGATCGTGCACCGCCGGCGTCGTGCCGATCCGCTTCGCTGCCGCCTCAAATATCCGTCTCAGACGTGTTCGGCGAGGAAGTCGACGATCTCGCTGTACGCCTCGACGCGGTTCTCCAGCTTCGAGAAGCCGTGTCCCTCGTCGTCGAAGATCAGCTTCCGGACCGGGACCCCCTGCTCGCGCGCCTCCTCGACGATCTGTTCGGCCTCCCCGACCGGCACTCGTGGGTCGTTCGCGCCGTGGAGCACGAACAGCGGCGACTCGATCCGCTCGATGTTGTTGATCGGCGAGATCGATTCGAGGAAGGCTCGGTTCTCCGCCAGCGACCCGTACTCTGCCTCGCGGAGCTCGCGGCGCCAGTCGCCGGTGTTCTCCAGGAACGTGACGAAGTTCGCGATGCCGACGATGTCGACGCCGGCGGCCCACAGCTCGGGGTACTCCGTCAGCGACGCGAGCACCATGAACCCGCCGTAGGAGCCACCCATCGCGACCACGCGTTCGGGATCGACCTCGGGGTGGTCGTGGAGCCACTCGACGCCCGACCGGATGTCGCTCACCGAGTCCATCCGGTTTTCGACGTCGTCGAGCCCGGAGTACGCCTTTCCGTACCCCGAGGAGCCGCGGACGTTCGGCTCGAAGACGGCGTACCCGTTGTTCAGAAGGTACTGTTTCACGGGCGCGAACGAGGGGCGACGCTGCGACTCGGGGCCGCCGTGGATGTCGACCACGACCGGATACCCGTCGTCGGGCGTCGCCGTCTCCGGCACGGAGAAGAACGCCGGGATCTGTCGGCCGTCGAACGTCGGGTAGTGGACGAGTTCGGGTTCGACGAACGTCTCGGGCGGGATCCCGGCGGTCGACGCGTTCGTCCAGCGCTCCGTCTCGCCGGTCACCGCGTCGACGACGTAGACGTTCGCGTTGTGTGTGCTCCCCGAGGCGGTGAGCGCGAACCGGTCGCCGTCCGGCCCGAAGCTCACACCGCCGGCGACGCCGTCGGGGAGGTCGGGCTCGGGGAACGGGTCGATCCGGTCCGGTCCGACGAGCTCGCCGACCGTCAGCTCGGTGTAGCCGTCGACGTTTCGCGAGTAGACGATCCGTCGGGACTCCTCGTGGACCGCGACGCCGTCGACGTTCCAGCCGTCGTCGCCGCCCGGCATCTTCTCCGCGTCGTCCTCGCCCTCCCCGGACGCGACGACCGAGAACTCCCCGGTTTCGAGATCGAGCCGCTCCAACCGGAGCGTGTCGCTGTCGCGGTCGGTGACGAGGTAGATCGACTCGCCGTCTGGTCCCCACTCCGGACTGCCGTACCGAACGTCGCCCTCGTGGGGCGTGTGGTGGGTGAGACCGCCGCTGGCGAGGTCGAGGGTGTACACGTCGTGGTCGAACGACGACTGCGCCTCGTGGACGATCAGCCGGTCGTCGCTCGGCGACCAGCCGGCGACGGAGAGCCACCCGTCGCCCTCGTGGACGAGCTCGGCGTCGTCGCCCGACTCGTCGCGACGCTGCACGTAGATGTCGAAGACGGCTTCGTCGCGTCGGTTCGACGCGAACGCGAATCGCTCACCCTCACCGTCCCACCCGCCCCATCGGTGTTTCGCGTCGGGCAGTCCCGTCAGCTCCGTGATCGTGCCCGACTCGTAGTTGAGGAGGTACAGCTGTGCGCGCTCGTTACCGCCCTCGTCCATGCCGAAGACGGCTTCCGCGCGCTCCGGCGACGAGTCGACGAACGAGACGGACTCCTCGAAGAACGTGTGCTGTTCGGGCCACCCCTCCGGCTCACGGACCGACCACACCTGTCCGGTACCGGTCGTGTTCAACAGGAAGGAGAGCCGTCCGTCGGGACCGAAGTCCGCACCGCCGGCGCTGCGGACGTTGAGGTAGCGCTCGATGTCGTATCGGTGCATAGGATCCGATTCCGTCCGCGGTGTGAAACCGTTTCGGGTGCCGGAGCCGCTCGGAAGCGGATCGTCGACCGGTCTGTGTTCGGATCACCGGTCTCGGCGCTCGCGTCGTTGCCCTCGGCGCGCTCGCTCGCCGCGATGCCGTGTCTTTTTATTCGGCCCAGTCGTCCGGTGGGCGTATGCGTGTCGCGTTCGTCTCGCTTTTCGCCCCCGGCCACGGCGACACGCCGGCCCGGACGCGAACGCGACGGACCGCGCGGGGGCTCGCCGACCGCGGCCACGACGTGACGTGGCTCTGCGCCCGCTGGTGGGGCGGCGATCACGACCGCTTCGAGGAGGACGGGATCACCTATCGTTCGGTGATCGCCGAGCCCGCACCGTCGACGTTCGCGGCCCGACTCCCGCTCGCGCTCCGCCGACTCGATCCCGACGTGGTCCACGCCGTCAACACCCCGCCCACTCCGGGAATCGCCGCGACGGTGGCCGGGACGCTCTCGCGAACCCCGGTCGTCGTCGACTGGTGGCGCGACCACCCCGCGGACTCCCGACGCCGATACCGGCTCCTCGCCCGGAGCGCGGACGCGGTCACGACGCCCTCTCGGACCACGAAGACGCGGATCCGCGAGTACGGCGTCGCCGGCGACGACGTGCGGGTACTCCCGGAGAGCATCGATTTCGACCTCGTCACCGACGCCTCCGTCGCCGACGGGTACGACGCGGTCTACTCCCGCCGGCTGGATCGCCACGCAAACGTCGAGACGTTTCTGCTCGGGCTCGCCGAACTGCGCGGGCGCGACTGGACCGCCGCCGTCGTCGGGGACGGGCCGGAGCGCGCCCGTATCGAAGCGATGGCGAGCGACCTCCGAATCGACGACCGAGTCGACTTCCTCGGCGAGCTACCGCTCCGCGAGCGAGTGGCGGTTTTTAAAGGAACGCACGTCGTCGTCGCCACGGCGACGTGGGAGACGTTCGCGACGGAGCTGTTGTGGGCGCTCGCCTGCGGCTGCGTCGCGCTCGTCGAGTACCAGGCGGACTCCAGCGCACACGAGCTGGTCGAAGGGCGCAAACGGGGGCGGCTCGTGACGAGCCCGGCCGAGCTCGCCGACGAGTTCGTCGCGGTCGGCGACCTCGAACGGCGGTCGCTCGACCGGGACTTCGCGAGGTACGACCACGACGCCGTGTTGGAACAGTATCTCGACGCGTACCGCGGGCTCGTCGGCGCCGAGTGAAACGCGGGGGCCGCTACTTCTGCTGGGTGATCGTGCCGCCGTACTTCATGAAGATGAACGCGAGCCCGAGCGTGCTCACCATCGCGATGAACGTCGCGATCCCCAGCGCGCGAGCGCCCTGCGGAACGAACACGCCACCGCCGCCGCCGCCACCGACGTCGACGGTGGGAACGTCGTCGCCGACGGCGATGCCGGCGTGCATCCCGACCGCGTCGTGCGGGGCACAGAAGTAGTGGGTGATCCCCGCGTCCTCCTCGGTCACCTCGTACTCGTACGTGTGGCCCTCATCGCCGACTGGGCTGCCGCTGTCGAGGTCGGCTTCGCCCTCGACGGTAACGACGTTGTGCGCGCCGCCAGCTCCGGTCCACTCCCACGTGATCGTCGTTCCGGGATCGACCCACAGCTTCGTCGCGTCGTACGCGAGCCCGTCGTCGTCGGCGCCGACCATGACGGTCACCTCGTCTTCGCCGCGGGCGTCCTCGTACGTGCCGAGGTTCCCGTTTTCGACCCCGCTCGGCCAGTCCGGCTCCTCTTCCTGTGCGGCTGCCGTCCCCGCGGTCGCCGTCGCCGCCCCGGCGGCCGCGGCTGCGCCGCCAGCCGTCCGCATGAAGGTGCGCCGAGAGACGTCGTCCGTACTCATACGGGCCGGTTCGAGACGGGCCGTAGTGAATATGTTGATCCGAACGCGCATGGCCGCGACCGTCCGCCGGCGTCAGCGCCGAATCCGGTCACGTTCACGCCGGCGTCAGCGCCGAATCCGGCCGCCCGCCGCCGTCAGCGTCGGATTCTGTCGAGATCGGCGAGAAACGCCCGGAGCGCGTCACGTGTCACGTGCGGCATACAGACGATTCGGAGCGCGCCGTCGCCCGTCCGTGAGACCTTCCATCCCGCTTCGCGCAGGGCGTCGAACTCCCGTTCCGGCACCGCCGCGGCGACGAGCGGCAGCTCCGGTTCGACCACGTCGTACCCCCGGTCGGCGAGCGCTTCGGCGAGCCAGCTGGCGTTTTCGTCGGCCCGCTTCGCCGCGTCGCGGTACCCGTCCGGCCACAGCGCCGCCATCGCTCCGACTGCCCCGGCGACGCCGGCCCCGCTACGGGTGCCGGTGAGCGTCGCCTGCGAGCGCGTCTCCAAGTAGGGCGTGTCGACCGCGAGCGCGTCCAACGCCGCCGCGTCGCGGGCGAGCAGCCCGCCGGCCGGCACCGCCGCCTGCCCGAACTTGTGCGGGTCGATCGTCAGCGTGTCGACCGCGGCGTCGCCGAACGACCACTCGTGGTCGGTAAACGGGAGCACGAACCCGCCCCACGCGGCGTCGACGTGCATCCGGGCACCGGCTTCCCGTGCAATTTCGGCGAGTTCCGGTATCGGATCGACCCGGCCGTACTCCGTGCTGCCGGCCACGCCGACGACCAGGGCCGTCGACTCGTCGACGGCCGCGGCGACGGCGTCGGTCCGGGTCCGGTGCCCGTCGTCGAGGGGTACCGTTCGGAGTTCGACGTCGAGCAGCGCCGCCGCCTTGCGAAACGAAAAGTGACCGCTCTCGGGGACGACGACGTTCACCTCAGTCGCATCGTGGCGGTTCCGCGCGGATCGGACCGCCTGGACGTTCGCCTCGGTCCCGCCCGACGTGACGTAGCCGGTCGCGTCGGTCGGCGTCGGGTGTTCCGCCAGCGTCGCGAGCAGCTCGACCGCGCGGTCCTCGAGGGCCGCGACCGTCTCGTACGTCGCCGGGTCGCCCGGGTTCGATCCGAGGAACCGCTCCGCCGCCTCCCGGGCGGCCGGATGCGGCTCGGTGCACATCGAGGAGAGGACTCTGTCGAACGACTGCGGCTCGGGATGCTGCATTCGTCGAACGGTCGGTACCGGGGGTCTTACCCGTTCCGCTCCGGGGACGCTTCGGATGGAGCGGACCGCAGGCCGCTTCCGGATCTACCTGACCGAGTCGAGCAGGAGCCGCTGTTCGGTCCGTTTCACTTCGTGTTGGACGTCGCGGACGGCGTCGATGTTCGACGAGATGGACGAGACGCCCTCGTCGACGAGGAACTCGACCATCTTCGACTTCGAGCCGGCCTGCCCACAGATGCTGGTGTCGACACCGAGCTCGCGGCAGGTCGCTATCGTGTCGCCGATGAGCTTCAGTACGGCGGGATGTAGCTCGTCGAACCGGTCGGCGACGTGTTCGTTGTTGCGGTCGACCGCGAGCGTGTACTGTGTCAGGTCGTTCGTCCCGAAGGAGGCGAAGTCGATCCCGGCCGCGGCCAGCTCCTCGATCTGCAGGGCGCTCGCCGGCGTCTCGATCATGACTCCCCAGCGGCGCGCCTCCGGATCGATGCCGGCCTCTCGCATGTGGCCTTTGATCCCCTCGATCTCGGCTGCGTCGTTGACGAGCGGGAACATCACTTCGAGGTTATCGTATCCCATGTCGTACAGCCGCGCGAACGCGGCGAGCTCCTGGCGGAACGGGTTTGGCTTATCGAGGCTGCGCCGGATCCCCCGCCAGCCGAGCATCGGGTTGTGTTCCTTTGGCTCCCCCTCGCCGCCCTCGAGGTCACGGAACTCGTCGGTCGGGGCGTCGATGGTCCGGACCCGAACCGGGCGCGGATAGAACTCGTCGGCGACGCGACGGACGCCCTCGATGAGCTCATCCTGGTACGCGCGGGCCCCGTGCTCAGTGATGTACCGCTCCGGGGTCTTCCCCAGCGTGAGCACCATGTGTTCGATCCGGAGCAGCCCGACGCCGTCGGCTCCGGTCGCGGCCGCTCGCTCCGCCGCCTCCGGGATGGAGACGTTCACCTTCACCTCCGTCGCCGTCATCGGTTTGACGGGGGTCTCCGGGCGGGCGGCCTCCACGGGTTCGAACTCCTCGCCGGGCTCTGCGTCCTCGTCGACACCGGCCCGGACGGTTCCCTTGTCGCCGTCGATCGTCACTCCCTGTCCGTCCTCGAGCACTCGGGTCGCGTTCCCGGTGCCGACGACGGCGGGGACGCCGAGCTCTCGCGAGATGATCGCCGCGTGGCTCGTCATCCCTCCCTCGTCGGTGACGATGCCCGCGGCGCGTTTCATCGCGGGGACCATATCCGGCATCGTCATCTCCGTCACGATGATGTCGCCGTCCTGCACCTGATCGAGGTGGTCGAGCTTGTGAACGATCCGGACGGTTCCGGAGACGACGCCGGGGCTGGCGCCCAACCCGTCGATCAACACGTCGTCCTCGTCGTCCGCGTCGGCGTGAGCCTCTCCCCCGTTTGCGGCGCTCATCGGTGTCGCGGCCGACTCCGTACTCTCTCGGGCGCTGCCGTCGTCCGCGTCGGACTCCACGCTCTCCTGGATCGTCGTGATCGGGCGAGACTGGAGCATGTATATCTCTCCGTCGTAGATCGCCCATTCGACGTCCTGAGGCGTCCCGTAGTGGTCCTCGACGCGCTCGCCGAGCCCGACCAGCTCGGCTATCTCCTCGTCCGAGAGCACGCGGGCCTCCCGGCGTTCCTCCTCGACGTCGAGCTGGACGGTCTCGCCCGTCTCCTCGTCTTTCACCATCTCGACCTTCTTGTCGGCGACCGTGACCGTCTCTATCGCGCCGCGTTCCCGGTCGTACACGTAGTTGTCCGGCGAAACCGTTCCGGAGACGACCGCTTCGCCCAACCCCCACGCGGCCTCGATGGTGATCTGTGGGTCCCCGGTGGAGGGGTGGCTGGTGAACATCACCCCCGACTTCTCGGCGTCGACCATCTGTTGAACGACGACGGCGATGTCGACCTCGGCGTGTGGGAACCCGCGCTGCTGGCGGTAGTAGATCGCCCGCTGGGTGAAAAGCGAGGCCCAACACTCCTTGATACGCCTGAGGAGATCGGCCTCGCGGACGTTGAGGAACGTCTCCTGTTGACCGGCGAACGAGGAGTCGGGGAGGTCCTCGGCCGTCGCGGACGAGCGCACGGCGACGAACGCTTCCTCGCCGTCGGCCTCCATCGACCGGTACCGGTCGAGTATCTCTTCGCGGACCTCGTCGGGGAGCGGGGTTCCGAGGATCAGCTCCGAGGCGGTTTCCTCGGCCTCGCGCAGTGCGGCGGAGTCTTCCGGGTCGACGTCGACGGCCGCGAACAGCTCTTCGTCGATTCCAGCCTCCTCGATGAACGTTCGGTATGTGGCCGCGGTGACGGCGAACCCCGGCGGAACGGGGAGCCCCGCACCGATGAGTTCGCCCAGCGACGCCGCCTTCCCGCCGACGGTCCCGACGTCGTCGGCGTCGACTTCCTCCAGCCAAAGTACTGCCATTCTGTGTTCGGAATTTCCGCGAGCCACCGTATGAAGCTTCCGGACGATGTAACGCTGAATATAAGATTACTCGCTAGCGAGTTGTTGCTCTGATCGGCGCGCTCGCCAGCAGCCGTGACGTGGCGTTCGTGACGAAACGAGTGAGGGCCGAAACGCGAGGGGAGGAACGAACCGACTGCAGGTCCGTACTCCAAAACGGCACCTCAGCCGATTATACTTATTTGCTGTAGTGTTTACGACATCGTACACTTGTTACAGGAATTGTAACATCACGCGGGGTTCACGCCGGATCGGCGCCGCTCCTCGGCGCGGAGCCGGCGTCGCTCTTCGGAGAGAAGCCGCTCCCAGAGGCCGAAGAGGGCGCTGTCGAGACCGTATCGCTCGTCGACGCGCCGGACCCATTCGTCGTCGGCGAACAGCAGCCGCTGAAACCGGAGGACGTCCGTCGAAAGCCGCTCTCGCCGACCGGTGTAGTACGACAGCGACTCCTCACGGGTCCGTTCGACGAGGTCGGTCGGCACGTCGATACCGTCTGCGGCCGCGACGTGGACGAACCACTCCACGTGTAAGAGCGCGTCCGCGAGCAGGAAGCGGTCTCGAAACCCCGAGACGCCGGCGAGCGCCGACTCGCCGTCGACGACGACGTCACGCGGGCGGGAGAACCGCGGTGCCGTCACCGTCACGCCCGCGCTCGCCGCGACCGCGGTTGCGACCCGACGGAGCCGCCACTCGCCGTATCGAATCGGGGGTATCAACCCGAGTTCGTACCACGTCGGGAGCCACTCGCAGTACGGCTCAGAGAACGCGCCGTCGGCCAACAGCGTCGTCGCCACGGAGCGAGCGGCGTCGGGGGATAATCGGTCCGGCTCGGTCCGGAGCGCCTCCGAGACCGCCGCTCCGTCGAGCGCCCCGACGCCGTCGAACCCCATTCCCTCGGCGACGTGTCTCGTGTACGCGCGGCTCGCCGCGTACCAGTCGGCGAAGGCGTCGGGCGTCGTCAGTCGAAGGAGGCGGAGTACGGTGATACGAACGGTACGAGCGTACGGGTAAAAACCGCTCCGCTCTACCGGTTCGGCTCAGCCGCGCTCGCCCTCCAGCGCCTCGTCGAGTCCCCACTCTTCCGCCCGGCTCCGGGCCTCCGCCTGCGCCTGTTCCCGGATCGCCTCGATCCGGTCGTCGTCCCCGAGAAACGCCGCGACCGCGTCGGTCTCGCTATCGCTTCGGTCCTCGAGGCGGCGGTCAGGCGCCGCCGCTCGGGTCTGGTCGGCGAGCGCCTGATCGTCGGCGAGCTCTGTCGCCGCCGCCGTCGGCGCGACGCGGAGCGCGGTCTCCTCGTGGGCGCGCTCGAGCGCCGCGGCGTCGACCGCGTACAGCTCTACCCGATACGGGCCGGGGACCGCCAGCTCCGCGAGCGCGTCCGGGCCGCCGCTGTCCGTCACGGTGTTGTACGCGAGAACCGGAACGCCGTCCTCGAACGTGATGACGCCCTTCGCGTCGCCGGACAGCAGCAGGGTCTCCTGGGGAACCAGCGTCGCGTACCCGGTCAGCTCGCGGTCGAGCGCCCGGGACAGCGTCGTGCCGATATCAGAGACGACACGGGAGCGCAGGAGGTTCCCGCGCGGGATCCGAAGCTCCGCCGGCTCGGCGGCCCCGGTCATGGCGTCTCGGGGACGACGGCGCTCCGAAACCGGTCTGCGACCGCATCGCCGTCGCCGTCGCGAACGTCGAGCCGGGCCGCGGCGCGCCGGTAGCAGGCGGCCGGCTCGCTCTCGGGGGCGTGTGCGAGGAGGGGTTCGCCCGCGCGGCGGGCCGCCCGCATCACGTCGCTTTCGGGAACGCTCGCGAGCGTGGGACCGCCGAAGTGACGCTCCGCCTGCTCGGCGATGTCGGCGGCGTCGCTCCGGACCTTGTTGAGCAGCACGCCGGCCGTCTCCGTCCCGTACGAGCGCGCGTACTCTTGGACCTTCAACCCGTCCGACAGCGCCGGGATCGTCGGCTCGACGACGATCACGACGCGGTCCGCGAGCACGACGGGGAGCACCGCCGACTTCGACCCGAGCGCGGCAGGCGAGTCCAACAGGAGCACGTCGGTGTCGCGGGCGAGTTCCGCGACGACGTCGCGAAGGCGATCCGGCTCGGCCGCTTCGAACCCCGCGAGCGACGTGCCGCAGGGGACGACCGAGAGCCCGAAGCGGTCGTAGGTCGCCGCCTCGACATCCGTCGCGGTCTCCTCGACGAGCAGATCGTGGAGGGTGACCGTCGCGTCGTCGAGCCCGGCGTGGAACAGCAGGTTCGCCATCCCCGTGTCGGCGTCGACGACGGTGACGTCGTGCTCGTCGGCGAGCGCCATGCCGAGCGCGAGCGTGCTCGTCGTCTTTCCCGTCCCGCCCTTGCCGCTGGCGACCGCGAACGCCTCGACCATGCACCGATCTGTCCCGTCGGTCGGGTAAAAGCTGTTCATCACCGCTGCGGGGTCGGTCGCCGTGCGGCGGGTTCGGGACAGCGTTTTGTCCGCTCACGACAACGGTCCCGTATGGCTACTGTCATCTCCGCGGCCGAGTTCCGCGACATGCTCGACGAGCGACGGCGGGGGGAGCGCTCCTTCGCGGTCGTCGACACGCGACCGCGCGAGAGCTTCGAGGGCTGGCGTATCGCCGACTCGATCCACTACTTCTACAAGCCGTTTCACGAGTTCGATCGCGACGACTTCGAGGCGGAGACCGGGCTCGGGCCGGACGACGCGATCGTCACGGCCTGCGCGAAGGGGAAGGCGTCGCTCGACTTCGCCGAGCAGTTGGAGGGGGCGGGCTACGACGAGGTGACCGTCGTCGACGACGGGATGCGTGGCTGGTCCGGAGTCTACGACCGGGCGACCGTCCCCCTTCCGAACGCCGGCGACGGCCCACTCGAGATCGTCCAGGTTCAGCGCCGCGCGAAGGGCTGTCTCGGCTACCTCGTGATCGGCGGAACCGCGGGCGAGGGCGATGACGGCTCCGACCGCGTCGCCATCGCTGAGTCCGATGGCTCCGACCGCGTCGCCATCGCTATCGACGTATCCCGCCACGGCGACCAGTGGCGCGAGGCGGCCGCCGAGCGCGACGCGTCGATCGCGGCGGTCCTCGACACGCACGTCCACGCCGACCACCTCTCCGGTGGCCGGGCGCTCGCGGACGAGCTCGACGTCCCGTATTACCTCCCGGCGGCGGCCGCCGAGCGCGACGTGGCGTACGAGTTCGAGCCGCTCGCCCGGAACGAGACGCTGGACGTCGGCGGCGTCGACGTGAAAGCGCTCGCGACGCCGGGTCACACCGACGACATGGCCAGCTACCTCGTCGGTCGATCGGCCGTGCTCACCGGCGACACGCTGTTTACCGACAGCGTCGGTCGGACGGAACTGCAGTTCGCGGCGGGCGCGAACGATGAGGGGGGCGCGAACGATGAGGAGGGCGCGGACGGCAGCGAGGATGCGGACGGCGTCGTGGGCGCGGAAGCCGACGCCGAGAGCGCCGGGGCGGCGACCGGCGCGGACCGACTGTACGACTCGCTGCACGGAACGCTGCTCGCCGAGCCTGACGATATCGTCGTCTGTCCGGGCCACTTCGCCGTCGCGAACGACGGGACGACCGGCGACGTGGTCCCCGGTGAGCCCGTGACCACGACGATCGGCGCAGCGAGACGAGAGATCGACGTGCTCGCCGCCGACCGCGAGGCGTTCGTCGAGCGGATCACGGCGACACTCCCGGAGAAACCGCCGAACTACGAGGCGGTCATCGCCGCGAACCGGGGCGTGTCGTCCCCGCCCGACGACGTGTCGGCAATAGAGTTAGAGCTCGGGCCGAACCGCTGCGCGGCCGAGGCGACACCGGAGTCGGTCGCGGACGACTGACTCCCGATCCCTGATCCCGATCCC
>OBKM01000466.1_pt1 | contig 20018 bp, 25 predicted proteins | sample 1519691 | NCBI WGS metagenome assembly OBKM01 (sample SAMEA37050418, study PRJEB22526) | metagenome | biome: saline pan; feature: lake; material: water | place: Egypt | collected 2015 | depth 0.5 m | reverse complement strand
AGCCCGCATCTCCGACCGGACCGCCGTGTTCCTGACCGGCGGCGAACTCGTCGAGTACGACGACACCACGACCGTCTTCGAGGACCCGGCCGACGGGCGCGTCGAGGACTACATCACCGGGAAGTTCGGGTGAGCCATGACGCGCGAACGCTACAAGGCGCAGCTGGCACAGCTCCGTGCCGATGTCTGTGCGATGGCCGAGACCACGCTGACACGCTATCGGACGGCACTGGAGGCGCTCGAGACCGGCGACCCCGACGCGGCCCGGCAGGTGATCGAGGGTGACACCGATATCAACGAGCTGTACCTCGCACTCGAGGGTGACTGTATCGAGCTGTTCGCACTCCAGCAGCCCGTCGCGGGGGATCTGCGGTTTGTCGCCTCCTCGTTCAAGATCCTCACCGATCTCGAACGTGTCGGCGACCTGGCGACGAACCTCGCACGCTACGGAAGCGAGAGCGGTGGCGGGCTCAGAATGGTCGACATCCAGTCGAGCAGCCGGGCGGCCGGCGAGATGGTCGCCGACGCGATAGACGCCTATGCCGACGACGACAGCGCCGAGGCGCGGTCGGTGGCCGCGCGCGACGACGGGCTGGATATGCTGTGTCGGGCGGCCAGCGAGACTGTCGTCCGCGAGCTGCTGACGAAACCGCCGGCCGACCTGTCCCGCGAGAACGGTCACACCGATGCCCACTCGATTGACGATCCCGAGGGCGCGGTCACCGATGTCCGCCGGGCACTGCTGGCTATCCGGGACATCGAGCGTGTCGGCGACCACGCGGTCAACATCTGTGCACGCACCGTCTACATGATCGAGAACAACGACGATCTGCTCTACTGATGAACCACGAGACAGCAGCCACCGAACGGAAGGTACAGCTCACGGGCGGGTCGACCTACACCGTCTCGCTCCCGAAGGACTGGGCCGACGACCGGGACATCCAGCCGGGAACGCGCGTTGCGTTACACACGCGAGGCGACCAGCTCGTGGTGACCCGTGGCTCCGACCCCGAGCGCTCCGAGCGGGTGGTCACTATCGATGCGAGCGTCCACGACCCGACGACGCTCGCGCTGTCGGTCGCCTCGGCGTACGTCGCCGGCTGTGAGACCGTCACGGTCGAGAACCTGCGGGATACGACCGCGCGGCGGGCCGTCGCCCGCACGGTCCGCCGGTTCGTCGGCCTCGAGGTCATGGCCGAGGACGAGCGGACGCTGTCGGCACGCACGATGCTCGATGTCGCGGATCTCTCGACGGTCCAGACGATCGTCCAGATGGAGCGAACGACCGTCGAGATGCACGCGGGCGCGATTGAGGCGTTCGTCGGGGCCGACGGGGCGCGCGGCGAGCGGCTCGCCCGCCAGGACGACGACGTCGACCGGCTGTTCGCGCTCGTCTCCCGGGGGTTCCAGCAGTCGCTCGTCGACCCCGCGGTGACGGTCGAGGGTCGGCTCACCCCCTTCGAGTACTACATGGCCGCCCGCCAGCTCGAACGCGTGGCCGACCACGCCGAGAAGGTGGCCAACGTCGCCGGCCGACTGAGCCGCCCGCCGCCGGAGGACGTCTCCGCGGACCTGCTCGACTACGGGCAGGAGGCCCGGCAGCTGCTCCAGACCTCGCTCTCGGGGCTGCTCGAGGGCGAGGCCGAGGAGATCCTCGCTGACACGGTCACCGAGGCGGGACGGCTGCTCGACGAGCTTTCGGCGCTCGACGAGAGCCTCTACGAGCGTGACCTCGAGGACGGCTATCTCCTCGGCCTCGTCGTCGACAGCCTCGTGCGCACCACCAACTACGGGGTGAACATCGCCGAGACCGCCGTCCAGGTCCGACACCGCAAACACTGTGACTGACGCACTACTGTGACCGCATCACGTTGCATGGCCAGGTGACAGTCGGAACGCTCCGCGTATCACGACGATGTACGCCGCGAGTCCGACCAGCGGCAACACCACGAGCAGGGCAAGGACCTGCGTGAACGGGTCCAGCGGCGTCGCGGCTCCAGCAACGAGCACCGAGATGACGAACGTGGCCGACAGCCAGGTGGCCCACCGCTCGTGGCTCCCGACGGTCCTGTTCCGGCCCCGGCAGCGGACCACAAACAGGACATACAGCGGGACGACGACCGGTATCAGGACGATAGCGCCGAGCCCCCAGACTGTCGTGGCTCCCTCGGAGACGCCACGGGCCTGGGTCCCTGAACACGACCCAGGCGAGGGCCCCCGTGGCCAGGACGGCGATGGCCGCCAGGAGAACCGCCGTGAAGTTCAAAACGCCGTCCGCTGTGAGTGGTAGGGCAGCCATACGTGAACTTCACTGCTCGCTCAGATCAGACTTGTGCAACCGCCTCCGTGTCGACTCGACGGGCGCGCTGTCCAGCTTGCCACGATGAGCCCCAGCCATCGACGTCTGCTGTCCGGCAGGAGACTCACGCACCCAGCCCCATCGCCTCGATCAGCGCGAAGAGCAGATCGCCGTAGACGAACGCGACGACGAGGCCGAAAAAAAGTGGCACCAGAAACGGGATGCCCGGCGATATCCAGACAACGTCCTCCTCGGCGAGCGTCTCGAGCCCCTCCCGGAGGGCCTCGGGCGTCGTTCCGTAGGCCGACCCTGGAACGTCCGCCAGAAACGCCCCCGCACCCCACGGGTCGTCACCGGCGGGCAGGCGCGTTTCCGGCCCCCAGGGCTCGGCGTCGCTGTAGGCCGCTGCACCGCCCCCTGTTCCGCTGTCGGCCCCGTCTGTCGCCGCGCCGTCGTCGACCCTCGTTTCCTCCCAGCCCCCGATGGGGATGGCTCCGTCGCCGGGCTGGTTCGGTTCGGCGGGGAGAGAGGCGGGGTTGCGGTACCGGTCGGGCTGTTCCCGGAGGGCAGTCACGGAGAGGCCACGCCAGCGCAGGTACATCCGGAGCGCGTCGAGGTCAACCCCACGAAAGCGAAAGAAAGCCGCCAGCCCCGACAGCGAGCGGACCTGCCACAGCGAGCGGTCGGGCATCCGAAGCAGGGTGCCGTACTCGTCGGTCACCCGGTCCCACCGGACGGGTTTTGCGACGAACATCCCCAGGGAGCGGTAGCCGACAGTGACGTTCCGGGCCGCGAGCGCGACCGGATACAGCGCGCCGAGCAACACCGTGTTCGAGAGGACGGTGATGGCGAACACGCCGAGATCGGGCTCGACAAGCGGGAGCGTGCCGACGTAGGTCGCACCCGGGAGGGGGTCGAACAGCCACGCCAGCGTGTCGCTGCCGAGGCGGTAGGTCGGGTACGCGGGAAACAGCAGGGCGACCAGAAAAAACGCCTTCGCGTCGGCCCCACCGAAGCCGCCGAGCCGGAAGAAGATGTACGCCAGCGGGATGATGAAGCCGACCGAAACCGCGAGCGCGACCAGCACTGTCGCATCGACCGCACCGGTCGACACACGGAACAGCTCCCAGCCGAGGGTGAGAACCACGAGCCCGATCAGCGGCAGCCAGGTCCGGTTGGGTACCCGTCGCGTTCTGATATCCAGCCAGGCGACGTACGCAAAAAACGGGATCGCGAGCAGACGGAGAAAATCCGGGCCGCTGGCGGTGTCGAACACACACGTCTGTGTGACTGGGGCGGAGTTAGAGGTTGCGGTCCGTGCCGGGACAGGAACACACTTACACGGCGGCGGCCTACAGCGAGGTATGTCCGAGCGTTGTAGTGACGCCGCGATCGTGGTTGTCGATTACGGGCTGGGGAACCTCCGGAGCGTCACGCGGGGGTTAGAGCGGGCAGGTGGGTCGGTCGAGATCGTCGACGACCCGGCGGGGCTCGCCGGCGCGGACGGCCTGGTGTTGCCGGGTGTCGGCGCGTTCGGCGAGGGGATGGACAACGCCGGCCCGTTCCGGGAGGCTCTCTTAGAGCAGGCCCGGGCGGGAACGCCGCTGTTTGGCATCTGTCTGGGGATGCAGATGCTGCTCTCGACAAGTGAGGAGGCCGATCACGCCGGCGAGGGGGGTGCCGAGGGGCTGGACCTGATCCCGGGGACCAACCGCCGGTTTCCCGAGGGCCAGACAGTCCCACAGATGGGCTGGAACCGCCTCCACGCCGACCGGGAGCACCCGCTCGTGGACGGTGTCGACGGCGAGTACGCCTACTTCGTCCACTCCTACTACGCCGACCCCGAGGACGAGCACGCGACGGTGGCACACACCGACTACGGGGTTCGCTTCCCGAGTGTGGTCGCCGACGATGCCGGGACCGTCTTCGGGACGCAGTTCCACCCCGAGAAGTCCGGCGAGGCCGGTCTGCAGATCCTGCGGAACTTCGTCGAGTTCTGTGGCTAATCGAGAACGCCCGGCCCCTCGATGACCAACCGCGGCCCGTCGGCGTCGGTATCAGCCCGGATCGACCAGCCGTGGACCTGTGCGAGGGTGCGGGCGTTTGCCAGTACCATCCGGACCGCCTCGCCTGTCTCGACACCGTACCTGAACAGCAGCTCCGGGTCGTCGGTGTCGAACCCGGCGCCGTCGCCGCTGATTGCGAGCCCCGCGTCGGTCCGTTCCACCCGGACAGTGGTCGAGCCGCGCTGCTGGTGGGCCCGGAAGACAAGGCGAAACAGTTCCGTTGCCCGGGCGCGCTCGCCGGTGAGCTGTGCCCCCTCCGGGACGGTGACCGTGAGTGTCCCCTCGCCGCCGGCCATCCTCCAGGCACGGTCGAGAAGCTCCGCCAGCCCGAGCGGTTCGGTCTCGGTGACCGGCTTCCCGTAGGCGACGATGGCGATGAGGTCGTCGACGATCCCCGCCATCCGTTCGGTCGCACCGAGTGCGGTCTCGATCCGCCCGTCGGTTTCGTCATCGTGGTGCTGTCGCTTCACGAGCTGGAGCTGGCCCTGGATGATCGTCAGCGGGTTCCGGAGCTCGTGGGCGATCCCCTCGGTGAGCCCTTCCCGGTGTTCGGCCTGCTGTCGAAGACGCCGGCGCTGTGCCTCGAGTTCGGTCACGTCAGACAGGAGGATTCCCCGGCCGACAGTCCGTTTGCCGAGTCTCACCGGGGTGGTCCTGACGACGTAGTAGCGGCCGCTCGCGCCGGTCGACAGCGCCACCGGCTTGTCGCTGTCGAGCTGTGCGGCGAGCTCCGGGAGCCCCGCCGAGAGTGGCTGGCCGACCATCCCCTCAAGCCCCTCGAACAGCTGTGCGGCACCGTCGTTGTAGTCGGCGATCCGGTCATCCCGGTCGAGCACGATCACGAGGTCCTGCAGCGAGTCGGCGAGCTGTCGCCGTGCCGGTGCGCGAACCGAGAGAAACGAGTCCCGGAACACGGTCACGATGCCGACAGCGAACACGGCCGCCCCGAGGGGCTCGTAGAACAGCAGCGCGAGCGTGTCCGGCCGAACCACAGCGACGAGTTTCGGCACCACAGGCAGCGCTATCAGGCCTGTCAGCACCGCCACCTTCCGGGTGCGAAACCGCGAGTCGAAGTACAGCTCGAACAGCAGGTACAGCCCGACCGCAGCAGCGACGTACGACAGCGCGGCCACCGTCCAGTAGACGACGCCGGTCTCGGGCGCGAAGTGGACGAACGGCTCGGTCGCCACCTGCGGTCCGAAGTACCACCCGTGGAGCGGGTTGGTGAGCTTGAGGAGCACGACACCGGCCGTCAGCCCGACCGATAGCGCCTGCAGCCGCCGGTCGTAGTGATAGGGGTGTCCGGCGTAGGCCGAACAGAACCACAGCCAGACCGGCACCGTCCCGATACCGGCGACCAGCCCGACCAGATACGCGCCGTGCATGAGTTCGACGGGCGCCTGCGGGACCACGAGCAGGCTGTTCGTGAGCCCCCAGGCCGCGGTCAGGCCCAGAAAGACCACCAGCGGGACCCGGACCTCGCTGTCGTAGAACGACACCACCCGCACTGCAGCCCAGCTACAGGCCACGGCGGCGAGCGCGAACAGCCCGGCGAATACAGCCCACAGCATCGCTCTACTTGAGCTCGTACACTTCCACCTCGTAGTCGGTGCCCCGCTCGCTCCCGTCGTAGACCCAGCTGCCACGCGGGTCGATCCCGTTCCGTTCGGCCGCCAGGAGCACTTCACGGAGTGCGGCCTCGAACTCCGCCGCACTCGTTATCCCGCCGTCCCCCGGGCTGTCGCTCATCGGCGGTCGCCTCTCGGGCTCTGCTCGGGCCCTCGTCCGAACTGACCGGTGAACCCTCGCCTGCCGGCTCTGACTCTCCTCGAACAACGGGTCGTCTCGCTCGCGGCTGTCTCGACCGTCTCCATACCACACACCCGGACGGCCAGTCGCATAGGTGTGTCGGATTGCATGGTCAATCATGCCACGATACTGGAGGGCAAACACACGACGGCAGGGGTTTATTTAGCCTGTCCACGTAGATACAGCAATGAGTGTTATCGTCGAACTGTCGGTTCCGGCTGTGGAGTTTCAGCTCGGCCGGATCCTGTCGACGGAGGGGGACACGACAGTCAGTCTCGAAACGATGGTCCCGCTGGGTGGGCAATCGGTTCCCCTTTTTCGGGTGATCGGGTCAGAGCGGCCGACGTTCGAGACACAGGTGCGTGACCACCACACGGTCGACGGGGTTCACGTCGTCAACACACACGGTGAGGAGACGCTGTACGCACTCGACTGGGAGATCAGCGAGGATACCTTTCTGGACGGGGTCGCAGCCCTCGGGGGACACGTGCTCGAGGCGACCGGTGGGGCGGACGCGTGGACGTTCCAGCTCCGATTCCCCTCACATCACGCGCTGTCCGGGTTCCAGAAGCACTGCCACGAGTTCGACCTCCACATCGACGTCAGAAGCATCTACAACCCGACCCGGCCCGACGCGGGACCGTGGTACGGGCTGACCGGCCCACAGCGGGAGACACTCGCGTACGCCGCCGAGGCCGGGTACTACGACATCCCCCGGCGGGTCTCGACACAGGACATCGCCGAGGAGTTCGACATCTCGGACCAGGCGGTTACCGAACGCCTCCGGCGTGCCATCGACACGCTCGTGGCGAACACGCTCGTCCTCACAGCGGACGAGAGCCCGCCAGAGGCCGGCGACCCGGACACGTAGCGCGTATCGAGGAACAGCCCTTTGCCGGTGCGTCGAGAAGACCGGACGATGACAAGCGTCAAGCAGTTCCGTGTCGACCGGGAGCCGACCGACGACCGGCCCGGGCGGGGGGCGTTCGTGTTCACCGACGACTACTCGGTGTTCGACTGGGGAACAATGCCCGACGCTATCCCCGACAAGGGTGCCTCGCTGTGTACGATGGGCGCGTTCAACTTCGAGACCCTAGAGACGGCGGGTGTGCCGACCCACTACCGTGGGGTCCGGGTCGGCGAGGAGGTAGTCGAGCTGGAGACGGCGCTTGCGAGCGGTGCGCCGCCGACAGAGATGGCGATCGAACTGACCCGGCGGCCGTCGTTGCCCGTCGTCGACGGCGCGTACGACTACGACGCCTACTTCGAGGCGACCGGGGACCACTATCTAGTCCCGCTGGAGATCGTCTTTCGCAACCACGTCCCGGTCGGCTCGTCGCTGCGCAGGCGAGCCTCACCGAACGCGGTCGGGCTCGACGGCGAGACCTGGCCCGACAGGGCGGTCGACCTGCCCGAGCCGGTGGTCGAGTTCTCCACGAAGTTCGAAAAAAAGGACCGGTATCTCGACCGCCGGGAGGCCGACCGCATCGCCGGCCCGGCGGCGCTGCCGGCACTCGAGGCGGTCGCCCGCGAGGTGAACCAGCTCGTCACCGAGCGTGCCGAGCGGGCCGGCCTCGTCCACCAGGACGGAAAAATCGAGTGTCTCTACCACGACGGCGAGATACGTGTCGCCGATGTCGTCGGCACGTTCGACGAGAACCGGTTTGCCTACAACGGCCAGCAGGTCTCGAAGGAGGTGCTGCGCCAGCACCACAAGCGCGTCCAGGCAAGCTGGGTCGAGGCTGTCGCCGCTGCGAAAGCGCAGGCCGACCGTACCGGTGTCACCGACTGGAAACCGCTCTGTGACCGCGACCCGGAGCCGCTGGCCGACGGGGTCGTCCAGGCCGCCCGGGATCTGTACTGTGCCGGCACGAACGCCTACGTCGGCGAGACGGTCTTCGACGCACCATCGCTCGACGCGGCCGTGACCGCCGTTCGCGCGCGACTGTGACCGGGCTCACAGCAGGACATCGACAGCCTCGGTGAGTATCTGTGCGCCGTTGAAAAGCGCGTGCCCGATGATGGGGACGAGCAGGTTCCCGGTGACGTGGTAGCCGACACCCAACACGACGCCGAAGGCGAAAAACAGCCCGAACAGGACCGCCTCACTCGCGGTCGCCACCAGCACGGTCGTGTGGACGACCACGAACAGCAGACTCGCCACCCCGATGGCGACCGCGGGGTGCCAGGCGGCCGCCAGCGAGCGCTGGACGACCCCCCGGAAGAACAGCTCCTCCATCGGAACCACGACGAGCGTCGAGAGGGCAAAGAGGACCAGAAAGAACGGCAGGTCCCGCTGGACGACGACCTGGTCCGGCAGGTCGGCCGGAAGCAACTGGAACAGAAGCGTCGTCAGCACGGTCACCAACATCATCGCCAGCCCGAGGGCCGCCCCGTAGAACGCGGTCCACCCGTCGAGCCCCCCGACACGGAGGTACGCGAGCGGGTCGCTGCGGTCGAGTATCACCAGCCCGACGGCGGCACCGAACCCCAGCACCTGCAGGCCGGCGACGCCCGTGACCAGCCGCGAGACGGTTCCGGGGTCGCCCACGCCGACCGTCGCGTCCACGAGCAGCACGGTCGCCCGGCCCACCGCGAACGCGACGACGAACAGGCCGACGGTCAGCCCCAGCAGCGCGACACGGCGCCCGGTCGGGCCGACGGTCCCGAGCCGGTCGACGAGAAGCGCCCCCGACCAGCTGTCACCGCTCGGCCTGTCTGGCCCGTCACCCCAGGGAACCCACCCGCCAGCGCCAGCCCCGGCCGCACCGTCGGCACCGCCGGTCGCGCGTCGGGTGGTCCCGTCGCCGTGGTCGGTCACACCATCACCGTCGGACTCGTGATCCGGTGACACGGCCGTGGTTACAGAGCGGTGGGACAAAAGCCCACGGCTCGCGTGGAACACGGCCCTCGGACACCTGGACGACCCGGAACCGAAAGGTCGTTTACCCGTGCCGACGACAACCCGAGTATGATACTGCCGGGGTCGGCGACACAGGCGCTCGCGGCGGCTCTCGCCGCGGAGACGGGGCGGGACCTCGCGGGCGTCTCCGTCGGTCAGTTCGCCGATGGCGAGTGCAGCCTCCGGGTCGAGGGTATTGAGGCCGGTGCGGAGGTTGTCGTGGTTCTCTCGACAGTCTCGGACCGCGCACACGTCGAGCTGCTCCAGCTGCAGGACGCCGCCCGCGAGGCCGGCGCGGGGTCGGTGACGACGGTCATCCCGTACATGGGGTACGCCCGGCAGGACCGGGCGTTCGACCCCGGCGAACCGGTCTCCGCCCGCGCGGTCGCACGGGCGATCTCCACCGGGACCGACCGGGTTGTGACTGTCAACCCTCACGAGCGGGCCGTCCGCGGCTTTTTCGACGTGCCCGCCGACACCGTCGACGCCGCCGGTCTGCTGGCCGATCCGCTGCCACCTCTCGAGGACCCTCTCTTTCTCGCACCCGATGCCGGCGCGCAGAACCTTGCCGCGACCCTCAGGGACGCCTACGGGAGGGGTGGGGTCGACCAGTTCGAGAAGACCCGACACACCGACACCGACATCGAACTCGAACCCGGTGACGCCGCGGTCGCCGGCCGGGACGTCGTGCTCGTCGACGACATCGTCGCCACCGGGTCGACGATGAGCGAGGCCGTCGACGTGCTCGGGGCACGCGACGCCGCCCGCGTCTACGTGACCTGTGTCCACCCGGTCCTCGCCCGCGACGCCTACACGAGACTCCGTCGTGCCGGTGTCGAGGCCGTCTACGCCACCGATACCGTCGAACGGCCGGTCAGCCGTGTCAGTGCCGCCCCCGCAATCGCCGAGGTGCTGTGACCCGTCGCCCTGTCCCCTACCCGACGCGGATGCTTGCCGTTCTCGTGCTCGGGTGGGCAACACTCCAGGTCGCGCGGTTCCTGCTGCCGCCGCTTTTGCCCCGCATCACGGCCACGCTCGGGCTCTCACCCGGGGCTATCGGCCTCGTGCTGACCGCCTTCGGGCTGGTCTACGCCGCCGTCCAGTACCCGAGCGGGACCTACTCCGACGCGCTGTCGCGTGCGACGCTGCTGTTACCGGGGTTGCTGGTGTTGCTCGCCGGCGTCGCCATTATCGCGCTCTCGGTCGGCGCCTGGCTGTTCGTCGTCGGTGTTGTTGTTCTGGGGGTTGGCAAGGGGCTGTACGCCAGCCCCTCGCGGGCGCTGGTCGGTGACCTGTTCGACGCCCGGCGTGGCCGGGCGCTCGGTGTCTACGCCGCGGGGACAGATGTCGGCGCGCTTGTCGCCTCCGGGCTGGCGGTTGTCGCGCTCGCCGCCGGGGCCGGCTGGCGTGTCACGTTCGCCCCGGTCGTTCTCGCGCTGGTGCTGGTCACGGGGCTTTTTCTCGTGTGGAACCGTGAGCCGTACAGCCTGCGCCGGGTCGGGCTCGACCCCCGCGGGACTGTCGGTCGTATCGCCGCCACCCGTGACCAGCGCGAACTCGTGGCTGTCTTCGCACTGTTTTACTTTGTCGTGGGCGGGGTGGCGAACTTCTTTCCGACGCTGCTCGTGGAGGCTGGCTTCTCCGAGGCGACCGCGGGTGCGGGCTTTGCCCTGCTGTTCGCCGTGGGGCTGGTGGCGAAGCCGAGTGCGGGTGCGCTCAGCGACCGGTTTTCGCGCCTGCTGGTCGGGGCTGGCGGGCTCGCACTCGCAGCGGTCGGGCTGGCGCTCGTGCTTGTCGCGCCCTCGCTGCCGGCTGTCGCCACTGGGACGGTACTGCTCGCCGCGGGCTACAAAACACAGTTCCCGATTGCCGATGCCGTGGTGATGGAGGCCGCGCCGGCCGGGCAGGTCGGGACCGACCTCGGTGCGGCCCGGGCGGTTTTTCTGGGTGCGAGCGCGCTGGGTCCCGGCGTTGTCGGCGTGGTGGCCGAACTGGCCACGTTCGCGGCGGCGTTCTGGCTGCTCGTCGGTGGCCTGCTGTGCTGTGTGGCCGTTCTCGCCCGGCAATACCGCCGCTGAGCGCCGCCCGGCCCGTCACTCCCGGGGGTCGAGCAGCTCGTAGTCGACGTTTGCCTCCCGGAGTGTTTCGGTGTGTGTCGAGACGGCGCGACTCGCCGCAAGCAACAGCACGTCGAGACCTCTGGTGGCGGCCTCGGAGACGGCACTCGAGGCGCCAAAGCGCACGTCCGGCTCCAGCCCGGCGCTGCGGGCCGCCGCTAACCCCTCGGGGGCGTCGACCGCGAGCAGGTCGTGTTCGGCGGCGAGGTCGGAGACGGTCTCGTCCGCCAGACGCTCGTCCGTCTGGATACCTGGCACCGCAACGATGGTCACCGTGCCAAGATCGTAGTCAATAACCCCCTCGACGTTGGTGACGCCGACAGCCCCCCTGGCCTCGGCGTCGGTCACTGTCACCGCCGTCGCCGAGCCCCCGGTTCCGGGCTCGGCGTACAAGACCCCGTCGCGCATCGCGAGCGACACCCGCTCTCCCTCCGTGAGGTCGGCCCCCGCCAGCGCCGTCTCGACCTCGACCTGCTCCAGTATCTCGCCCGCGACGTACTCGGCGAACGCCTGGAGCGTGTCCGTCTCGGAGATGAGCCAGTCGACCCCCTCGTTGGTGATCTCGTAGCGGCCCCGACCCTGCTTGTCGACGAAGCCACGCTCGCGCAACTCCCCGAGGTAGTCGCTGACGGCCTGCGTGGTGATGCCGACAGTGTCGGCGATCTCCCGCTGGTTGACCGCTGGCTGGCGCTGTGCGACGGTCACGAGGATGCGGTACGACGTCGCCGCGCGCTTGCTCTCCAGCACGTTCGCGGCCTCGACTGGCTCCGACACGGTCTCCGGTTAGGCCCCCCCGTGCAAATCGCTTTTCCCCGCCCCCGGGACAGTCACGGCGTCTCCCCGGGGACGGCGGCGACAGCCGGCCGCTCGATCCCCTCGGCCTCGAGGGCCGCCAGCGCCCGCCGCGTGACCTCGGACTCGAAGGCGAACTCGTGGCGGACGTCGTTGACGTACGCCCGCCCCCGAAGGGTGACATACGCCGGCTCGTGGTCGACACGGACCACGACGGGGTGGTCCTCGGAGACGTGGACGTACCGCGAGGTGCACATCGCCGCCCGGAGGATCTCGCTCGCCCGGTCGATGTCGGCGTCGTGGGCGACATACAGCTCCGGGACGGCCATCAGCTCCGCCGCGCCGGCGTTGGCGTTTGCAACCGGCTCGGTGACCAGCTTGTAGTTGGGGACCTGCACCGTGTCGTCGTCGTTCGTGACGAGCGTCGTCGCGCGGATACCGACCTCGGTCACCTCGCCGTAGTGGTCGCCGACCTGGACCTTGTCACCGGGCCGGTAGGGCCGTCCGAGGATGACGACGAACCCGCCCACGACGTTGGCAAACAGGTCCTGGATACCCAGACCGAGCACGGCCCCGAGCACACCCGAGAACGCGAGCAGTTGTGACGCTGTCAGGTCGAGCAACGGCCCGAACACCAGCACCACGGCAGCCAGATAGATGCCCACGCGCACCACCGGGGCCAGCGCCTTGACGCTGATGCGGTACTCGACGGTCAGCTCGGCAGCCTCGTCGAGGACGACCGTGACGACCCGGGCGAGCAGGTATGCCAGGACGAACGTCACCGCCGCCGCGACGAGCAGCCCGAGGTCGAGGTCGGGCAGTTCCGCCTCCGGCGGGTCCAGCGCGAGCGCGGCCATCAGTGACCCGACGGGGGCAGTCACCACAGCAGCCGCCTCCTGTTGAGGTGTGTGTGGACGTCACCGAACGCCACCGGTGGCACCCACACGTCGTCCCCGTCGACTGTCACGGCACCCTGCCGTGCCAGCGACGCGAGCAGCGGTTCGACCGGAACGTCGACCCGGTCGGCGAGCTCCGCGACCGCGAGCCCCTCGTTCGAGAGAGCCAGCCACAGCAGGTACGACCCCTCGTAGCCCACGTCGGGCTCGCCGGGCTGGCTGCGGTCGGCCCGCCCGGTGCGGCAATCGAACAGCGCGCGGATCGCCCGCGGGTTGCCCGCAGCGTCGGCCACGAGCGCCTCGACCCGGTCGACGACGGTCCCCCGGTACAGCTCCCGGACCCGGACCTGCAACCGCTCAAGCGGCGTGCCCGCCACGGGGTCCTCCCCGTGGGCTTCGAGCATCGCCTCGGGGTCGTCGACGCCGGTCGTCTCGCGGAGAAGCGCTACCGCATCCTCCGGGCCGAGCGGCGGGATCTCGACGGCCGTGTCGACCGCCCGCTCGATGGCTGTCGTCGCGGTGAGATACGACCACGCGGTCCGGTTCCAGCTGGTCACGACGGTCGCGTCGGTCCGGGCCACGTCCCGGATGAACGACTCGAGCGGCTCGAACCCGTCGATAGCCCGCCGGTAGAGGTGGTGACAGTCGGTGACGAGTAGATGCCCCGTCTCGGGCACGTCCGGCGGGGTGTCGACGGGCCCATCGAGGGTGACGCGCCTCGGCGCCCCCCGCCCGGTGTCGGCCGCTGCGGCACGGTCGATGAGCACGCCCCGCCCGCTCCAGGGGGCGCCGACAATCGCAACCGACGACGCCCCGTCGACTGCCTCCCGGACGTTCTCGACGGCCGCCGCGGGGAGTCCGGGCTCCACGGCCGTGTCCGACCCATCGGGCGCCTCGGGGCCGGGGCTGTCTGCCCTGTCCACGGCCGCGCTTTGCCCTCCGGGGTGATAGGTGTTTGTGGTCCGATGACCCCTGTCCGGCTGTCGGGGCCGACCTGACCGGTGTCAGTCGTCGCCGGTCACCTCGGCGAGCCCGTCGACGTTCTGGAACTCCAGGCCGCCGCCGATGGTGCGGTTCGGGAACGGGATGGTGATGTCCTCGGCGTCGAACCGCTCTTTGACCGTCTGGACGTACTCCCCGCGGATCTTCACGAAGTCCGCACGCGAGGGGTTGGCGATCCAGATCCGTGACTGCAGGCCGACGTGGGAGTCACCCAGCTCTGTCAGGCGGACCGAGGGTGCGGGGTCCTCGAGGATATCCGCGTGGCTCTCTGCCTCCTCGATGATGATCTCGGTCGCCCGCTCGATGTCGTCGTCGTAGCTGATGCCGAACGTGAACTTCAGCCGGAGGGTGTCTTTCGCCACGGGGTTTTTCACCACCCCACCCATCAGCTCGGCGTTTGGCACTGTCAGCAGCTCGTTGTCGAACGTGCGCACACGGGTGACACGCATGCTGATGTCCTCGACAACGCCCGAGTTGTCGCCCCACTCGATCCAGTCACCGATGCGGAACGGCTTGTCGGTGAAGATGAACACGCCGGCGACGAAGTTCTTGATGACATCCTGCAGCGCGAACCCGAGCGCGAGCGTCGCCGCCGCGCCGATTGTCGCAAGCGCCCGCAGGAAGCTCCCGAACCCCGCGACGCCGAAGGCGATGGAGACCGCCAGAAAGAAGATGCTGAAGTTGACCACCTTCCGGAGTGGCTTGCGAGCGTGGGCATCGAGCCCCCGTGACTCGGCGAGGCGGGCAAACAGCGGCCCGCTGACCGCCCGCCCGACGACGTAGATGCCCACCAGCGCGACGATGAAGATCGACACGCTCGCGATGGCCTCCGCGGCCGGCACGTCGAGATCGCTGAGCAGCTCCGCGAGCGGCCCACCGTTGCCGTTCCCCTCTGTCATCGTTCGATCACAGCCGTATGACCCCGCGTCTCGACAACCGACGCGTCGACCCGCCCGGCCAGCCTGCCGGCCAGGTCGTCCACGTCACGCCCGGCGCGTGCCGACCGGTGGAACTTCACCTTGACAAACTCCCGGTCCGCCAGCTGGCCGTCCAGCTCCTCGACCACCGCGTCGATACCGTGCTTGCCGACCCACAGCGTCACGTTGAGCTCGTGTATCCGCTGTCTGCGGCTCGTGTCGTTCATATATCTGCCGTTACAACCGGTGAGACATATAACTGCGGGTCCGTGACTCCCGACGGACCAGCCGTCCACCACGGTGCCCTCACAGCCGGTCAGTCGTACGGGTACCGGTCGTGTTCACCACAGTCACAGCTGATGACGACGTGGCCATCCTGCAGGCGGACGCGGGCGTTCTCCCCGGGCCGGAGGTACGCATCACAGCGGTCACAGGTGAACCGCAGAAACGACCGCGGCAGCTCAAGCCGGTTGCGCTCGGCGACCCGCCGTGCCCGGCGGACGTATCGCCGTGCCCGGTCGTCGTGACCCCCGGTAGCGGCCGCCCGAGCCAGGTCGTGCAACCGCTCGATGCGCGCTTCGGCGAGACTCACACCGGAGTGATGGCAGGGGCGAACCTATAGCTGACGGTCACCACTGTCCTCAGCTGTCGGCCGTCTCGGGGTCAGTCGCCGCCTTCGGAACCCGGACGTGGACTGTGCCGCTGTCACGAACCGTCGCTGTCGCGCCCTCGGGGTCGACCGTCGTGCCCTCGGGCAACTCGACGTGTCCCTCCAGCGAGAGCCCCCGACCGGGAAACGCCATCTCGAACCCCTCGCGGCGCCCCCGGAACCGCTCGACACGGACGTGGATAGCCCCATCCTCGTAGTGTGCATGGACGTCCCGCCCCTGTGCCCCGGGGGCGTCGAACACCGCGAGATACGCCCTCTCACTCGAGAGCAGGTCGACCGCGAGCCCCTGTCGCTCGTGTGCCCGCCCCATCGCCCGCCCGACGGCGTCGAGCGTCCGTGCGCCGAGTCGCCCACCCAGCCCGCGGATCACAGCACCACCTCCTCCAGCGGGTCGGTCCCGCCACAGTACGGACACGCGAACGCTGTCACCGCTACGTCCGATGGCATGTCGTAGGTGTAGTGCATCTCGAACATATCCAGCTCACAGTCTCCGTCCGTGCAGACGAGCTCCAGGGTTCCGGGCATACGCTGTGGTACGGGCGGCCGACTAATCAAAGCCCCGCCTGTCAGCCCGGGCGGTCTGCCGGGCGTCCCGCCCGCTGGACCGACTGTCCTCCGGGTGCGCCGCGTGGCACAGGTTTTTATCGCTCTCCGACCAAGGCTTGTGTATGTCGACCGGGAAACTCCTGTTGTACGTGATCGCCGGCGTTGTCGCCCTCGTGGTTGCGAGTGTCGTCGTCTCGGCGGTGCTCTCGGCGCTCGCGTTCCTCTGGTTTCTCGCTCGTGTGCTCGCGTTCGTGGCCCTTGTGGGCACAATCGGCTACGTGGGGTACAAGCTGTACAGCCTCCTCGCCGGGGGCTCCCGCTCCGCCGAGACAACAGCCACCGGCGGCGAGTTCTCGTTGTCGGAACTCGGGAGTGGCGCCGACCCGGGTGCGGGCGACGACATCGCAACCGGACAGAGCCGTGCCGACGAGCTCCGCCAGCAGTACGTGAACGGCGAGATAACAGAAGCGGAGTTCGAACGCCGGCTCGAGCGCGAACTCGACGGCGGCGAGTACGACAGTATCGACCGCGAACTCCAGCGCGAGCGCATCTGAGCCCCCGACAAGGTGCAGGAAACACCGCGTGTCGGCCTGCCGGCGGCCGTCGTGACCACGCTGTCTCCGGGGGTGGCCGACGGCCCGGCCCGTGACCCCCCAGCCCGGCGGCGGGGAGAGGTCAGACGCTGGTGCCCGGGTGGTTTCCGGTCGAACACCGACCGCCTCTGCTGTTGCCTGTTCGGGATTAGTCACGTTTATACGACCCGTTCGGTTATGTTCGTCTAATGGTCGGTGTCGACCCGCTCGCTAACGCCCTGTTGTTGTCCATACGGCTTGTCGTGTTCGGGATGGCCCTCGGGTTGACACTCATCAGCTTCCAGGCCTACCGGGAGAAACAGAACCAGCGCCTGCAGTACGCCTTTCTGGGCTTTGCGTTCATCAGTATGGGCGTCGCGCTCACCGCTATTGTCGGCCAGCTCTCGGGTGATATCGACCCGACGACGCTGATGCTGTTTCGCACCGCCGAGACGGTCCCGTTTATCATCGGGTTCGCGATGTTCTACCGCTCGCTGTACGGGTAGCTGTGATTCGCGGCGTTTATCAGCCCGGGGCTCTGTTTTTGTTTCAATGACCAACTCGACGCAGGTCGTCCGGCTGTTCGGCGGCCCGGGGAGCGGGAAGACCACGGCGCTGCTCGACCGGGTCGAACAGCTGCTCACGGAGGAGGATGCGGAGGTGCGGGACGTGCTCGTGGTCTCCTACACCCGGGCGGCAGCGGCCGAAATCCGCGAGCGGCTGGCCGACAGGCTTGACACGAATCCGCGACGACTGCGGGGTAACGTCTGCACGATGCACGCCAAGGCCTACGACCTGCTGAACCTCTCGCGCGGTGACGTGGTCAGCGAGTCCGACAAGGAGGCGTTCTGCGAGGACTACGGGATAGAGTTCGAGGGCGAGTACGAGGGCTCGCGCCGGCGGTCGGCCCGGTCGACGGCACTTGGCAACAAGGTCATCTCCACGAGCCAGTGGCTCCAGCGCACCGACCGGGAGGTCGCCGATTGGTACGACGTCCCCTTCCAGTGGAACGAGGAGAACGTCCGTCTCCCGCCCGACATCGACGACCGTGCCCAAACCGGCAACAAGTACACACCGACCTGGCCCAGCGACGACGACCGGCTGGATATCCCTGAGGCCATCCGTGCCTGGCGGGCCTGGAAGGGCAACAACAGTATCGTGGGCTTTGCGGATATGCTCGAACGGGTGCAGCAGCGCTCGCTGGTCCCGGGTGTCGATTACCTGGTCATCGACGAGTTCCAAGACATCACGACCCTGCAGTACGCCGTCTACGAGGAGTGGCGGCCCCACATGGACCGGGTACTCATCGCCGGTGACGACGACCAGGTCGTCTACGCCTGGCAGGGGGCCGACCCGGATCTGCTGCTCGACGAACCCGTCGACGACGACGTCGTGTTGCCCAACTCCTACCGGTTGCCCTCTCGCATCCTGAACCTCGTCAACCAGGAGATAAGCCACATCGACAAGCGCCAGCAGAAGGACCTCGAACCCCGTACCGAGGGCGGGGTGGTCGAGGCGATGCGCGACCGGTCGATGCTCGATGTGACCCGCGAAGTGCGCACCGCCGTCGAGGAGACCGACGAGAGTGTGATGGTGCTGTTTCGCGCCCGCTACCAGCTGTTCCAGTTTATCGAGGAGTTCATCGACCAGGGCATCCCGTTCAAGTGTCTGACCGACCAGCGGATGTGGACCGACCGTCTCACCCACTACGTCAGGGGTATCGAGGCGATCGACGCCGGCGAGCCGATGACCGGGCTCCAGGCCCGCCGGCTGGCGGATATGCTCGCGGACTCGGCGTTTGGCACGGGCGACCGTGACGAGCTTTTCGCCGCCCTTGACGAGCTCGAGGAAACGGCCGACGTGGACGATATCACGAATCTGGACATCGATCCCGAACTCGTGCGCGATCACGCCCCGTTCGTGCCCACGCCACCGGAGGCCGCAGACATGCTCCGGAAGGTCACCAGCTACCAGGAGCGCAGCATCCGTGCGTACTTTGCGGGGCCTTACCGGGGCATGGACCGTGACCGGGTCCGGGTCGGCACTATCCACTCCGCGAAGGGCCGCGAGGCCGACCACGTGTTCGTCGCGACCGATCTCACCGAGAAGGTGGTCGAGCAGATGGCCGCCAGCGTCGACCAGAGTGACGAACCGGTCCCCGGCGACCGCGAGTTCACCAAACGCACCAGCCCTGTCCCCACGATGACCGACAACGAGCGCCGTGTTTTCTACGTCGGGATGTCCCGCGCCCGCGAGCGTCTCGTGTTGATGGAGCGTCTTGTCGACGGTGCACCCACCCTCCCGATCGACGTGCTCCTGCACGACAGGCCAACCGAGGCGTCACTCCAGGAACTGCTCGACGAGGCCGAAGCGCCGGTCGCACAGTAGCTACAACGAGACCTGGTCGGTGGTCCCCTCGCCCGGACAGCGGGGGTCGCGGTCGCTGTACCCCTTGCGTCCGATGGCATCCTCACCCAGCGCGCTGTAGATGATCAGCCGTGCGTCCTCGGCGGTCTCGAACTCCTCACCCGGCAACCGCCCCAGCACCTCCCCCAGCGTCACCGCGCCGTTTGGCAGTTCGAGCTCTCTCTCCCCGTGCTCCTCGATGAGCTGTCCCGCTGTCGTCGGGTACGTGTGCTCCGCACAGCAGTCTGTGATGACGCGTGTCGGTTGCATATTGGGGTATCGCACCCATCGCTGATAAATGTTCATTATAATCCTCGGCGTACACATTCTCGGGGCGATAGCTGTCCAGGGTGGCCCCCAACAGAGCGTCCGAGCGCTCAGCGGTCACGGGGGTCGAGCAGGTCGGCGAGACGGTCACCGGTGAGCAGGGGTGTGACGGTGAGCGTGGTCACGGCGAGCGCCGGAAAGACCGGAATCCACCAGATATCCCACCACGCGAACAGCCCCTCGCCGCCAACCGTCGACTGGAAGCTCTCGGTGACTTTGCTCCCCAGCGAGGTCTGTCCGTTGGCCGAGGCCCACAGTTCGAGAAAGGACAGTGCAGCCTCACACAGCACGTACAGCGGGACCAGCGTCGTCAGCGGGACCAGCACACTCGTCGAGACGTTCGGCAGCACGTATCGCCGGAGCCGGTACAGGCTCGCCTCCAGCTGTTTGCCGATGCTCGCGCTGTTCGCGCACCTGCAGCACCTCGTTTCGGACCAGCTTCGCCAGGCCGCCCCAGCCCAACGGCCCCGAACACCACCATCAGGGCCAGATCACCCGGCGTCCGCAACACAACTTTCACCCTGCAGGATGCCGAACCCGGCTGGTCTCCGGAGGCATACGCGGCTGGAGTCGGGCTCACGTCGTCGAATCTGCTCTGGCTGGTGCTCCCGGGGGTGGTACTCTCGACACATCTGCTCGCGGGCTATCTTGATACAGCGAGAGAATCCCACCCTTCCCGCGAAGAATGAGTGTTCCG
>OBKM01000465.1_pt1 | contig 20034 bp, 19 predicted proteins | sample 1519691 | NCBI WGS metagenome assembly OBKM01 (sample SAMEA37050418, study PRJEB22526) | metagenome | biome: saline pan; feature: lake; material: water | place: Egypt | collected 2015 | depth 0.5 m | reverse complement strand
TGTCATCGAGGTCGACGGCGAGCTCGTCCAGGAGAACGGCCGGTTCGTCTTCGAGGGGTGACGCCACGGGTATTTTTCCGGCGGCCAGCAGTACAGACGGTATGCGTCGGTTCAGCGAGGCGTATCTGACGGCGACGCGGGCGGGGATGTGGACCGACCGCGGGGCGCTCACCGATCTCGACCTGCCGGGTCGTCGACAGGTGCTCGATGTGGGTGCCGGCACGGGCGAGTTCACCCGGGTGCTGCGCGAGGAGACAGACACCACGGCCGGTCGGGTCGTCGCCGTCGATGCCGACCCGGCGCTGCTCGGGGGGGTCGAGCCGCCCCGGCTACTCGGTGACGCCACCCGTCTGCCGGTGTGTGACGACGCCGTCGATCTCGCTGTCTGTCAGGCACTGCTGGTGAATCTCGGGGACCCGGCCGCGGCGGTTCGGGAGTTCGCCCGTGTCTCGGCCGACCGGGTCGGGGCGGTCGAGCCGGACAACAACGCGGTCACCGTGGAGTCGACCGTCAACGCGGAGGTGCGGCTCGCGGCGCGTGCCCGGGAGTTGTACCTGCAGGGGAGCGATGTCGACCCGGCACTCGGTCCGACCAGGGGGCTGTTCGAGCGGGCCGGACTCTCGGGGGTCACCGTCCGTCGGTACAACCACGCCCGGACCATCGAGCCGCCGTACTCCGAGAAGGCCCTCGAGAGCGCCCGGCGCAAGGCAAGCGGCGCGGGGCTGGAGACCGACCGGGAGACGCTGCTCGCGGCCGGGCTCTCGCCGGAGGCGTTCGACCGCCTCCGCGGGGAGTGGCGGGCGATGGGCCGGCAGGTCATCGACCAGATGCGGGCCGGCCGGTACCGCCGTACCGAGACCGTCCCGTTCTACGTCACCACCGGTCGCGTGGGCCGACAGAGAGGGCCGGCCGACCGGAACTGACAGCCGGCGGCTATCGGCGGATACTTGCCGCAGCCGGTCAAACCGGGTGTATGCGTGTCATCGTCCACGGCGGCGCGGGTGGCGAGGCCGACGAACCGGCGGCCAGACGGGCGGAACTCCGGGCGGCGGCGGCGGCCGGCACCGACATGTCGGACCCGGTCGCGGCGGCGGTCGCGGCGGCGACGGAGCTCGAATCGGCACCGCGGTTCAACGCCGGCGTCGGGAGCGCCGTCCAGAGCGACGGGGAGATACGGACCGACGCGGGGCTGATGACCGGTGACGGGCGGACGGGTGCCGCCTGCTCGATGGCCGGCGTCGAGCACGCCGCCGAGGTGGCCCGGCTCGTCGCCACGGGGACGCCACACGTGCTGCTGGCCGGCGAACGGGCGGTCGCGTTCGCGGCGGCCGAGGGGGTCGCGACTGACAGGGATCTCTGGACCGACCGGACCCGCGAGGCGTGGACCGATCTCGACCCGCCGTCGGGCGGCCCGCGCGAGCAGCTGACGTGGGTGCGCGAGCGGTTCGGCGGCAGCGACACAATCGGCGCGGTAGCGACCGACGGGGACACGCTCGCAACGGTCACCTCGACCGGCGGCCGGTGGTGTGCGCTGGCCGGTCGGGTCGGCGATGTCCCGCAGGTTGGCGCGGGCTTCTACGCCGCCGAGCACGCCGCCGCGAGCGCGACCGGCGCGGGTGAGGCCATCGCCCGGTTCGGCCTCGCGCGCCGGGCGGTCGAGAACGCTGTCGAGCACCCGCCACAGCTCGCCGCCGACCGTGCCATGGACGCGTTCGAGAATGCAACCGGCGAGGTGGCCGGCCTCATCATGCTCGACGACACTGGACAGGCCGGGAGCGCCTACAATTCCGCGGAGATGCTGACCGCCCTCGGCGGGTCGGGGTAAGCCGTCTCAGGCCGTGGCCCCCTCCTCGCGCATATCCGGCGGCAACAGGTTCGGGATGCCGTCCTCGATGGGGTACACCGTGCCACACTCCGTACACGTGAGCGTTCCGCTCACGATCTCCTCACCCTCCCGCCTGTCCACGTCGAGTTCCAGCTCGCCCTTGTCCAGCGGACAACACAGGATCTCCATCAGGTCCTCGTCCATACCCGACCGAACGGGCGGCCAGGTCAAAGTGCTTGTGCTCGACCCGGGCGGCTACTCGCCGTCGGCCACCCCATCCGCGCCCGGGCGTCCGGGCTCGCTGTCGGCCTCGTCACCGGCATCGTGTTCGGTCACCCGGACACCCTTCTCCGCGAGGTAGCGCATCCGCCGGCGGGCGAACTCCTCCTCGCGGCTGCCGCGGGTCGCCAGCACGTACATCCGGGCACGCCCCGTGGGGCGCATCGTCCGGCCGGCCCGCTGGGTGCCCTGCCGGCGCGAACCCCCGAGCCCGGACGCGACGATGGCTACCTCGGCACCTGGCAGGTCGATCCCCTCGTCGCCGACCCGCGAGACGACGAGCGTCCGACGCTGCCCCTCGCGGAACCCCTCGAACAGCTTCTCACGGCGGTGGTGTGGCATCTCGCCGCTGATAAAGGGCACCCCGAGCGCGTCGGCGTAGGCCTGCCCCTGGTCGAGATACTCCACGAACACGAGCGCCTGCCGCTCGCCGGCCTCGGCGAGCAGGGACGTCACCTCCTCGAGTTTCGCCGGGTTCGTCGCCGCGAGCTGCCGGCGCTCGTGACCCGTCGCGCTGACGTACTCGTGTTGGTGTGTCTCGTCGGCCCACGGCACGTAGCGGATCTCGACCTCCGGCTCTGCGACGTAGCCGGCGTCGAACAGCGCCTCCCAGTCGGTGCCGATCGGCGGCCCGACGAGCGTGAAGATGTCGGTTTCCTTATCATCCTCCCGGAGCGGAGACGAGGACAGCCCGAGCCGGTGCTGGCTCTGCAGGTCGGCGGTCCGTCGGCTCACCGGGCTCGGCAGGTGCTGGACCTCGTCGTAGACGATGAGCCCCCACTCACGGCTGTCGAACAGGTGGCGGTGCTTGTCCATCCCGGCAATGCGGTAGGTGGCGATCGTGACGGGTCTGATCTCCTTGGTGCCGCCGTGGTACTCACCGACCTGGTCAGGGTCGAGCGTCGTGTGTGTGAGCAGCTGGTCGCGCCACTGGCCGGCCAGCTCCCGCCCGGGGACGAGAATCAGCGTCTCCCCCTCGACGGCGGCGAAAATCCCCATCGCCGCGACCGTCTTGCCGCTCCCGGGCGGACCGACGAGCACACCCGACTGCTGGTCCATGAAGTTCGACACCCACGTCTGCTGGTACGGTCGCAACTCGAGCCCGAGATCGACCGGCAGCGGGTCGCCCGTCTCGAGGTCCCGCTCGTCGCGCACCGGGTAGCCCGCCTTGTAGAGAACCCGCTTGACCTCGGCGACCCGCGTTTCGGCAACCCAGCTCTCGGTGTCTGACAGCGGCGCGCGCAGCTGGCCGTCGTCGAGCTTCTGCCGGGCAACGTTGCCCATCATATCCGCTGACTCGGCCTCCAGCACGACGTAGCCGTCCTCGTGCGTTCGAAGGCTGAACTGGCTGGCGCGGCGGTACTGGTCTTCCATCCACCCCTCCAGCGCCGGCTCCCGCTCGGGCAGCACCGACCGAACCGTTCCGAGCAGGTCCTCGAAGCTCTCGTAGGGGGCCTGCCAGACGTCTGCCGGGCGGACCTCGTAGAGATACGCCCCCGACCCAGTGGTGTCGACCAGGTGGGCGAACTGTGTGAGCTGTGCACGGGAGAACTGCGTCGGCTGGTCGGCGACGATGGTGCGGCGCTCGGGGAAGACCACGATGCGCTCGCGCTCGGTCATCCGCGCCCAGTCGCCCGGATAGAACACCACCGGGTCCGGCGAGACGTCGAGACGCTCGACGACCCCCGACTCCTGGAGGGTGTCGAGTTCCGCGGCCGCGTCGGCCTGCGAGCACTCTCTGAGCTGTGCGTACCGGGTCGCGGTCACGACCGGCCGGCCCAGCGTCTCCAGGGCGTTGTAGAACTGGTCGGCATCAGTGTCGGCGGTACGTGCGGTGGCGTCGGCTGTCGAGCCCTCGCCACCGGCACGCCCAGAGGGGTCCTCGGACGGATCTGTTGTCACTGCCTGTTGTAGGCGGTCCGGCCACAAACGGCTTGTGTCCGACCGGCGACGCGGAAAACACACAGCCTTTTGAGGCAAACCGGTGTAGATGTGCGCGATGAGTCGCCGCGAGGAGGTGTGTGTGCTCGTGCCCACATACAACGAGTCCGAGACCATCGCCGGCGTCGTCGAGGGCTACCGCGAGCGGGGGTTCGACGACGTGCTCGTGATGGACGGGGGCTCGACCGACGGCACGCAGGACCTTGCGGCCGATGCGGGCGCACGCGTCATCGAGCAGTCCGGCAGCGGCAAGGGCCAGGCCGTCCGCGAGGCGATGGAGCACATCGACCGGCGGGTCGTGTTGATGGTCGACGGCGACTCGACCTACCGGGCCGACGAGGCCGACCGGATGCTCGAACCCATCCTCGATGGGTCGGTCGAACACGTCATCGGCAACCGCTTTGCCGACATGCAACCCGGCGCGATGACCCGCCTCAACCGGGTCGGTAACCGGGTCATCAACCGGGCGTTCCGGTTCATCCACGGCACGGACCTGGTCGACATCCTGAGTGGCTACCGGGCGTTCACCCGTGACTCGTTCAACCGGCTCTCGCTGTCGGCCGAGGGGTTCGGCATCGAGACCGAGATGGCCGTCGAGTGTGTGAAACACAACGTCCGCGTCGAGGTCGTCCCCATCACCTACGAGCCACGCCCCGAGGAATCCGAAACCAACCTCCGGCCCATCCGCGACGGGGGCAACATCATCCTGCGCCTCTATCAGATGGCAAAGACCAACAATCCGCTGTTTTACTTCGGCAGCATCGGCGCCACCAGCGCCCTCGTCGGGATAGGACTGGCCGCGTTTGTCGCCTACGCCTGGGTCGCCCGCGGTGTCGGCCACGAGGTCATCGCGCTCGCTGCGGGGGTGGCGCTGCTCTTCGGGGTGCAACTCGTGATGTTCGGCGTCCTCTCGGAGCTCATCGTGTCGGCAAACCGTCGCCAGAGCCGGCAACTCGAACGCATCGCCGACCGTCTCGAGGCGCGCGACGGCGGCCCGTCCGGGGACGACAGCGACGACGACTGATGGCGCGTCCGGGGACGACACTGTCGTGAGCGACCACGTGGCCTCGACTCGCCCGGGAGTGACAGCTACCCGCCACGCCCGGTCACGCCGAGCAACATGAGGATGTACACGGTGAGAAACCCGCCCGCAAAGCCGACCGAGCCCGACGAGAGGGCAGCAGAGAGGGGATCTCCATTCGTCACCGTTGCAGCGAAGGTACCGAATCCCGTGGCGATGCCGATGCTCAGCGCGGTCAACTCGCGGCTACGCGGATGACTGGGGAACCAGCCTCTCGCCTGCTCCCGCTCTGAACGGTCGTTCGTCGACACGGATGTTCCCCGACAGCGTCTGCCGATACCGGCCAGCGCTCCCGGCAGGAGCTGACGTTTCAGCACTCAGAGTGGTTTCGCAGCAGTTATGCTGCGACCCGGCTCTCTCACCCGTGCCCGGGATAGTCCCGCTCGAAGCGTGCCTCGATGTCCTCGTCGTCGAGTTCGACCACGACCGGGCGGCCGTGGGGACACGCATACGGGTTCTCACACCCGTCGAGACGGTCGAGCAGGTCGACGACCGACCCCTCGGTGAGCGAGGTGTTGCCCGTGACCGAGGGATAGCAGGCCAGGTCAGCGAGCAACTCGTCGACGGCGGCCTCGACGGTCTCGGCGGCGGCGATGTCACCCTCGACGAACTCCCCGAGCACGTCCCGGACCAGCTCCGGGCCGGCCGTTTCGGCGACCAGCGCGGGGACGGTCGTCACCTCGACAACGGTGTCCTCGACCAGCGAGGAGTGAAACCCGAGACGAGCAAGCGCGTCGGCGTGGGCCTCGAACAGCTCCGCCTCGCGGGGGGTCAGCTCCAGCCGGACGGGCTCTGCAAGCGCCTGTGTCGTGGTGGGGCCGGCCACCGACTCCCGCAGGCGCTCGTAGTTGATGCGCTCGTCGGCGGCGTGCTGGTCGACCAACAGGAGTCCGTCCTCGCTCTCGGCGACGATGTACGTCTCCCGGAACTGGCCGAGCACCCGCATCGCGGGCAGGCTGTCGAACGTGACGGCCCCGTCGGTCCCGTCCCCCAGGCGCGCCTGGCGGTTGCCGCCGCGGAACTTGCGCCCGGCACGGTCGCCCCGCGGCCCGGTTGTCCCGGCGTCGGCGGTGCCGCCTGTCTCCGGGTCCCCGCCCGTGTCGTGGGGGGTCGGTCGGTCGCGACCCCCGCCGGAACCGGCGCGATCCGGTGGATCCCCGGCTGCCGGTTCAGTATCCCCCCGTGTCGTCGTCTCCGCGTGGGGTTCCCTGTCGGCCCCGGACGACACGTCTGGCTGCTCCGGCGGTGCCGACCGCTCGGCCGGGGCCTGCTGGTCGCGTGCAGTCTCGGCAGCCCCGTCCGGTGTTCGCTCCGCGGTCGAACCGGGCGCCACGTCGCCCGTCGGCTCGCTCTCGGCCCCGGCTGTGGACCCCGGCCCCCGGGCCGTTTCGGGTCGAATCTCGGTCTGTTCGGGGGCCGACCGCCCTCGTGGGGCCGCAGAGCGCACCAGCCCCGCGTCGAGCAGCGCGCTCTCGACGGCCGAGTGGACCTGCTCGCGGGCCCCCTCGTCGTTTGCGAACCTGACCTCCAGCTTGCGCGGGTGGACGTTAATATCGACCGTCGCGGGGTCGACCTCGACGAACAGCACCGCGAAGGGGAACCGGTCGGCAGCGAGCTGTCCGCCGTAGGCGTCGACGACCGCCTCCCGGACCGTCGAGGCGGTCACGTACCGACCGTTGACGAACGTCGAGAGGTACTCCCGGCTCGACCGGTTCGTCTCCGGGTGACTCACCAGCCCGGAAACCGACCGCAGGGGGCCGTCAGTCACCCCCGCCTCGCTTCTCTCCACCGGGAGCATGCTCTCGGCGACCTCACGGCCGTAGACGGCCATGACCGTCTCCTGCAGGTCACCCGAGCCCGTTGTGGCGAACAGCTCGCGGCCGTCGTGTTCCAGCGTCACCGCCACCTCGGGGTTGGCGAGCGCGTAGTTGGTCACGACGGTGCTGACGTGGCTGAACTCCGTTGTCTCGGTCTTGAGGTACTTGCGCCGTGCGGGGACGTTGTAGAACAGATCACGCACCTCGACGGTCGTTCCCGCCGGACAGCCGGCGGGTGCAACCTCAGTCACGTCCCCGCCCTCGACAGTGAGTTCGGTTCCCCGACCCCCGTCACGGGGTCGGCTCCGGAGTGTCAGACGCGACACGGCGCCGATGGCGTGGAGCGCCTCGCCGCGAAAGCCGAGCGTCCCGACCCCACCCTCCAGGTCGTCGATGTCGCGGATCTTGCTGGTGGTGTGTTTCTCGACGGCCCGCTGTAGTGTCTCCTCGTCCATGCCGATCCCGTCGTCGGTCACCCGGATCGAGCCGGTACCGCCGGCCTCAACCGCGACGGTCACGCGGGAAGCGTCGGCGTCGAGGCTGTTCTCGACGAGCTCTTTCACCGCCGAGGCGGGTCGCTCGACAACCTCCCCCGCCGCGATACGCTCGACGGTCTGCTCGTCGAGCTGTTGTATCTCCGGCGCTTTCATCACCTGTCAGTACCCGCGGGAGCGACTTGGGGCTGTCGGCCCTGCATCTCAGTCCTCCTGGAGGATTCTGCCCTCGTACCCGTCGGGACGGATGTCGAACAGCACGGCAGAACTGCGCCCCCGTCTGAGGGTCGGTATGTCGTGGGTATCCGCCCAGGCGAGCTCGCCGTCTACGACGTAGCGAACGGAGAGTTCGGTGCCGTCATCAAGCGTCGTTGCGGTCCAGCTCTCCCCGGAGTTGAGCGTTCGGGGCCCGAACGTCCGCGTCTCGTCGTCGATGTCGGCCTCAATCTCGACAGCGTGGCTCGTCTCCCGGTGATTGGACGCAGTGAGCGCGTGCTCGACGCGCTCCTGCCAGGGAAACACGTACCATCTGTCGACCGCAACCACGCCGACGGCACCGGCTGTCACGGCCCCGGTGGCGGCCAGTACCCGTCTCCGGTTCATGATGGTGTATAACTACTGACAGCGTATAGCCCTTCTCCAAGCGCTGTCCTGCCCGGCACGGGGAGCCTGGTTCCGTCGACTGGACCTGGAGCGGGCGTTGCCAGGGGGGAGTTGCGACCGACCCCGGAGGGCTTTTCGCCACCCGGTAACTACCGGCGGTATGGTGATCGAACCCGGTGACGCGGTGACACTGGAGTACGTCGGCCGCCTGGCAGACGGCGAGGTGTTCGACACCTCGGACCGCGCGCTCGCACAGCAGGCGGGGCTGGCGGGCGAGAACGAGGGGCGGGTCTACCAGCCGCTGACCGTCGAGATCGGCGAGGACCCGGTCATCCCCGGTCTCCAGAAGGCGCTCGTCGGGATGGAGGCCGGCGACCAGGCGTGTGTCACCGTCCCGCCCGAGCGGGGCTACGGCCACCGCACGGCCGAACGGGTCGGCGAGTACGACCGCGAGGCGTTCGGGGCGATGCTCGGCGACCGTGAACTCGAGGAGGGCGTCGAGGTCGAGGCCGACAACGGCCTCCGTGGCCGCGTTGTCGACATCGGCCGGGAGACGGTGACCGTCGATTTCAACCACGAACTCGCCGGCGAGACACTCACCTTCGAGATCGAGATTCTCGACGTGGACTGAGACTGAGTATCGCGGGTCATCCCGGTATCGGTCGCCCGACAGTGGGCGGTCGTGCCGGTGAACAGTCCCAGTAAGCACTGTGAGTGACAGGCCCGTCCCGGGTGGGCCTCAGTCGTCGATACCCTCCTCGGGCGGAAGCCGGGCGGTGGGCGTTGCGGGCGTGTGCTCGGCACCGGCCACACGCTTCGCTGGTGGTGCGCCTGTTCAGTCGATAACGAACAGCACGTCACCCATATCGACGCTCTCGCCTTCGGTGACAGAGACCTGTGTGACGGTGCCGCCGAACTCCGCGATAATATCGTTTTCCATCTTCATCGCCTCGAGCACACAGAGCACGTCACCAGAGCCGACCTCCTCGCCCTCGGTGACGTTGACACCGAGAATGGTGCCCTGCATCTCGGCGGTGACAGTCTCACCCTCCGCGGGGGCCGTGGCGTCGTCGTCGCCACCACCGGGCGGACTCGCGGACCCGGCGCTGGGGGTGGTGGCGCCGGTGCCGGCCTGCGGGGGCTGGCCGCGCTCCTCGAGTTCGACCTCGAAGCGCTTGCCGTCGACCTCGACGGTGAACTCGCGGGTGTAGACCTCCTCGTCTTCTGCGGATTGTGTCTCCGTGCCCCACCGCGTTTGAGCCTGCTCGATGCGGCTGTGGTCGAGCTCCTCGTCGATGTATCTGGTTGTGTGTGTGCCGTTGACAAACGGGTCGTCGTCGAGCATCAGGCGGTGGAACGGGATGATGGTGACGATCCCCTCGATATCGAACCCCGCAAGCGCGCGCTTGCTCCGGGCAATGGCCTCGGTCCGGTCGGCCCCGTGGACGACAAGCTTCGCGATCATCGAGTCGTAATCGGTCACCAGGTCGTCACCCTGTCTGAGGGCGTCGTCCATCCGGACGCCGATGCCACCCGGCGGGTCGTAGGTGTCGAGACGCCCGCCGGTGGCGGGTGCGAAGTCGTCGGCGGCGTTCTCGGCGTTGATGCGGAACTCGAAGGCGTGGCCGTCGAAGCACACCGCCTCCTGGTCGAAGGTGAGGCTCTCCCCCTGTGCGACGCGCAACTGCCACTTCACGATGTCGATGCCCGTTATCTCCTCGGTGACAGTGTGTTCGACCTGGATGCGGGTGTTGACCTCGAGAAAGTAGAAGTTCGTGTCCCCATCGAGCAGTTCACCGGCCGCGGCGTCACGGTTGGGGTCCTCCTCAACGAGAAACTCGAAGGTGCCGGCGTTGTGGTAGTCGGCGGCCTCGGCACCGCGGCGGGCGGCCTCGCCGATCTGTTCGCGCAACTCGTCGGTCAGCGCCGGCGAGGGACCCTCCTCGATGACCTTCTGGTGGCGCCGTTGCAGCGAGCAGTCCCGTTCGCCCAGATGCCGGACGTTGCCGTGGTGGTCGGCGAGGATCTGCACCTCGACGTGTCGCGGGTTCTCCAGGAACCGCTCCAGATAGACGCTGTCGTTGTCGAAGTACGCCTCGCCCTCGCGCCTTGCGCTCTCGAGTTTGTCCCCGGCCTCGTCGGGGTCACGGACGATCTTCATCCCGCGGCCGCCACCGCCACCCTCGGCTTTGATCGCGACGGGATAGCCGTACTCCTCGCCGAACTCGCGGACCTCGTCGGCGGTCTCGACCGGTTCGGTCCCGCCGGGCACGATCGGGACATCGGCGTCCTGCATTGTTGCGCGGGCGCTCGTTTTCTCGCCGAGTTGCTCCATCGACGCCGCGTCGGGGCCGACCCACGTGATCCCCTCGGTGTCCTGGACCGTGGCGGCGAACGCGGCGTTCTCGGCGAGAAACCCATAGCCCGGGTGGATGGCGTCGGCGTCAGCCGTCTCGGCGGCCTCGATGATGGCCTCGTGGTCGAGATACGAGTCGGCGGCACGTGCCGGCCCGACGTTGTAGGCCTCGTCGGCGTGCCGGACGTGACCTGCGTGCTTGTCTGCGTCGCTGTAGACCGCGACGGTGTCTATCCCCAGGTCCTCGCAGGCACGCATCACACGCACCGCGATCTCCCCGCGATTCGCAACCAGTACCTTGTCGAATGTGTCGCCTGTCATCGTTCGAATCTGTCCGCTCTGCCCGCGGCGGTCCACTCGTCTGTCGGTGCATCGCACGGCACACGCCGCGTGTCACCCAGCAACGCGGAGAGGCGACCCGCGAACTGGAACCGTCTCCCCGTCCAGGTCTCCGGCTCTGGCTTCCCGTGTTCCTCGGTGTCGAGATGGGCGGCAAGCGCTGCCGCGACTGCCGCCGACTCCTCGCGGGTTGCGCCCGCCCGCTGGAGGTCCTGTTGCACACTCTCGACTGACGTGCGGACGTCCTGGCTCATCGGTGACCTCTGCGAGACGGACATCGACCGGTTGGGTCGCCTGTTGCGCTCATCGTATCCCCGTTCTCGGGGCCGTGGAATAGACCTGACGGATGCTACCGACGGTGAGCCGTGTGCCGACAGTTGTTCCCGTCAGCGGTACCGCGGAGGGGTTCGACGCGCCTCGCTGTCGGCGGGTGTGTCTGTGGCGGCCGCCCGTGCCGCTGGCACATCCCGTCGGGCGGGGGTCCTGGTCGGGGTGCCAGCGCGGGTCGACGAGCGGTTTCAAGCCCCGGCGGGGCTGGGAGCATCGACAGGCGGCACAGGCCGGGTGTCGGGGTCGTCCGGGGATCGAAGAGTGCCGTGGTCACGGGAACCTTCGATTCTCGACCGACATGACCCCGGGGCGGTTCACAGCGGGATGTTGCCGTGCTTGCGGTCGGGGTTGGATTTGCGCTTCGAGCGCAACATAGCCAGGTCACTCACCAGTTGCGGGCGGGTGTCTTTCGGCTCCAGAACATCGTCGACGAAGCCGCGGTCGGCAGCCGTGTAGGGGTTGGCGAACTGGTCGCGGTACTCCGAGATGAGCTGTTCGCGGCGCTGTTCCGGGTCCTCGGCCGCGTCAAGTTCGTCGTCGTAGAGAACGTTGACCGCGCCGCGTGGCCCCATGACGGCGAGTTCGGCGGTCGGCCAGGCGTAGTTGACATCCGCGCCGATATGTTTCGAGGCCATCACGTCGTAGGCCCCGCCGTAGGCCTTGCGCGTGATGACAGTCAACAGCGGCACCGTCGCCTCCGAGAACGCGTACAGCAGTTTCGCGCCGTGGCGGATGATACCGCCGTGTTCCTGGTCGGTCCCGGGCATGAACCCTGGCACGTCGACGAGCGTGAGGATCGGGATGTTGAACGCATCACAGAACCGGACGAAGCGGGCACCCTTCACCGAGGCGTCGATGTCGAGCGTGCCGGCACTGACGCGTGGCTGGTTGGCCACGACACCGACGGCGTGGCCGTCCAGTCGGGCGAACCCGACCACGAGGTTGCGGGCGAAGGCTTCTGCCACCTCGAAGAACGAGCCCTCGTCGGTGATTCGCTCGACGATCTCGGTCATGTCGTACGGTTTCCGCGGTTCGTCGGGAACGAGGTCGGCGAGGCTCTCGTCGCGGCGGTCGGGGTCGTCCCGCGGGTCGACCCGCGGGGGGTCCTCGACGTTGTTCTGCGGGAGATACGAGAGCAGGCGGCGCACGTCGTCGAGTGCGGCCTCCTCGTCGGCGGCGGTGAACTGCGCGACACCGGACTCGGATGCGTGGGTCGTGGTCCCGCCGAGTTCGTCGAAGCCGACGCTCTCGCCGGTGACGGTCTCGACGACATCGGGGCCGGTGATGAACATGTGGCTGGTCTCCTCGACCATCACGATGAAGTCGGTGATGGCCGGCGAGTAGACCGCACCGCCGGCACAGGGCCCCATCACCACCGAGATCTGCGGGACGACACCGCTCGCCTGCTGGTTGCGGTGGAATATCTCGGCGAACCCGGCCAGCGAGTCGATACCCTCCTGGATGCGTGCACCGGCGGAGTCGTTCAGACCGATAATGGGTGCGCCCGTCTCCATCGCGCGGTCCATCACCTTCGTGACCTTCTGGGCGAACACTTCGCCCAACGACCCGCCGAAGACCGTGAAGTCGTGTGCGAACACGAACACTGTGCGCCCGTCGACCTCGCCGTAGCCCGTGACGACACCGTCCCCGAGCACCTCCCGCTCGTCCATCTCGAAGTTGTGACAGCGGTGGGTGCGGAACTGGTCGAACTCGGTGAACGTCCCGTCGTCGAGGAAGTAGTCGATGCGCTCGCGCGCGGTCAGTTTCCCCTTGGCGTGCTGTTTCTCGATGCGCTTCTCGCCGCCGCCCTTGCGAGCCCTCTCACGGAGTTCGCGCAACCGCTCGATGCGCTCGTCCATTGTCACCAGTATCGCCTCCCGGGCATCCTACCCTAGTGGACTGCCAGCGGCGTGAAAAGGATTCTGTCATCAGCCGCCCCGGCGGACCGGTTGCCCTCGCCCGCCAGGCACGCCCGCCGGGCTGTGGCGCTACCGGGCTATCCGAACCGAGCCCCGGCCGGCTGACGTGGCTACTCACCCGCCGTGGGGGTGGGCGGATCGGTCGCCGCCGGCCACGGGCAGACACCACCACCGTTTCTCCGCCCGCCGGTGAGCGCCGGCCACAACTATCAGATCCTCGTCAGGAAGAGATAGATTTATAACCCTCCCCGTCATTAGTTCACAATCCCCACTGTGGACGTGGGCGCACACGGACGTTCCGGGTCGGATCGGCGATAGCCGAGATGGCGCGGGATGGGGGTCAACGCCGACACACCTGCGAGGGTGTGAAGGCCCAGGTCCCGAAGGAGAACCGAACCAGTCCAGTGCGCCGCCGCCGCGGCGGTGGCGGAGCAAGGCCAACTACCGGACCACGCGCAAGCGGGGCTCGGGAACACGACGGCACGCCGGTGTGAATCCGGCTCACGCCGACTTGCGACGGCAGTGCCGGTGAGAACCCGGCTCCCGCCGGTCGAGGGTCGTGGACGAGCGCGGGCCCTTTGCGGGGCGCGAGCGAACTCCGCCGGCCCGTCGACGCCGGCAACACCCGGTGGGACCCCGGGCAAAGCCAGGCGAGTCGGTCACGGGCGGTGAGAACCCGCTGAAAGCCGTCACCGGTCGTGTGGACTGGGGACAACGTCTCCCGTTCGGTGCAGTACCCGCGTTCACAGTGGGGACCCATTCATACCGCATCCACATCCCGACGAGCCGCCAACGTGTCCGATACGGCGGCTGCCCTGTCCAACGCGATGTCTCGACCGGGTGCGCGACGGAGCCGGCCTCCGGACGGGCGATGTGCCGTCACCGCCGGGCACACAGCGAGGCGTGACCGGTCAGGAGATCCGGGCGGTCCTGTCCCGAGCGTGGACCGACCCGCCGTGGGTCCGGTTCAGCGTGGCTCAGACAGCAGCTGTCCCATCACTGAGTACTCTGTCAACCCTGAACTTGTACACCCAACGTTCGCGTGACAGGCAGAGTGGTCCGACTCCTTACAGAAGCGGCATGCAAGATGGAGGGCGCGAATCGGTCGCGTGAGAAGTTCACTCCGGGTGATAGGGGTTTGTTGCGGTGTTGAGGCGATAAACGTCCGATGCAACATCGAAGTCGTCGTCGAACGCGTAGAGGTATCCGAGCCCTTCGGTTTGCATATAGGCGACGATGCAGGCATCGACGAACGAGAACCGCTCGTACCGGCGGAAGAGTGCTTTTGCCGTGGCGAACCCGTCCGCGGTCAGCGCTTCGATGTGGAATCGCGCGTTCTCTTCGACACGGTCGAGAAAGTCAACAGCGGCATCGTGGCCGGCGTAGGTGGTGAGGCCGTTCACCGTCTCCGCGAGCACGTAGTCGAGAATCACAGCTTCCGGGAGGTCGGCAGTATCGATACCGGAGAGGATGGGGAGGGCTTTGTCGTGTCCACTGTCCTGCCGGTACGTCGCGGCGAAGAGAACAGTCGTGTCGATGAGTGCGCGTGGCATTTACTTGTCGTCGACGCCCCACGCGTCGTGGTCCTCTGTAACCGCTGTCTCCTCGTCACCATCGTAGCCGTCGAAGTCACTGAATGTGCCGGTCCGTTGCTGGACGACATGGACCCGGAGCGTGCCGTCGTCCTCGATCTGCCAGCGCAGTTTGTCGCCGTCGTCGATGTCGAGTTCCCGGCGGATATAGGCGGGAATGTTCGCCTGATTCCCTGACACCTTGCTCTCAGAGTCAACGCTCTCACTACTCATATCTAAGACTACGATACCCTCGTTGATAAACGCTAGTGTGCGCACACACTAAGTACGCCGGGGTGATGAATGTAGCCTCTATCTCTTGCACGGCTCAGAATATATGGTCGAAGTTCAACAAGAAAGTGAGTGAACCGGTACTCACAGACTCACCGGGTAGTCGTCAGGATCGGTCCGGGTGGCCCACGTCCCCTCGAAATCCAGCGCGTCCATATGCTCCGTGGCCGCCTCAGCGTGCATCTCGTCGGTCCGCAGGCCCGTCACATCTCCGCCGCCGTCGCCGAGTCCGCTCTCCTGACCTGTCGCCTCGACGTCCCAGTAGCCGGCTGTTATCGCCCCATCACCGAGCTGTGCCCCGACGAAGCCGCCGACAGCGTTCTCGCCAGTCACGTCACCAGCGACCCAGGAGTCAACCACCTCGCCGCCGTTCTGTCCGAGGAGGCCACCGACCCGACGCCCGCCGCTGATGGTGACGTCACGCACATACGTCTCCGCCACCTCGCACTCGAATCTGCTGCGTCCGAGAAGGCCGCCGACCTCCTCCTCGCCAGTCACGTCGGCCCCACGCACGGACGAGGCCGACACTGCCCCGATGGCGACGACCCCGGCGAGCCCGCCGACCAACCGCTCGCCCGTGATATCGGCCCCACGCACGGACGAGGCCGACAGCTCACCACCATCGAGGAGTTCTCCGAGGAGGCCGCCGACAGCAGCCCTCCCAGTAATCGCTGCGTCGGTGACTGTCACGTTCTCTATCGTGCCCTCGCTCCCGGCAAGGAGTCCGACATACGTGGTCTCCGGTCGATCGACCTGCAGGTCAGCAATCTCGTGGCCCTGTCCGTCGAGCGAGCCCGTGAACCCGGCATCAGCCTCGGCGTCGATGTCACCGATCGGCTCCCAGCCGGCCTCGGGGTCGCCGACGTGTTCGTCGTATCCCGCCGTCCCCTCGTCGAGGTCGTTCACCAGCACGTACTCGCCATCGAGCCCCTCGCGGACTGCATTGAGGTCGTGCCAGTCTTCGATCCCGGTCTCGCCAAATAGACCCAGACAGCCCGCGACTGTGACCGAACCCCCGGCGCTGGCTGCCAGGAACTGCCGACGATTCAGTCCGTGGAGGGTCGCTTCCGACGGGGAGTCGCCGTTCACGCGGGTGTTTGCGTGCAGACCGACATTAGCAGTTACGGCAGCTCCCGGGGCGTGGGATTCACAGCAGTTCGCCGCGGGCGACGGGCACGACGCGCCCGCCGACCTTGATGTCGAGCGAGCCGTCCGAGGGGGCGGCGGCGAGGGACAGCAGCGAGGGGCGCCCCAGTTCGTGGCCCTGCTCGACGCGGGCATCGACGGTCCCGTCGCCGAGATACCCGTGTCGGGAGAGGTAGGCGGCGAGACAGCCGTTGGCCGACCCGGTGGCGGGGTCCTCGGGCACGTCGTAGTAGGGTGCGAACACCCGGACTGCGAGGTCGTTCTCGGGGTTTCGTGGCTCCGGACAGACCGCGAGGACGAGCTTCGCCTCCCGGTCGGTGACGAACGCGTCGTATGCGTCCCGGTCGAGGTCGATGGCCGCCAGCGCATCACGGTTGACAACGGGCACGACGACCGTCGGTAGCCCGGTCGAGACAACCTGCACCGGCCAGTCGCGGTCGAGTCGGTCGACCGGGAGGCCGAGCACGGGTGCGAGGGTGGCGTGTGGCAGGCGGTCGCCGAACGTGGGGGGTTGCTGGCGCATCCACAGGGTCTCCGGGCCGTCGCCCCCCCGGACGTCGACGGGGATCGGTCCGACCGGCAGGTCGAGTGTGACCCGGTCGGGCCGGCCATCCGCGAGGTGGTCGCGGATGACCGCGGCGGTACCGAGGGTGGGGTGGCCCGCGAAGGGGACCTCCTCGGCGGGCGTGAAGATGCGTGTTGTCCAGCCGTCGCCCTCCAGCTCCCCGTCCCGGCCGGTCACGAACGTCGTCTCCGAGTAGTCGAACTCCGCGGCGATGGCCCCCATCTCGGTGGCCGTCAGGTCCGTGGCGTCGGTGACGACCGCGAGCTGGTTGCCGGCGTACCGGCGCTGTGCGAAGACATCCACGATATGGAACTGGCGCATACCGGTGGTTCCCGCGGGAGCCACAAAAAGGACACAGCACCGCCGGTCCGACACCGCCGCCGGGGGCCGTCCAAACGTGGCCGCGCTCCGACATTCTCTTTAGGTGGGGTCGAGTAGTATCCCGTATGCAAGAGGCCACGAGTGCGGGAGCGATCCTCTTTCGCAACACGCGTGGCCGTCGGGAGTACCTCCTGCTGAAGAGCCGCCCCGGGGACTGGGAGTTTCCGAAAGGCGGGGTTGAAGGCGACGAGGAACTCCAGCAGACGGCTATCCGCGAGGTGAAAGAGGAGGCCGGGATCGGCGATTTCCGGCTCGTCGACGGCTTCCGCGAGGACTACGACTACGTGTTCGAAGCCGGTGGCAACACTATCCACAAGACAGTGCACCTGTTCATCGCCCACTCCTTCGAGGCGTCGGCCGAGCTCTCGGAGGAGCACCGCGACATGCAGTGGCGCGACTACGAGCAGGCGATCAACACGATCACCCAGGACGGGCCCCGGGAGATCCTCAGGGACGCCCACGAGTTCATCGACGAGAACTACGAGCGGCTGTGACACCGACCCCCACAGCTCGGGCTGTCACTGGTCGTTCTCGGCGGAGTCTTGGGTCTCGATCTCCGCGGTGAGCGCCTCGAGTTCCGCGTCGTCGATGTCCGCGGCGCCGTCGGTGTCGGACGGTCGGTCCGACCCGGTATCCGCGCCGGCGGACCCGCCATCGGATGCCGTCGACAGCTCGTCTCCGGTGGTGTCGGGCGCCGGGCTGGCTGTCTCGCCGGGGAGATCACCGGGGTCGGGTGGTGGTCCGAGCTCTCTCACCCGCTCGACGATTGTCTCGGCCTGCTCGTGAAGCTGCTTCCCGCGGGTGGAGCCGCCCCCAGCGTGTGCCCTGGCGGCGTCGGCGAACAGCCCGATCGCCTTATCAAGCTGCTCGACGGTACGCTGTGCGCGCTCGGCGGCCGTCTCCGTGGGGTCGTTCTCGCTGAACCGGGCGGCCCGCCCGAACGAGTCGGCCGCAACCGAGAGCTCCTCGCGGGCCGTCTCGAAATCACCGCGGGCGTACACCCAGTCGTCCTGTTCGTACGCACGCATCCCTTCGAGGAACGTGTCCCGCCCCTCGGCGTAGCGGTTGTGGCCCTCGCGGTACTGTGTCTTCGCGAGGGTGGCGTCGTCGACAGCCCGGAACGCCGCCTGGACGGACTCGACATCCGGCCGGTCCTCGATGTCATCCGCAACCCAACGGTAGCTGACGATACCGTCGTGGTCGATGACGAACACCGCCCGCCTGTTCGGGTACTGCGGGTCGTCCGAGTCGACGCCGTAGGCCGCCGCCACCTCGCCGCGGACATCCGCGAGCAGCGGCAACTGGAGGTCGTGTTTGCGGGCGAACTGCCGGTGGCTGTAGACGCTATCACCGGAGATGGCGAGCACGGCCGCCCCCGACTGCATCCGGAAGACATCGAACTCATCGAGATCGGTCGACTCGTCCGTACACGATGGGTTGAAATCCGCCGGATAGAACGCCAGCACGACAACCGACTCGCCGAGAAACCGATCGAGCGAGACGCGTCCTGGCCGCCCCCCGATGATGCCCGGAAGCTCGAACGACGGTGCGGTGTCACCCTCGCCTGTCATCGTTGATCGTTTGGGTGTCACGAAGTTAAATGGTTGCTCGACACGTCCGGCGGTCGTCGCCGGCTGCAGGCGGCCGGACAGCGGTCACCGCGACGGCTGTTCGATCCGCACCGGCTGGTCGCTGTCGGGGAACGGTACCTCGACGGTCATGCCGTCGCGGGCGACAGCCGTCGACGGGAACACCTCGCGGGCTTCGTCGGCGAGCAGTTCAGTCCGGCCGGCGTAGCGCGTCGAGAGGTGCGTCAGCACGAGCTGTGTTGCACCGGCCTCGCGGGCAACCGCTGCGGCTCCCCGGGCCGTCGAGTGGGCGGTTTCGCGGGCGCGCTCGCGGTGGTCGTCAGCGAAACTCCCGTCGTGGACAAGCAGGTCGGCCCCGTCGGCGGCCACGGTAGTCGTCTCGGTCGGCCGGGTGTCGCCCGTGTAGACAACGCGGCGACCCGGCCGCGGCGGACCGACAACCTCCTCGGGCTGGATGGTCCGCCCCTCGTGTTCGACCGGCTCACCCTCGTGGAGGCGGGAGTACTTCGGCCCCGGCGGGAGGCCGAGCTCCTCGGCCCGGTCGCGGTCGAACCGCCCCTTGCGGTCCCCCTCGACGAGTGCGTAGCCGACCGCCCGGGCGTCGTGGTCGACCGCGAACGCCCGCACCTGGTATCCGTCGCGGTCGAGCGCCACGTCACCGGCCTCGACCTGCCGGATACGGACCGGGTACGGAGGAGGGCCCCCGCCCACCGAGAGCAGCGACTCCACCTCGCCGCGTGTTCCCGCCGGTGCGTGAACCGCGAGCGGCCGCTCGCGGCCGTTGAATGCCCAGGTCTGTGCCAGCCCCGGCAGACCCAGCGTGTGGTCGCCGTGCATGTGGGTCAGAAAGACGTGCCCAACACCGAACCCAGTCCCGTAGCGCATCATCTGGCGCTGGGTGCCCTCCCCGCAGTCGAACAGCAGCCGGTCGCCCTCGCGCGCGAGCAGCAGCGCGCTCGTGGACCGTTCGGCCGTCGGAACGGCCCCGCTGGTCCCCAGGAACGTCAGCTTCATCATCGAAACGTGGGCCGGCGACGGCTAAACGCGTGTCGACTCGGCGGCGGCTACGCCTCGGTGGGTTCGGCCCCGGCGGCGCGGGCAGCCTCCGCGAACAACTCGACGCCGAGTTCCACCTCGCGGGCGGTGATATCGAGCGGCGGCAACAGCCGTATCGTCCGCCGGCCACAGCCGAGCACGAGCAGCCCCTGGCCGAAGGCCGTCTCCTGGACGGCGTCACGGCGGTCCGTGCTCTCGAACTCGACGGCCAGCATCAGCCCCGTCCCCCGCACGTCGGTCATCCCTGGCACGTTCGCGTCCCGCAGTCGCTGCTTGAACGCCTGGCCCCTCTCGACGGCGTTGTCCATGAGGTCGTGTTCTTCGATGGCATCGAGCGTGGCAACACCGACCGCCGAGGAGAGCAGGTCACCCGCCCCCCACGTCGAGGAGAGCCGGCTCCGCTCGTCGGGGAACACCTCCTCGCGGGCGATTGTCGCGCCGACGCGCAGCC
>OBKM01000464.1_pt1 | contig 20041 bp, 14 predicted proteins | sample 1519691 | NCBI WGS metagenome assembly OBKM01 (sample SAMEA37050418, study PRJEB22526) | metagenome | biome: saline pan; feature: lake; material: water | place: Egypt | collected 2015 | depth 0.5 m | reverse complement strand
ATGGGCTATCTCACCGCTCTGGCTCGGACCGATCTGAGTGGTGAGCTCAACTATACTGACCGCAACATCGTTGAGAAACTCTTTCAGACCTATACGATGCGAATCGAACGCTTTCACGAAACGTGGAACGGCAGTCAGAACAGCGCCGAGCGCTGGCTGACTGCTTACACCGCATACTACAACCATCATCGCAGCCACCAAGCACTCGATAACCAACCACCGGTCGAAGTACTCAAACCGGAGAGCTCAATCTAGCAGTGCCACCTACGCCAACATTTCATCTAAAACAACAATCTACTCCAACTGTTTTATCCATCTCGAGAGTGAGTGAGTTTTTGGTCGTCAGTTGCTGTCCACACTGGTCACAGGTTGCCTCATTTATTACTCCCACGCCGACCCCATAGGCATACGATTTCGTTACACTCGTCTCTCCCAGCTCGAGTTGTAAATCAAGATCACCACGTTCGTATGAGAGTACCGTTGCGGTTACTGGACGTATTCGGACGGTAAGAGAATGCCGATCCCAAATCTCTTGGCGTTTTTCGGAAAAGTCTCTTTCAATCTGAGACGACAAATTGTCAAACTCAGTTCGAAGCTCGTCCCGCTCTGCATGGAGTTTCTTCCGCCTCCGGAGTGATTCAACTCGCTGTTCCTGTTCCGACGTAGCGTCAATCCTGTCAGTGATCTCTTGGATCCGGTTTGTTAAATTATCAATCTCCCCGACCAATTCGTCCCGTCGCTGATACACAAACTGCCGGTACTCGTCGAGTTCGACTTCAGCGGAACGCGTTGCACGGTTGCGGGTTTCGCGCACCAATGGGGAAATATCGTCTTCAACCACAGCACGTGCGGCATCGAGACTGTCGATGAACGGCTGTTCCCCGACAGCTCTTCCTGTACTGAGTTCATGTCCGTTCTCAATTAACGCGAGGTACGTCTCTGCGAGTTGCGGACGCTCTTCGTTGTCGTTCAAGTCGGTGGCAACGGCGCGCAGTTCCTTGCGCTGGTACTCGCTGACCGTTTCGATACCGACATGGAAGAGCACACAGAGGGCACGTCGGTCGTAGTATGGCGTGAACGTTCGATTGACGACATCGGCTGGTCCCTCGGTAATCCACGGCGGGAGTTCTATGTCTACTTGATCGCCCGTGAGCGACAGCGAGCCAACAGGAACTCGATCCGCTGCCTCCTCAAGTACGCGCTCCACGAACGGACTCCGTGGAGAAACGGCGAGAACGTCCTCGCTCACATCGTTTGGGTCTCTGGTCACTTCCAGCGTTGCCCCATCCAGTTCGAGGTCGGTATCGGTGCTCTCAGGGATTGTCACTGACCACTTATGCCCCTCCTTTTCAATCTCGGCTCCGAGTGATTTCAGATAGCGCTCGACAAATCGTTCTACTGCTTGTCCGGTAACCGGAAGTGCAGCGTCAGTCATCAGTCGCCCCCAGATCAAAACCAGCGAAGACACCACTGTTGAAGTCCTCAACCTTGTCTGCGAGGTCACGCTGTTCCTGCAGGTCGACGGCCATCTCGTCGAAGTTATTCTCTATGTCCACTTCAGAGTCGGCTTCAATCAGCCGTTCGAATACTTCGTCCTCAAAGTTGCGGCCGGTCTCCTCCAGTCGAGTCAGGATTTCGCTCAGCTCTCCGACCGACTGCTGGAACAGGTCGATTTTGTGGTATAGTCGCTCAAGCACGTACTCCTCAATTGTATCCTCTAATGCGATGTTGAATACGTAGACCTCCCGGTCCTGCCCAATACGGTGGATACGGCCAATCCGCTGTTCGACCTTCATTGGATTCCACGGCAGGTCATAGTTGACCATCACGTTGCAGAACTGGAGATTGCGCCCCTCGTTCATCGCATCCGTCGAAACGAGTACACCTCCGTCCTCCTCGAATCGCTCGACGATTTCCTCCTTCTCATCACTGGAGTGGCTGCCATGGAACGGGTGTGTGGTATAGCCCGCGTCAGCGAGCGTTTCAATTAGCTTCTGCTGTGTCGCCCGGAACTGCGTGAAGACGATTACGCGTCCTTTCTCGACGCGTTCCCGTGCTTCACCGGTGATTCGCTGAACCCGCTCTAACTTCGTGGGGACTTCGATGGCGTCGATAGACTCAAGAATTGCTTCGAGCTGGTCAGCGTGGGCCGCCCGGCCGCTCTCCACGTCGAGTTGGCGTTCGATAGTTCTTCTGAGTGCCTCCGGGCTACTGACGACCTCCTTCTGGAGGGTCATCAGGACGAGCTTCTGACCCTGACTCTTGCGGTACGCCGACCGGACGTAGTCGGTGACTGCCTCGTAGAGCTCCCGTTCGGCTGGCGATGGCGCGAAGGTCTGCGTGGTAACGTTGCGCGGCGTGAAGTCGATGTCCGTCTCCTCCCGCCGGTTGCGAATCATCACTTCACGTAGTCGGTCCTGCAGGTCCTCGCGGTTGACCAGCGTGTCCTGTGACGGAGCGACGAAGTAGTTGTGAAAGGCCTCGCGCGTTCCGAACAGCCCCGGACGAAGTAGCGAGATGATGTTGTAGAGGTCTGTTACGTCGTTTTGGATTGGCGTTGCGGTGAGAAAGAACGCATAGTCGTAGGAGAGCCTATCGAGGAGGTCGTAGCGGTCGGTCTCCTCGTTTTTGACGTAGTGAGCTTCGTCGAGTACCAGGACATCCCAGTCGCGGGCGAGGACACTCGAGCGGTGGCGGTCACTCTTTGCGGTATCGATACTGGCGATGATGTGGTCGTGAGCATCGAAGCCGCCGAAGTTGTCGTCGTAATTGCAGACGAACTCGAGCCCGAACTTCTCCAGCATCTCGGCCTGCCACTGCTGGGCGAGCTGTGCTGGCGTCAGAATCAGCACAGCGTCGTCGGTCCCGCGGTAGTGCATCTCCTTGAGGATCATTCCAACTTCGATGGTTTTTCCAAGGCCGACCTCGTCGGCGAGCAGCGCCTTGCCGTCCATCTCGAAGAGCGCCCGGTGCGCGGCGTCTACCTGATGTTCGAGGAGTTTGACTGACTCCTCGTCGAGATGGGTGAGCGAACGGAGTTCCGAGTCGGGTTGCCCGGCCTGCAGGCGATTGGCCTGGACCGTGAGGAGATGCTCATCTAATTGGTTATTATCATCTACGCGATCGACTACCTTTTTCAGGTCACTATGATGGACCTCAACGCCTACAAGATTATCACCGGGCATTATTTACCCAATTTTCCTTTCTGCTCATTCTTCGACTTGGCGCTCGATATTCTTCACTCGCTGGTCCAGTTCGTCGAGCCACAACTGGAGTCGGCTGACCCTTTGTGCTATCTCTGTCAGATCAGCTGGCATAGACAGCGAGTCTTTGTGTGTGTATACAAATGTCTTGCCGGAATCTGTGAGCGTATATTCCTTCGGTACGCCCCCATCCAACGTTTGATTCCCCGGCTTCAGTTCAGTCAACCCGGCGGCGTCGGGGCCCAACGTATTCTCGTGTCGGGTTTCGATTTCTTCTTTGCTTGTTGCTCCCACAGGCTCCTGGATTGCATCCACAGTTGAGGACCCGTTGATCAGGAGATACACTAGAAGCCGCTGGGACAACTCGTCTATTTTGTGTGTTTCTATCTCCCCAGAGCCAGTTCTCCGTTCGTAGATGATAGTACTCACATTGGCATTTATCTATTGCGGGGATATTAATCCCCGGGCGCGTCTGTACAATGTTGATGATGGTGGTCTATTGACGGAGATACTGATAAAGTTATATCTGCGTGCCGAATGCATTATCCAATCATGGTCGACAACATCGAAACCCGCTGTCCCGAATGTGGTACCCAGGTCAAGGTAAGTACGCATGACCAAGCAACGGGCTACGATTGCCCAAGTTGCGGCTACAGCATCTACTGATTAAACATGGTTGAGTATCCGCCAGGTGAACCGCAGGAGGAGTGTGCCATCTGCGGCGACCCGTTCGAACACTACGACCCCGGCTTCGCGTCGAACTATGCGAACCTCGTCTGTGAAGCGTGTGACGAACGGGCAGTAACGGAAACGGGGGTCCAGCCAAAACACGGCAACGGATACCTCGGTCAAGAATCGGTTGTGGAAAAAGATGACGGGACGAAGGTGATCCGGATGCATCCAGATATGGGTGACAACCCCGTGTTCATAGATGGGCAGAAGTGCCGGCGGCGATATCGCTTCGGGGGGTGGATTACGCGTCGTGACGACCACGACTGTAAATCGGTCAAAGAGTTCCACGAGAAACATCATAATAGTCTATAACATGGTTGAAAGAAACTCAACGCCAAGTATCACGGAGCACTCCGGACTAGCAGAACAGTTGTTGCGCGTGTACGAGAACTTCGCCGATGAATTCTCTCATCGGGATGCCCCAGTACACCTCTCCAATATTGCCAGAGAGGGCAGATATATGAAAGGAAAACATCTTGGACAACATCCCGAGCGGTTCGTTGAACAGTACCTTATCTGGCCGACACTGGAGCTTCTTGATTACGAGTTCTGGGCGCAGCCGTATGGCTATCCCAAATGGGACAAGAAACGTCCTGATTTCGCTGTCAAGAACTTTGACTGTGGCGTGGAGTGTGCCGTCATCGGAGAAATAAAGACTCCAAACAAATTCGAGTATGCGGAGAAACAAATCAAGAACTATCTGAGGAGCGATTTAGAGGAAGCAACTGTGGGAGTGGCGACTGATGGCGTACGATGGAAGATTGAGGCGAGGGCAGAGAAGTCTACGGAACTTATTGAGATCGCAGACGTGGACTTTCGTGAGGTTATTCGTAAGCTCCCCTGCCGACATGAGGAGCAGGAGTCGTATCCGAAACATAGCACCAGACAGGACCTGAAAACAGCAGAATCGCTCAAGTGGCAAACAGTAGAAAAGCAAGTTGAAGTCGAACTATGAATAGTCTATAACTGGTCTAATACTCTATCTAAGAATTGGTGTAGTTCCGAAATTTCTTCGCCTTCGTTGTACATCGTTTCGACAATCTCTGCACCCTGTTGCTTGTCGTATTGGCGTCCACTTTGGGGTGAATGTATGTGACCACATTCAGTGCACTGGCGATTTTCTACTGAAGCGTCTTCCTCGCCGATATGGGCCTCAGCAATCTCTGAATTGAGCTTTTCAGGGATATCATCGTAATCTCCGACGAAATCTGCACTCACATCAAGACCGAGAGTTGGATTAATCCCAGTCGGCGAAAAATAGTTCTCAATCTCACGATATTCAAGGATATGAACGAACGCTTGTATGCCTTCACAACTACTCTGTATCTCCTGTACTGAATTTGAAGGAGAGTCTTCTGCATTCTGTCGGTCGCTATCAAGTAAAAAACAAAAATTGCGGTTGATTCGTTTCAAATCCATCGGGTCACAGTTCTTAATATTTGATGTCCCACCAAGGTGTTGGATTGTGATATTCTTTCGCTCCCAATTCTCCACGTAGTTTTGTGCTACAACTTCCAGAATTGCTGCATCGGTTGGTCCCTCAGTATAAATGACAAAGTCACTCTGAAGGATATCGCTGTTTCGTGCTCCAAGTTCCTCTACAGCGGAGAGATAATTTTCGTTAATCCGCCGAAGGGAAGCCTTCCCCTCTTCTCGTTGGATAAGATAGAGATTTCCACGCCCACGTCGATCAATAAAAATAGGAGAGTGTGTGGAAAGCATTACCTGCCCCCCAGATCGGGCAATCTGTTTGAGTGAACCCAACATCTCTCGTTTTGCCTCGGGGTGGAGCCATATCCCAGGTTCTTCAAATAATAAAAAATAGTCCGTATCAATATGGCGTTCTCGATAGGCGTCAACCAACGACAGCACGAACATACTACCAACTCCTGAACCACGCTCTCCGACTGGGACATCGGCTCTGGAAGACCGGTCTTCGACTGTTATCTCCGGTACAAATGCTTTACTTAGATCGATATTCCCGGAGTTCACATTCACTGCGCGGATTGAATCCATACGGGAAGTCAAATGCTCCTCAATATGTGTGGAGAGTGAATCAATCTCATCTTGCAGTTCTCCCGCAAGCAATTCACGCTTCTCACTGACTGCTTCGCTCTCGTTCAGCAGCGGAGTCAGAAGGCGATCAATCCAAGTATTTGATTTGAATTTAGTCTCTTCGGATATATCTCTCTCTGCCGGTATGTAGATGGGTTCGGGGACATACGACCAAATCCGCTTCCTCGATGGTTTCTTGTTCAATTCTTCCCCGTCTTCGACAATGGTTCCGGAACTCAACGTCTCCTGTTCTTCATTACCTAACAAAGTAGTACGAGAGGGCACTGTGTCTTCATTATATGAATACCTTCGGACAATCTTTAGAGTGCCGTCCGATGTATCGACTGCATCTGTGAGTATTTCTGAAAGCTCATCGGGTACGCCCTCGAAAACCCCGGAGAACACAATCTCCTCAGCCTCATGCATGTGGAAGTGGCTACGCTCTGGTTTTCCTTTCTCCTTAAGGAAAATCCGAACCGCTTCGAGGAATGATGACTTTCCAGTGTCGTTCCTTCCGATGAGTACCGAGAGCTCTTCCATCGACTCGAAACCAGCTTCCTCGATAGGTTTGGACCCCTCTACGTGAAATTCACTCAGTTTCATGATTCTAAGGGGGATTCAGAAGTCGCTCAGCCGCGACTCCAGAATGTTCCGGTACGTATCGTCACCGGTCGCGTCGGCCAGCCCTTCACAAAGTTCGCGCAGGTCGTCAGTAATCTCCCATTCACCGAGGTACTCGGAGATCGACTTGCCATGTTCCCACCGCCAGCGCAGGAACTGTGCTTTGTCGAGATCCGTGAGCTCCTCGCCGCTCTCGACGCGTGACTGGATGTAGGCAATGCGCTTCTCGTCGTCCCACGTGCCGAGTGTAAAGCCATCGTCCATCCGGTAGAGGCCCATGTCCTCCATGCGCTCGGGCGTGGCGTTCGTCCCGCGGCAGAGTTTGTTGAGGTCGTCGTAGGTGGCGTCGGGGGTCTCCAGCAGGTCGAGGAAGACGTCGGTTTCGCCGATCTCTGTTCCGGGGGTTATCAGTCCGTAAATCTCATCAACAACTTCCTTGGCGGTCATCGTCTCGCCTGCCCGGAGGACTTTGTTATGATGCTTGGAATACTCGTGGAAACATCTCCCCATCTCAATAACACCAATATCTGCTTGTGAGAGTTCACGGTGTTCCTCTAGCTGCTGGCGCGTTTGCTGTGCGGTCCGGTATATATCTCTCCTTAGTGAGTTCCATGAAATTTCTTCTCTCTTTGCGGCAGCCCGGGCGACAATAATGATGTCGAAGGAAACGGAGTCGCCCGCGCCGATTTTCGTCGGATGTTTACTGAGATCGGCAGTCACCGGATAGGTCGCGGTCACCTCGAATCCCACGTCGCAGAGAGCAGTAAGGAGTTCACCCCACGATTCTGAGTCGCTGTGATGGTAGGTGAACACCAGCGCGCCATCGTCCTTGAGTGCCGTTTCGATGGTATCGAACGCCTCCGTCAGTTCCTGTTCGAAGGTATCTACATCCTTGTCTTCTGCAGGGTTGGCGACGATACTCCCGGCCCGAGGAGTGTGCTGTGGCTCGAAGTGGTCATATTCCTCCTGCAAAATAATACGTAACCATACATAAAAAAAGTTAGATATTTCTGAGTATATAATATTGTCGTAGTAGGGGGGGTCTGTAATCACCGCGTCGAACTCGTTCTCATATCCCAGCTCTCGGGCGTCCCCCTGCTTAGCAGTTGCGTGTCTTCCTATTGGGGTGTCGAAAGGCTCGCTTTTTTTCGCGCCCCCATCTTCGATGAAACGTTCGACCGGGGCGTTTGCGTACTCTATTCCCCTTTCCACCATATCAATCATTCCCCTGAATGTTCGCCCACCTTGTGCTGCCCCCCAAGCGTTATTTTCTGCCGGTTCCTGCGGTGCATCGAAGGAATTCGTCTTGAAAAAGTCATTGATCTGTGAACTGGCCTTGTCGTAATTGGTGAGGAATGTGTTGGATCGGAGTGAATCACTGAACGCCAGTAGCAGGAACTCCTTCATGTTCTGATCTTCAAACTTGTCAATTTCGAAGAGTGTTCTGCTAAGACAGAGCAATTGCCGGTGATTAAATAGGTCGTCCCATGTGTCGTACCCATGCCGGAGCAGATTGTGGCCGCCGCCGATACTCCCTTCAAAGGCGGTGCTATCGGTCATGATCCCCAGTGGAATGTCTGATTCAGGCACATACTCCCTGAGCGCATCCGAATCTTCCCACACCCCCTTCGCCTCTTGATAGAGGTCAATATCGAACTCCTCCACAGTCTTGTGTCCTTTCGTCTGTTCCTTGCTCAGTCCTCGCTCATCGCAGGTGGGACAGTAATAATCGATGGCGTATAGTCGCGTATCGAATCCTCCTTGTTCCTGGACAGCATCAACGATACCGTACTGCTGTCCACAGTCCGGGCATGTGTAGTCTCCCCGGCTTACATTGCCCTCACTGGGAGTGAAAGTGTGTCCACAGCTTTCGCAGCAGGATTCACTCTGCCAGTCATCCACTCGAAAAATATCCCCACAGCCAGGACAGTAGACATCGTATTTTCCGTCCTCATATCGGGCCTTCCCGGCCCGGAAATCATTAAATATCGGAACTGTACTTCCACACGAGACACAGTCGAGTTCTTTGACCCATTGGAAGTACATAACATCGGCAAGATGATCATCGTTTGGGCACTGTGTGCGATAATATCGACGAACCTGCTCGCCCACTTCCTCATCTAGTTTTTTAAATGCCGATCTAAACTCCTCAGGGTTAGCTTCACCGGCGTCGAGTTGCTTCTTGACGACAAACCATGCAACTGGATTGAGGTCAAACCCCTCTGACTCAACCCCGAATCGGGACGTTTCTACCAGAGTTGTTCCCCCGCCCATGAACGGGTCGAGAATCCGCTTGTTTTCGATTCGAACATCCTTGTTGTAGAGACGCCACAGCGAGTCTGGATTCATCATATCGACACTGTCGACAAGTGTTCCGACGTCATTCCCGTTCTCGGTGAACTCGGAAAGGCTAGTTTCATTGTCAGAGTTGCGAACAGTGACATTTTCTGGATTATCGGTGAGCGTGTAGAGTGAAATTGCACGGAAGACCGATCCGAGACGACGTGCCCACCATTTGTGCATGGTGTAGATTGGCCGGTACCACTGCTTTGCTCGAGCTTCTTTTTCGGCTATTTCATTCAGCCTCTCAACAGGAAATCCTTTCTCGATAGGCAGCGTAGTGCGCTCCTCCTCTTCGGACTGACCGAGTTCCTTAGACATTGGTGTATATCCACCCATCGAGCGGGTGCCCCGTATAACTTTCTGCTACGCCACGACTCCATCCCCTACGAGACGAAGAAGTCACTATCCCCCTGTCGCCATTCGGGGGCGATCTTCACGACTACAGCACTACTGAATCGCTTACTGTCGCAGAGTATCTGGTGGGGCGGATTCCCGAACCAGCACCGGTCTTTGCGGTCAACTGCCTCGGGGTCAAGCCCCGAGGTATCCGCCTTGACTTTTGATGAAACTCCACAGTGGACGCCAGGCTGACACTCGTGATCTTGTCGTCATCAGCACGCATACAGCCTTCGACCGCATCAAGCAGCATCTTCATCGTGGGGAGTCGGAAAAGCTCGACGAACAAATTGAGGCGGTACTGGAACCCATCCAGCAGGACGACTTTGAAGACGCGTTCAAGGGGGTCTTCCAGCAGGAAGAACTCCCGACAGAATCGGTTGCTGACCTCCTCGTTTCGTTCCTCTCGGCTCAACGAGCGCAGCTCTGAGAGTGCCAGTGTTGTCGCTTAAAGCACCTGGGGACACAGCGAGTGCGCACCACAGTATTTATGAGAGTGACATACGACAGTCTTACTGAGAAATGTCCAGCACGAAATCGCTCTCACGAACAATCGCGGATACGGTCACGATAAGCCGTGAGCTCCGGGAGGAAGGGGAAATCGACGGGCAAGTCAAACTATACAACGTCGAAAAAGAGGATGAATTCGAAGCCGACGCATCGACATTCTTTAGCCGGACATTGATGACACAGGGGCTGAGTGAGGGGTTCGTCGACCTCCGGGATACGCTACGCGGTGACGGGAACTTCGGTACACACATTCTATATGGCCCCTACGGGAGCGGGAAGTCTCACCAGATGGTTGCGATGTACCACTGCTTCGATGATCCGGAGGCCGCTGGCGAGTTCGGGGACAGACACATCGACGGCTTCAGCGAGGCGTTGCCAGCGGCGGACGAGTCAGAAGCCGTCACCGTCTCGCTTCAGCAGCGCCAGCCCGACTATCTTTGGGAACCATTCTTTGATGTCCTCGGCTACGACGCCTCGGAGAGTGATCTCGATCCGTATCCCGACATGGAGACGATTCAAGAGGCCGTTGATGGGCGCACGGTTGCGTACCTGATGGACGAACTCGAGGACTGGTTCGAGCCACTCAGCGGCGACCGCAAGAAGCGCAACCGTGGATTCCTGCAGGCGCTGCTCGAAACCGCAGACCTCGATGACAGCGATGTCTTTGCTATCGTGTCCGTTCTCCGCAAGGGCTCGGACGTACATCGCATACTCGACCGCGAGAATGCGTCCGAGGTCAACATGAGCAGCAAGGTGAGCAAACAGGAGGTCATCCGTCACCGCCTCATCGAGGATATCGACGAGCGGGCAGTCGAGGAAATCGTCTCGGGGTACATTGATGCGTACGCTAGCAACGACCACGTCCCCGACTCGGAGATTCCAAGCGACCTCGCGGAAGACATGCGCAAAACGTATCCATTCCATCCCGTCCTGCTCAACGCGCTGGAAACACGCTACTACGCGGACGAGGGCAACCAGAACACCCGGGGAATGATCTACCTTTTCTCGAAGATTCTCACGACAGCTGCCGACCCCGAGGCCGACCCGGACGACGAAGACGCCCCGTTGCTGATCGAGGAGACAGACTTTGTCACACACGGCGACATCGACGCCGTCCTATTCGATGATGAGTTGACCCGCATCAATATCGACCGTCCGGGTGTCTGCATCGACGACATCCGTAACCGCGTTGACCCCGAGGCGATTCCGTACGGTCGACGTATCCTGAACACGATTCTGCTCTACAGCCTCAAACCCGACGAAGGGGAGGGCGCTGACAAGGCCGAGATTGTCATGGGGACCTACGAGACGGGCGACCTCGTCTCGGACATCGTTCTCAACCTCGAACAGCTCTACGGCGTCGCCTGGTATCTCCACAAGCTCAACGGCAAGTATGCCATTCGCGCCCGACAGAATGAGCACGCGCTCATCCAGAACAAAGCTGGAGACATTGACGAGGAGGTCGCTCTGGGCCAGATAGCCGACACCGTGAACGAAGTTTTTGGTCCCGATGCGTATCCCGTCGGGTTCACTGAGGGTGACCTCGAACAGGTACCGGACAGTCGTGACCTCAAAGTCGTTGTCAAGGCTGACGATTGGACCCACGACGGGGTCGAGACGGTAATAAAGAATGCCGACGGCAGTTTCGGTCGAGAGTGGCAGAACACGCTCGTGTTCGTGCAGCCCGCCGGTGACAAGGCAATCGAGTCCGGGACAGGGTTCGTCGAGAAGGCCCGCTACATCGAGGGTGCCGAGCGCGTGCTTGCGGACCAGTCCCTCGACGACGAGATTCGTGCGTCCGTCAGTCGCCAGCGTGAGGACGAACAGCGGGAACTCCGCAACCGGGTCGAACTCACATACGGTGAAATACTGGACAGGGATGACCTCCGCAACGAATTCGATTTGGCGGCCGAGATGGATCTCGACGTGTTCGTCACGGAAGGAGAACCGCTCGATGCCAGCGCAATCGTTGGCAGCGTCGCTGCGGAGGGAATCGACCTCGAAGAGAAGGTCTGGCCCATCGTCGAAGATCTGCTCGACCGGCGGGGCGAAGCGTCCTTCGAGGACATCTACGAGCAGTTTCTCCGCAAGCCCACCTATCCGATTCCGGGGAGTCCACGGGACGTGATCGATGCTGCCGTCGAGGCACTCGAGGACAAGCCAGTCATCACGCACGGGTCGAACGGCTTCTCGCAGTCGCTTCAGGGGAGTTCCATCGACACCACGATCCTCCACGAGGGTGACGTTGAGCGCTGGGCGGCCGAGGATGTCGAGCAGGAACTGCGACAGCGGTTTGGCAGCGGTACAACTGCCATCGACATCGGGAATTTCGAACTCGAACTGCTTGAAGATACCGGCATCTGGCTGGAGGGGGATAGCCACGACACGGTGATGATGGCCGCTGGTCGCCTCGCTCAGGACGACCAGTACGTGCTCTACAGCGGGACCGATATTGTCTCCAAAGCCCAGTCCGACGCGACTATCCGTGACATCTCGGCGGCCGAGCGTATCGGGACTGCCGAGGTGCGCGAGCGCATCCGCGAGGCTTTGGAGGGGGCTGGTCGGGCGGACACCCACCGTATTCTCGAGGACATCCGGCGCGACTCAACGGTCTACCTTCCCGGCGACGAGACCGAACGAGCCTTCCGTGAGGCCGTAACGGACTTTCTCGTCGAGGAGTACCTCGTAGACGGTGGTCGTACATACTCCGAGACGCTCGGTGACCGCGACCCGACGGACATCACGCTCGTTCCTATGGTCTCAGAGGCGGTTGGCCAAGAGATTCTCGACTATATCGAGGAACTTGACGGCGGCGAGGAGTTCACCGTCGGGAGTGTGGCCGGACGGTTCGACTCGACGGTCTCCGAGGACGCCGTGCAGACGTTTTTGCTCCGGCACCTCGGGCGCGATTCCGATCCGGAGTACGTCATCGCCGCCGATGGGTCGGGCGACCCAACACGGTGGTCGCCGGGCTACCAGTTCCGCGTGCCAACGGGCGGCTGGCGCTTCGAGTTCGATGGCGACGATGTCGCTGAACTCCGCCGGAAGTGGCGAGAGGAGGAAGACTCTGGCGAGGTCACCTACGGCGAGGTCAGGTTCCGCCTGTCCAACCGGATGGGGATTCCCGGGCCGCTTCAGGGCACCGCGAGAATAGACGAAACGATGACGAAACTGATGATCGAATCCGGCGAGGACTTCACGAAGGTCCGTGACCTCTTCGAGCGGATGCCCGACGACGCAACCAACATCTCCGTCGAAATCAACTTCGAGTGAACCCATGTCACAGGAACACGACACGACCGGCGAGGCGGAACGGACGACCCTGCCAATCGAGCGGGGTTTCCCAATCGAGCGCGTGAACGAGATTGCCGCGAAGGAGGGGCGAGCGAAGATGTACTACCGGCCCATCTACACCATGCACAAGTGGTGGGCCCGGAGACTCGGGTGTGTCTTCCGCGCCATCTGCCTGTACACGCTGCTCGACGACCCGGATGCGGTGGAGGTGTACGAACCGGGCGAGGGGGCCACGCTCGGGGATTTCGGCGACGAGCGGGACATCGCAACCCTGCTCGACAGTGTCGACCTCACCGACCCCGAATCGCTGTGGGAGCTGTATCCCAAGGATGTCCGCGTCGAGGACAAGAAGATTCTCGACCCGTTCATGGGTGGCGGCACCTCGCTCGTTGAAGCGTCGCGCTTCGACGTCGAGTCGGTCGGCTACGACCTGAATCCCGTGGCGTGGTTCGTCACCAAGAAGCAACTCGAAGCGGGACAGACCGATGTCGAGGACCTTGAAGCGGCCTTCGAGCAGGTCGAAGCCGATGTCGCCGACGAGATTACGCGGTACTACCGGACGCCGTGTCCGAACGCCACAACCCACGAGGACGAATCGCTCGACCCGGAGGACCCGCTCGGTCTCGATGCCGATTTCGAGTACGAGGTGCCCGCCGAACACCGCGATGACCTGCAGGCACACGACCACTACGCCGACGTGATGTACAACTTCTGGGTGAAGGAACTCGACTGCGTGGACTGTGGCGCGACGGTGCCGCTGTTCAAGGATTACCGCGTGGCGAAGGGGCGCTACGAGAACGACGACAAGTACAACGTGCTCTGTCCGGCCTGCGAGTCGGTCGTGCTCGTCGACGACTGGCAGTCCGAATCCACCTGTTCGGAGTGTCGCCACGAGTGGGTTCCGAAGGAGGGGACCGCCTCGGGGTCGAAGTACGCCTGCCCCGACTGCGGGGCGAAGTACGCCATCACGGACGCGATTCAGGAACAGGGCGGATTCGACTTGCGCCTGTACGCCGTGGAGTACTACTGCCCGACATGCGACGAGCGCGGTGAAGAGCGGAGTACGGTGAAGGGCTACAAGTCGGCGGAAGCGTTCGACAAGGCGCTGTACGACGTAGCAGAGCAAGAGTGGGACCACCGGGAGGAGTTGTGGGAGTACGTGCCAGACGAGAAGATTCCGGAGGGGCATATGACTTCGGAGCGGAATCCGGTATTTGATCATGGTTTTAATAATTGGTCAGATATGTTTAATAAAAGGCAACTTCTCGGACTATCAAAAATCCAGAAATTCATCGATAATATTGAGAATAAATCTCATCGTGAATATCTGCTCCTTACCCTCTCAGGAATCATCCGGACAAACACAATCATGGTTGGCTATGATCACTCTCGGAACGGTGTTGTGAATCTATTCAAATCTAACTCCTATGACCCTCCTCATACCCCATGCGAGGGGAATATCTGGGGAGCTGAATATGGGAGAGGTACGTTTCAGTCTATTTGGGATATGGTTACGGATGGTGTCGAGTACGCCAACGCCCCTACAGACCGCCATGTCGTTGACGGTGAGACCGTCGAAACCGATCCCTTCGCCAAGTCCATCGGCGAGGACGCCACCGTCCACCAGGGCGACATGCGGACTATCGACGCCCAGAACGAGTACGACGCAGTCATCACCGACCCACCGTACTACGACAACATCATCTATTCGGAGGTGGCGGATTTCTTCTACGTCTGGCAAAAGATATTGCTCGAAGACGAGTACGATTGCTTCCAGTACCACAAGACGCCGCGGGCGGAGTCCATCGTCACAAATCCATTCCTCGGCAAGACTGACGAGGATTTCGAGTCGGAACTCCACGAGGCGTTCACGGTCGTCCACCAGGCGCTGAAGGAGGACGGCGTCCTGACGTTCACCTACCACCACAGCGATTCGGAGTCGTGGGGCGAACTGCTGGAGGCGCTCTGTGACGTGGGCTTCGAGGTGACGGCGACCTATCCGGTCAGCGCCGACATGAACAAGTTCATCGGGGGCGAGGCGGTCGAGTTCGATATCGTCATCGTCGCCCGGCCTGCCGGGGACCGGGAGACGATTTCGTGGCGGCGACTCCGCCAGCGCATCTACCGGACGGCACAGAAGACCCGCCAGCGCCTCGAAGCGAACCGGGGGCTGGCGCAGGGCGACATCGGCGTCGTGGAGATGGGCCGGTGTTTCCACGAGTACTCGAAACACCACGGCAAGGTCCGCAAAGACGGCGAGGTGATGGACGCGAAGGATGTCGTCGACGAGATCTACGGCATCATTCAGGAGGCCAGCCAGATTGGCGTCGTCGACGTATTCGTGAACTTGCTGGAGCTGTCGGACCCGACCTTCACCGACCTGAACAAGGAGTGTCGCACCGCGGACACCACTCCCGAGGAGATGGCGGACATGCACCTGTACAGCCAGTCCAGCGGCGAGTTCCGCCTCGGCACGTGGGACGACGAGGAGCGTCAGGCCTACATCCGGGAGCGGGTCGAGACCGACGAGTCGCTCACGCCGCTCGACAAGGTCCAGTTCCTCCGGTATCGCTACGAACACGGCCGGACGGTGACCGAGTACGTCGAGCGGTGGGACGAAATCGACGACGTGCGCGAACTCGCCGAGCGCCTCGCGGACGTGACCGGCGACGATGTCTACCGGCGCGTCCTCGGCGACCGAGACGTTACCAGCTACTGACTATGCCCGACCCAGGTAAACTCCCCGGCGTGTACAACCTCATCGTTACCGACGAGTACGACCGTTTCGAACACCAAGTGCCTATTGCGGAGTTCGAATCGATGTTGCGGAACGGAGACGTTCCCGACGAACTCTGTGTCGTCGGCCTCGCAGAGGTGTTCGAGGACGACGACGCGGTAAACCAGTTGAGTCGGTTGCTCGACCGGCACGCGAACGACCTCGAAACGCGCCAGTCACTCCCGACCGTGCAGTTCGCCGTCGAGGGGTCGTTCCAGCGCCGTCGTCGGGACTTCGAGCTACAGACCGATGACGACCTCTACCGGCTGAGTCGAGTCTTCGGGCCGCAGCTCGAACGACGCAGGAGCGGCTGGCTTACCGCTCCCTTCTGAACACCGGCTGTCGCTGGTCATCTCGATAGTGGTCCCGGATATCGACGCAATCATTCCGTATCACAACAGTCGGTAGCCGGACTCTAGTTCGACGGTGGTCAGAGTCCCGTCGCTGTCGTACTCCACGAAGTATAGGTCGATGTACTCGTAGTACTCGCCGGTCCGGAAGACTGGAACACACGCCGTTGTGGCGGGCGAACGGCGGTCACACTGCGTTCGAATCTGGTCCCGGGTCCACTCTCCCTCCAGTTCGAGGTCAGAGCGTGATCCGTACTCACTCGACAGTGTGTCCGCAGCGGCGTTAATCACTCGCAACGAGAACTCCTCAACGTTGCTGAAATCGAACGGCCCATCCGGGTCGGTCAGCCGGCTCAGATCGGTGGCGTCGGACTGGTCGAGACAGAGCGCGTGTTCCTCGACGGCCCGGAAGACATCGAGCACGGGATACGTGGCGGTGAGTGCGTCGTGCAGGTATCCGCGGATTTCCGCGTGGTATCTGTCGAGCGAGAATCCTTCGCCCTCCGGCGCAATAACCTTCAATTGCCCTCCTGTCTGGGTAACCGTGCGCGTCCGAGAGTCGCCGTGCGGTGTTAGAAAACCCATCTGGAGTGTGTCGAGCAGGTACGCGTAACTGAACAGCCGGGACCGTGATCCCCCACTCTTGACGGGGTCTTTCCCCTCGGCGTAGTACTTCGAGTCGAGGACGGCTAGTGTCTCATCACCCTCCTCAACGGCGTGGTCCGGCTGGTGGTACACCTGTGACTCGTTCTCGAAGGGCTGGAGCGTCGGCGACCGAACTGCCGAGATGTTCTCTGTCTGGCCCAGATGGTCGTAGCCCTTGATAATCTTAAGTTCGTCTTCGATGGCAACCTGCGAGTACTGCTCAAACAGCGACTCCATGTTCAGCACGTAGTCCACGACCAGCTCGCGGTCCCCCTGCATTGCGGGCGTACCCAGTGACGATGCCACCACGGCCCGTGCAACCTCGATGGCCTGCCGGTAATAATGGCGTTGCTTCGGGAGGTCCGATAGCGAAAACCGCCGGTACTCCGGGATACGTCGGCGACCGCTCGTTACGTCCAGATCATCAAGATGGCGTACTTCCTGATAAATCTGTGAGAAAATGCGATAGTAAGCCTGATGATCGTACTCGTCTTCGTACTGTCGGAAGAGCCGCAGCAGGTGTGTCCCGGCGTAGTGGAGCAGCGAGTTGGCCGCGTTGTCGTAATTGACCTCCTTCAACAGACAGTGCTGCTGGGCACGCCCTTCGAGTTGATTGACCAGCGACCGCTCGATGTCGATAACACCGCGTGGTTGCTCGAGGTCCGCACGCCGGGTTTCCAATTGTCGGACAAATCCGTTACGGTGGATGTCTTCCAGTCCATTGAGGTAGTTAATCGCCAGAATCAGGAAGACATCTTCCAGGTCTACATCTTCGGTGCGAAACTCGTCGAGGGGAATCCCGTGGTACTCGACCGACCGCCTTCGACCGTGGACTGCCAGCAACATGTCGAAGATTGCATTCCAATCGATTTTTGGCTCGATGCGGAGCTTCGACCGGGGAGTGAGGCTGATGATGCCGACGTTGTCCCGCGCCGTGACGTGCATCACAGGACCATCAATCCGCACCTTGACAACTCGGTACTCCTTGTCGCGGTCATCCAGTGCCTCCTGGGTCTTGACGAAGGTGCTAGCGCTTTTCTGTTCGAACGACGCCCGACGCAGCTGATCCTCGATAGAGGGTGGACAGCCATCGATACGAATCTCGCCGCGTTCGGGTACACTGAACGTGCCCGGTTGGTAGGTGTACGATTCGTCGGGGTTGGAAACACTCATTGCTCGTATGAACCCATCTGACGACGCTCAGCCGCCAGTTCCCGGCTGGCAAGTTCGGCCGCAGGCCCAAGGTCGAACATCTCGAAATCGTTATCGAGCGCGCGGTAGTGTTCCTCTATTTGTTCGATCTGTGGGAAAGCCGCCGAGTTCAGCAGCCGGGGGACAATGAACGTGCGGAACGCCTGTCCGACTGCCTCTTCGGGCGTATCCATATACAGGTCCTCGTCCTGCAGCGCCTCGCGGAGGAAGATCGTCACGTCACGGTAATGCATCGGGCCGAATCGCATGATCGGACCGCGGGACGCGCGCTCGGAGCCGTGATTGATGCCATCGTAATCTGCTTCGAAGAGATTCAGCAAATTTTCCTTACTGACGAGTGGGATATCGCTGAGGTTGTCTTCAAGCCAGCCATCAAAGAGTGACCGCCGGTCTTCGTCCTCGTACTCGTCGAGTTCAATCATTGCAAATCGGCGCGTTATTGCGTTATCCAGCTCGTTGACTGTCCGGTCGGACATGTTCATCGTACAGATGATGCTCACGTCCTCGTCCAGTTCTATCGTCTCACCGTCGTCAGTCTCGATGAGCGTCTGGTTGCGGTTCTCGATGGCCGTGTACAGGGGGCCGAATATCTGGGAGATATCAGCTCGCGTGATCTCGTCGAGGATGACGGCATACGAGATGTCGAAATCGCGGGCTCGCTTGACCCCGTCTGACACCGCACCAAGTTCCGTTTCGTAATTCAACGACCGATAGCCCGAAGAGCCCGTGAGTTTCGGACCGATTCCACCGATGATGTCCTTGGCAGTCCAGGACGGCGTGGCCGTATGTAGCGAGAAGCCCACACAGTGCCGGAGTGCGAGTTGTTTTGCAAACGTCGTCTTTCCGGTTCCGGTCGGTCCGTATAGTACAACTGGCTTACCGGTTCGCAGTGCGGTTCTCGCGTTCCGCTCGACATCCTCGGGGACAAGAATATCATCTGGCGTGTCGTCACCCCGCGTAATAACAGTCCGCTTCAGGCCCTGTGATGCCTTCGAAGACTGGAGCACTGCACGGCGAATTTGACCAACCCCCTGATCACCTTCGTGGTGGAGATCCAGTTGCTGCTCCTGGATAAGATACTCCAGCACCTCTTCAGTCTCAGCACCTCTGACTGCCTCGACAACCTTGTCACTTACAGCCCGGAGGACATCAAGGTCCCCCTTCACATCGTCGAGGGAATAACTGGGCTCGGATGTATTCTTCATTTGTTGCCTGCCTTGTCACCGAAGGAATTTAAATATGTGCCTTCATTTACCATGTTCCACGGGAATGGGCCTGTTTTGTCACAGACTGATCGCAATGGCAGTTATATTAGCTGATGGATTGATTGGAGCGTTACTCCTGTTCGGGAAGAATCCACACGACAGAGCTACCTATTTTACGGCTTTTTACCTTCTCTCTTTCCTCAAGTTCCCGAAGCCGGTCGTATGCCGTTCTCCGCGTGCAACCAACTTCTTCGGCGATTTCGGAAGTTCCCCCCATTCCATCGATTTTTTGAATGGCATCAATAAACTCTGAGTCCGAGTAGCTCGTGGTATATTTTCCTGAGTCCTCATCACGTTCTTTTCCCGGCACATTCGGAAATTTGTAGACCCCACCCATGAATGTATGGGATGGATTCTAGCCATCTCTTATTAAGGAGAGGGGAAAAGTTTATACCATTGCATACCATAGGAGATGGTGAAGAAAGCCGGTTCCTAGGGGCGTGATGATCGAAATCAACGCCCGGGTGCTAGGACACCCGAGCCGGGTTTCCAAGAGGTCAGAAACCCATGCAACATTCAGAGACTCCATCACAAGAAGCTACCGAAGTAGAGCTAATTGAAGCTATCAACCAACTCAACCTGTCCGGTTTCGGGGCAGGGGCCGCGACTTGTCAAGTGTGCGGCACTCCGCTTCGTGAG
>OBKM01000463.1_pt1 | contig 20057 bp, 16 predicted proteins | sample 1519691 | NCBI WGS metagenome assembly OBKM01 (sample SAMEA37050418, study PRJEB22526) | metagenome | biome: saline pan; feature: lake; material: water | place: Egypt | collected 2015 | depth 0.5 m | reverse complement strand
TAACAGTTTTGGTAACTTGATTTTCCTTAGTTCGTGAAATTAATCCCTTGTTTACTGTCGTGGGAATTGGCTCTGTCTGAATCTATTTTTTCCTGCTACATCCAACGGATAATCCGGAACGAACAACTCTTATCGGGTTATTGCCTATACTAATATATGCTGACCGTTGTTGGGATTGATGACACTGACTCTAGAACACAGGGAATGTGTACTACGTATGTTGGTACTGAAATCGGACGCAGAATCGAAGCTGCCGGCGGTTCTGTCATTCGTCATCTTTTGATCCGTTGTAATCCAGCAGTTAAACGCAAAACCCGGGGAAATGCAGCTGTTGCTTTGCACATCGATGCTGATCCACACAAGTGCTTTACTATCGCTAAAGAAACGATTAACGACCTTGCGGCAACCTCCGATCCGAATACTAGTCCCGGTCTCGTTGTTTCTCGCCTTGATCCTGAGAACATCCCATCCCCAGTTACTGACTTCACGAAAGCGGCTGTCACGACACATTTGGATGTTTCTGATGCCATAGACCTCATTGGTCGGTTTGACTATACCATGTCTCAATGGGGCGACGGCAATGGTATTATTGGTGCATTAGCTGCTACTGGAGCATGGAAGGCAGTCACTGACTGGACGTATGAGCGTCTCACATATCGGGATTCATCCCAGTGGGGATCCCCTCGTTCAGTTGATGAAACATCTGTGTTCGAGGCAGCCGATCGATGGTACCCTCTTATCTGGGATACTGTTGACCGGTATGAAGGTGAAGCGGTTTGTGTACCTAACACACCGGGACCTGTTCTATATGGTATCCGAGGAGATGATATCTCAGCAATCGACGCGGCTGTAGATCACATTGAGAGTGAAGCGGTTGTCCAATCAACCCTATTCCACACGAATCAGGGGACTGATGCTCACATCTTACCGGCCCCCACTGAACCTCTATCTGACCGACACTGTTATCGAGTGACTGGGACCGTTATTGAATCTCCGGAGACACAAACTGGTGGTCACGTTTTTTTCTCTCTCCGACGGGATTCCTACCCAGATGAAACCATTCAATGTGCTGCTTTTGAGCCAACAAAACGATTCCGTGATTATATCCGCAATCTTCGTTGTGGTGACTGCATAACCGTGTGCGGCGAATATAGCTCCGGAACGCTAAAGATGGAAAAATTTGCTATGCGAGACCCTGTTAGATCAGTTTTGTCGTCCCCTACCTGTTCGCAGTGCTTTACCTCTATGGAGAGTGCTGGCGCTGATCAAGGATATCGCTGTAAAGACTGTGAAACAACTGCTCCTAGTAAAGTTCCTCACCCGATTGAACGAACACTTGACATCGGATGGTATGAAGTACCTCCTGTCGCCCGTCGGCACATCGCTAAACCCTTGATTCGTGGCAATTTTGATGCCCCGATATACCCAGAACGGTAATTACAGCGGTTTGAGGTGAAAGCCCGCCGGCTTCAGCTGTGGAAGGAGGTCAACTCAAGCGGCACAACAGTTGTCTAATCGGAAACCAAACTACCGAACACCATCGCAATCAATACCGGTCTAATCCTGTTCCAACAGAGCAAATATATTCTCCGGCTGCAACCTGTGGGAGTCGCCGTGTTCGCCAGAATATTCCACTCTTGTTAGCTCCAATCTCTTCTTTTGTCTCGCCAAATACATCAGTGATTGTTGCTATGGTTTGGCCTTTTGATACCCGGTCTCCAAGATTTACCTCAAATTGCACGAGACCACCACTTGAAGCTGCATACTGATCGAATCCAGTTGCTCTGACTTGCTTTTCGACCTGTACTGATCCTTCTAAAAATCCATAGTAACGAAGGACATTGAATACTCCCTCAACCCCTTGTTTAATCGAGGCGTCGTTCCAGCCGACACTTCCACCGAGCTCTGGATCAATTGTTGGAATACCCCTATCGGGTGCAACTCGTGCGAGTTGATTATCTGGTCCCTTTTTATCAAGGATATGTCCACATCCAAATACTTTTGCCAATTCAAGACATTTCCCGTGCATTCGATGTCGCCGTCCGCATCGCACTCGTGTCTCTTCGATCATCCTACTTGTTGAACCTTGGTGTAGATCCAAAATGTAATTCGCATCTTTAGCGATTTCAAATGTCGCAGCAGCAATTCGTTCCGTTGCTGATCCATCTTCTCGGCCAGGGTATGCTCGATTTATTTTCGTGTCATCTATTGGATTTCGGTGCTCCCCTGTCCGGAATCCGTAGATATTAACAATTCCTACAATAATTATCTGACCAGAGATTTCATTTGGATCTAAACGAGGCACAAGTTGTTGCACAACGCCGACTCCGTTCACTTCGTCTCCATCGCTTGCTGCCTGAATATATAGTGTTTTACCGTTATTGATGCCATTTATTACTGCCACAGGCAGAGATACCGTGCTTCCATCCCGTGCTTCACCGACAGGGAGCCGGCCAGTGTCCATTTCTCCGGGACTTGCACTGGCCGTGCCAATTTTCGTCATACACCGGATTCATCCGCGCATGATATTGAGCGATTCGGTCCACGTCTCAGATGGTCCTTCTGATCATGGAAATTTTTGATCCGCAGAAAGAGCGGACTATGTTTTTTGGTCGCAGTATGCACGCTGAAACATACAATAAAGAATATAATTTTCGTTTTGTATATATATAAAACGATAATATGGTATATCTTCCAATTATATTTATTATATAAATACAGTGTATTAGCGCCTCTAACACTATATATTCGGGATTTAACTGATTTCTAATTCTCGTTGTTTGATTACTCCAACTACTTAAATATATGCTATGTGACACATCTAACGAAGAATATCAACATTTTTGTTCCAGAATACAGATTCAAGAAACAAGGAAATATGTCCGACGAGGTTCACAAAGGACTCGACGACGTGGTCGTCGCCGAATCCCAACTTAGTTACATTGATGGCGAGAATGGTCAATTACTGTACTGCGGCTACTCCATACAGGACCTAGCAGAATACGCAACTTTCGAAGAAGTACTGTTTTTACTCTTTGAAGGTGAGTTGCCAACGAAAGAACAGCTTGACGAATTTACAGCGACGATTCGTGAGGAACGATCACTGCCGGACGATGTAATAGAGACCCTTCGATCGCTTGCTGCTGTTGATGCCCATCCAATGACCGCTCTTCGGACGGGTGTTTCTGCTTTGGAACCTCATGATCCTGATCAACGTCTCGATCCTGACCGGAATGTCGCTCTTAGTCAGGGTCGCCGTATCTTGGCAAAAATGCCAACAATTCTTGCTGCCTATGAGCGTCTCCGGCTTGGAAAAGAACCACTTGATCCTCATCCTGATCTAAATCTAGCGGCTAACTTCCTTTACATGCTTACCGGAGAGGAACCGGACGAGATTGGGGCCAAAAGCTTCGACCAAGCACTAACACTACATGCCGATCATGGGTTCAATGCATCAACGTTTACTGCTGTCGTTATTGCTTCTACACGAGCAAATGTTTACAGTGCTGTCACCGGAGGTATTGGAGCCCTGTCTGGTCCGCTTCATGGCGGTGCTAATCAAGATGTGATGGAAATGTTGATTGAGATCGACGAGAACGGGATGGATCCAATCGAGTGGATCGAAGAAGCACGTTCAAATGGTGAACGTGTGCCCGGGTTCGGACACCGTGTTTACAAGGTGAAGGATCCCCGTGCTGAAATCTTACAAGAGCGTAGCCGGGAACTCGCTGATGTTGGTGAGTCCAAGTGGTATGATTATACGACGACGATTGAGAACTACTTGGCAGAAGATTTAGGCCTCACTGAAAATGGAATCGCGCCAAATGTTGATTTTTACTCTGGGTCTGTTTACTATCAACTTGGCATCCCAGCAGACATGTATACTCCTATCTTTGCAATGAGCCGGGCCAGTGGTTGGATTGCACATGTGCTTGAGTATCAGGAGGAGAACCGACTTATCCGACCGCTTTCAAAATACACAGGAGAAACTGACAACGAGTTCATCTCAATCGAAGAACGATAAGGTATTTCTGATCTTTGTGTATTCGCAAGCTCGATGAATTTGGCACAATCGCAAGGCGTGAAGTACTTCGGGGTCAAGTCGTTCGAGAATCCCCAATTCTTGTGATCACGAAAACCGAAGGGTTTTCGACGACCCCGAGATACTCTGTCTGCTTTCTCTATAGATTCTAACCCCACCGACTAGATAATCTGATTGATAGCTTGGACTTCGTTTACAAAATATCAGCTCATCTCAAAAGAGTCGCCAGTAGTAAGGGCTGATGAATGCTTCAATTGCTGCTGCAGCAACAAAAACAATGATTAATCCAATAAGTATCAGATAGGTTCTATGAACCATTTCTTCGAGTGAATCGCGATCTGCCCTTCCTCGAATATATCGCCAGCATGTTAACCCCACATATAGGCCGGTTGCTCCGGCTAGTAGTAATCCTGGAATTTCCAGTAGCCCATGTGGGATCACAAATGCTAATAGTAGATCCGGGTCAGCGTCTAGCTCGTACAATACACCAATAAAAAGACCGTTAAACGCTAGTGTTAGAACAGCTGGAATCGCAAGCACAACACCACCGAAACTCAAGGCTACTGCAACACTCCAGTTGTTGGCGGCAAACTCAAAGAAGCTTCCAACTGGAGACATTTCCTCGATACGCTGCTCGATCGATGCCTCAAGTGCCGTGCTAAATACTGTTCCAAGGGAAACACCTGCTTGTAGTGCTACTCCAAAGATCAACGCACTAATGACGACGAGCGATATTTGTTCCCGCGTAAATAGCATCAATTCTTCCCAGCCCCGCTTAAGTCCCATCTGAATCCGCTTCACAGGCGATATAACAAAGTCCTTTACAATCACAAATGTTGTACTCTCTGCGGTTCGACCGTAGAGAAGCACTTTCAGTAGATCAAGTATCGGGAATATAATCAAACCATACACTATTAACCCAACACTTCCTGCTCCAATCTGTGAGAATAGACCAACAGTAATCCCTCCAGCAACTATGATTGCTATGGTCATCAATGTATACCCAAGGAAGTCGCCTGGGTACTTCCGCATATATTCTCCCGTCTGCCGAACTGCCCCCGAGAACCCTGTATTTTCAACTACTGCGACAACCGGTGCAAACGCAAAGAACAAACGAATTACAGCAGCAAGTAGTAGCCATACCAACATTGATAGTACCCCGACGACGACTGCAAGTCCCGGCGAAACTAGTGCTAATGTAGCGATTATGGTTCCAATTACACCAAGAACGGCGATATGAGCGAAGACTTCACCTAGTAAAAGTCCCACGAACGTCTTTGTATGTTGGAAGACCCCGGATACACCAGCACTTACACCTAATCTGTTCTCGGTTGCTGCAAACGCGGCATGAATTTGTCCAGCGCTGACTGCTGCCTGCATAATCCCAATTGCAATGAGTGTTACTACTCCGACCAGTATCCCAATGATTCCCAACTCTGCGACTGATAGCCCAATTGCTTCTTGTATTGCTTCTTGCACCTCACTAAATTCATCTACAGCAGCTTCACTTGGTTCATCGATTGAAATTGGTCCGACATCCTCAAGTGCTTCCTGTATCTCTGTTAGTCTTCCTGTTGACCAGAGGTATACCAACCCTATCATCCCGACCAATATCGGCACTGACTGCGCAATAGCGGAGACAGCAATCCCGAAGAAATAGAACGGAAGAATATCCGATGCTCGGGCTACGTATGTCCGATATGCAGCAGTAAATACTTCTCCATAACCCATATAGAATTATTGTGTTATTGGAGTTAAATCAGTTTTCTATACGGGAACGTGCATTCTACTCCTAATTTTACTTTCACTCCGCTTGGAACGGCTTTATTACGGGCCAGTTTTAATTATAAATTGGTGTCACACGGTTGCGCACCGCGGACTTAACCCGCTCCCCTTATCTTTAATCTCTCTTTCCCCTCTCTGATTTCTGTTGTACTTGCTTACTGACTTGTATCTTCACTTTGATCAGTATTTTCGGAGAAATTTGCCAAAAAGAATACATACACACAATAATAGCTCGCAAAGTCATGATAGTAATATGATTTCCTAAGTGACCTCATAAATTAATCTGGCAGAAACGCAAATTTACTTCCATGTTATCTATTGAGGACATCTTAGATGCTCGCGACCGCGTTGCTCAAACTGCTCGTAAAACCCCTCTTGAGTATTCTCCATATTATTCCCAAACAACTGGTGCTAACATTCATCTTAAATTAGAGACATTTCAGCGAACCGGGTCGTTTAAAGTTCGCGGTGCCACAAACCGAATTTTAACACTCAGTGAGGCTGAACGGGAAGCTGGTGTTGTTACCGCAAGTGCTGGTAACCATGCTCAGGGAGTTGCTCTTGCGGCTAATCGACTTGGCGTTGATGCTACTATTGTAATGCCGAAGTATGCTCCCTTATCGAAGGTTAAGGCCACCAGATCATATGGTGGAAATGTCATCCTACACGGTATGGATTATGACTCGGCAGCTCAGCGTGCACACGAAATTGAGGAGGAAGAATCACGTACATATGTACATGCATTCGATGACCCAGCAGTCATGGCTGGCCAAGGAACACTTGGCTTAGAAATTATTGAAGACCTCCCTGACGTTGACACCGTTGTGAGTGCCATCGGTGGTGGCGGTCTGATCAGTGGTGTTGCTACTGCAATTAAAGCTCAGACTGATGCTCGAGTTATTGGAGTCCAGGCTGAGGGAGCGGCAAGTGTCCCTCAATCCTTAGAACAGGGACATGTTTTTGAACGGGACTCGGTTGATACAATTGCGGATGGAATAGCCACACGTCGAGTTGGTGATCAGACCTTTGAGATTATTCAAGACACCGTTGATGAAGTTGTCACTGTTTCAGACTCTGAGATTGCGGTTGCGTTAACTGGCTTACTTGAACATTCCAAAGTTCTCACAGAGGGAGCAGGTGCTGCACCGCTTGCAGCCGTCCTTTTTGATAAATTCGAGTATACAGAGGGAGAAGAGATTGCCGTTGGTCTCTGTGGTGGTAATATCGATCTTAACACAGTCACAACCGTCATCATGCGTGGTCTTGTTGAAACAGGCCGTTATGTTCGTATCCGGACGATCCTCAAAGACCGTCCTGGTGCCCTTGATGAGTTGATCGATGTTATTGCTAATTTGGAGGCAAATATCTATGCGATCCAGCATGACCGGACTTCACGTGACATCGGTATGGATGCAGCATGGGTTGAACTTGATCTAGAGACGAAAGGACATGACCACATTGAGGAACTCCTTGATGGCATGAGTGAGGCTGGTTACGAGGTCGAGGTTCTTGTTTGAACCCGTTTCTTTGTCGTATCGGGGGTTTCACATCGATTGATTCCAAATATTCTCCTATGACAATTGTTGCATTTGACTTCGATGGTACGATTTCAGATTCTGAGATGACCGTCTTGCTCGGCGAAAAGCAAGGCGTTGCTGATGAAATGGCAAAAAGCACCCAGCGAGCAATGAACAACGAAATCGAGTATGCTGAAAGCCTTCGAGAACGAGTGAGCCTTCTCTCTAATCTTGATGAACAGGATGCCAATGATGCGTTCTCGCAAGTTACACTTCGTCCCGGAGCAGGCGACCTTATTCAGGAATTAAATGAGAACGGCATCCACACAGCGATTTTAACCGGAGGATTCCGGCGCGGTGTCATGTCTGCACTTGAACAGGCGAATGTAAGTGTAGACACGATTGTTTCAAATTCAGTTACCATAGAGGACGGAAAGATGACAGGTGAGGTCGAAGGACCACTCATTGAGGGTACAAAAGACGATGTCCTTGAGAAACTTGCTAATGAACAGGATGTCTCTCTTGCTGAGACCATTGCAGTTGGTGACGGTGCCAATGACCTTCCTATGCTAAAGATAGCAGGTCTCGCTGTTGGCTTCTCTCCTCGTCCTGCTGTTGCTCCACATTGTGATGTCGTAGTGGAGGATATGACCGAGCTCCGGGAGCTCTTTGTGGAAGAGAACCTCTTGTAGTATTCTTAGACGAACTTACAGCGGTTTTCGAGACGAAAGTGCCCGGCTAAAGCTGTAGGAACGCTCAAACTATCCTTTATCAGTCTTCGGTAATCCAAGATGATTTTTCAAACTATTCTAGTGAAATTAAATTGGGCAATCTGCGGTTGTACAGGCGGTACAAGGCGACTGCCCCGGGGCTTGACCCCGGGGTGAGTTCACGAAAAGCGAGAATCATATCGTAGGATCGGTATGGAAGATTAAAATTCCGGACATCTGCATAAGTTGCTCCGTGTATGCCGTGATAATCTCTCGCAACTTCAAGCATGCCGGGGTTAATGTCGATTCCCCTGACTTGAACATTATGATCAGTAAGGATATCTTTTAGCAATTGTCCAGTGCCACAGCCAACGTCTAGAATCTCCCACTGGGTGAGGATGTGCTTGATGGACCCCAGTTTGGTGGCAAGCGCAACTACGGCTACGGCACGACCTCGTTGAAGAACACGCAGGTCGTGGACCTCAACGAACTGGACTACTCGCGTCTCGAAGACGGCGAGGCGTTCATCCTCGAGCTCGTGACGCCGTTCGTACTCCGGTCAGAGTATCCAGCAACGAACAACGTAGACGTGCCGTGGTGGTGGAGAGTCAATGACGAAGCGCAACTGCGCCGCCGTCTGGAGAAAGTCGTCGAAGGTGGTGATGTCTACAAGTTGGAGGCGATAGACCACGGTGTTGTGGTTGGCTACGAAGGCGACCGTCCGACAGCGACTGCGAAGAACGGAATTACTCGGGTCGGATCACACTCGAAGTACGGCTTCGGAGAGTTTCGAGTTAAACCGGTTCCGAAAAGAAGGGTTGATCAAGAATGTGACAAAAATCGAAAGAAAATCAGTTAAGTGATAGTATGCGACAAACGTGTCCCGAATAGAGCCACTCCTATCACCGGTATCCAAGGAGTTGGTCTCACGGGACGAATTTAATAAAGAAAATCGGATTACCGAGAACTGTTATCAAGTCCAGAGCGAATTATGATACCCGTTTCAGTAATTTACTTTTCGCTGTTAATTCTCCTGCTAAAACTAATCTCATTGCAATCACTGCAAGCGAACAGGTTGCGTCTGTCAGAGCACACGTTACTTCCCGTTCAGAACAGGCTACTATGGACTGGCGGAATTGATTGTTTTTCTTTCCGCTCGATCTCCTTTGTGTCTATCACTGACCGTCCATCTGTTCCGTCAGCGAGGAAGTCTTCCACTGGTGGTCCAACGTTCTCAGGCTCAACCAGAAACGCATCATGACCGTGTTCAGACTCTATGACATGATGTGCGACCTCCGCATCTGTTTCTCTGATTCCATCGGCCACATCAGCGGCCTGTTCCACGGTAAAGTGCCAGTCTCCAGTAAAACTCATTATTAGTACTTCTCCCGAAAAGGCAGCTAAGGCTTCTCTATTTGACTCATATCCTGATGCTAAATCGTAGTTATCCATTGCCCTGGTCAGGTATAAATAACTATTCGCGTCAAAGCGCTGTACAAACTTTTGGGCATTATAATCAAGATACGATTCTACATCTCTATATGGGAAGTAGTCTGCTCCGCGGTCAGTTTCAAATAACTCTCGTTCAGCTTCACGCCCAGCAGCGCGGCGCCCAAATCGTTGTTCCATCGAGGCTTTGGAGAGATACATGATATGTCCCAACTGTCTAGCAAGTGCTAACCCTTTCTTTGGCGGTTGGCCGTCATAATAGTCCCCACCTTTCCAGTTTGGATCACTTGTAATTGACCGCCGGGCTACGGCGTCCATCGCAATACATTGTGGGTCAAGTCGAGCGGCTGTCGCAATCGGTACTGCTCTATGAACGTCATCAGGATATTGTTTTAGCCAGTCCAACACGTTCATTCCTCCTACTGATCCTCCAACAACAGCATGCAGCCGTCCAACACCCAGTTCGTCGAGCACCTTTCGCTGTGCTCTAGTCCAATCTGTGACTGTCACTGGCGGGAAGTCAGTTCCATACGGCTCCCCAGTCTCCGGATTTGTGCTTGCAGGACCAGTCGTTCCGTAACACGATCCGGGCAAATTTGGACACACAACAAAATATTTGTTTGTATCAATTGCTTTACCAGCACCAACGACATCCGACCACCAAGCACGCGCTTGTCCCCCAGTTTCAGGTAATCTGACTTTCTTCTCTGGATCACGTCGGTTTGTTACATGCGAACTGCCAGTTAATGCATGACAGATCAAAATGGCATTATCCCCGTCAAATTCTCCATATGTTTCATACGCAACACGGAGATTAGGGATCGTCTCTCCACATTCAAACTCAAATGATCCCAGATCGACAGCATCGATCGTTGTATTTGACATCTATGTATACCTCCTATCCGTGGCAGCATCAATCCCCGCATCTATATCTGCAAGAATATCTGCTGGATCCTCAATACCCACAGAGAGTCGGATTAAATCCGGCTGCACACCGGCCTCTCGTTGCTCCTCTCTAGATAACTGTGCGTGTGTTGTCGATGCTGGGTGAATAACTACCGTCTTGGCATCGCCAATGTTTGCAAGAAAGCTCGCTAGCTCTGTTCTTTCACAGAACTTTCGACCTGCTTTATATCCATCCCCAGACAATCCGAATGTTACTACGCTCCCGTACTCATCAAGATACTCCTCTGCATTCTGGTGCGTAGGGTGGGACGTTAGCCCTGGATAACTAACCCACTCAACTTCGGAGTGGTCTTGCAGATACTCCGCAACGATGAGCGCATTTTCACAATGCTTTTCCATTCTTACTGGCAGCGTTTCGATGCCCTGTAGAGTCTGCCATGCATCGAATGGTGATTGCTGGTTCCCTAACCCCCGTAATGATCGATATCGAACGGCTGCTGCTAATGGAGCATCAGCAAAATCCTCTGAAAAATCGATATCTGTGTATGCTGGACTTTCCCCAGCCAGTTCTTCGTATTTACTTGCATTCCATTCGAAATCTCCTCCGTCAATAACGATCCCCCCTACTGTTGTTCCAGATCCATGAATCCACTTGGTCGTTGAACTCCACACAATATCTGCTCCGTGATCGAGTGGACAACAGATTGCGGGAGTCGCAAATGTGTTATCAACAACTAGTGGGGCCTGTACGTTATGTGCAACCTCTGCTAACGCTTCAAAGTCAGGCGTTTTCAACGACGGATTACCGATTGTCTCGACATGCACATATGCCGTATCTGCATCAACTGTCTTCTCAAATTTGTCATAGTCCAATGTATCAACAAACCGAACTTCAATACCTCGGCGTGCTGCAATTGTTTTAAAATACGTTGCTGTTCCCCCATATACATCAGTCGCACAGACAATGTTATTTCCCTCTTTTGCGGTCACTAACGTCAATGCATCCAGAGCCGCAAGTCCACTGGCGGTTGCTACTGCCCCAGCCCCATTTCCTAATGTTGCAAGCCGGTCTTCTAACATTTTGACTGTCGGATTGCTGATTCGTGAATAAAGGTGCCCGTCGCCGCGAAGTGCATATCGTTCGGCCGCAGTTTCCGCATCTGGAAAAACATACGAGGTCGTCTGGTGGATAGGAGGGGCGCGCGCTCCTGTACTTGCATCCGGCGATTGACCTGCGTGGATGCTTTCCGTCCGAAATTCCCTGTCGGTCATGTTTCTCATGCATATACCCGCAAACAATTATAACTGATAGTAACGGTAAGTATCGCCGCTCTCTTGTCCACAGGTACATAGGCGCTGACCCCCTATGTCACAGCAATGTCTTCCACATCCAAAGCGACCTTCGGCGGCGGTTGTTTCTGGTGTACCGAAGCAGCGTTTAAGCCACTTGACGGAGTCCAGTCTGTTGTCTCTGGCTATGCTGGCGGAAATACCTCTAATCCCACATACGAACAGGTTTGTGCCGGATCAACTGGTCACGCGGAAGTAATACAGGTTGCGTATGATCCTGAGATCATTACTTATGCCCAGTTACTTGAAGTATTTTTCACAGTTCATGATCCGACGCAATTGAACCGACAGGGCCCCGATGTCGGTTCTCAGTACCGTTCAATTATTCTCTATCATGACGACCATCAACAGCAACAAGCTCAGAAATTTATAGACGCGCTTGATGCAGAATACGATGATGACATTGTTACTGAGCTCCAAGCGCTTGATACATTCTATCGAGCTGAAGAGAAACACCAAGACTACTTTGAAAAAAATCCGGAAGATGCATACTGTCAGATGCACGCTCAGCCCAAAGTTGATAAAGTCCGTGATCAGTTTGAAACTCTAGATGATTAGCTGGGAATTGACTGATTTTATATTATATCACTAGGTTCATGCCGTTCTTTCATCCGTTTTGCTTCCTTTGCATATCGCTCTTGCTCCTCGGCTGGTGTGGGCTCAAGTGTTGACTTATTAAATCTCTTTGCCGCTGTTACTTCGACCTCGTAAAGCATACTTCCCGAGAGTTGCCGTTGATGGTGTTTTCTTCCATCAACCGTTGCGTAAACGAGCGTCACCAGATCTTCATCCCAAAAATCCCGTTCAACAAGCCAACATTGCATGCTTTCTTCCATTACCTACACATAGTTATTGTAGCTACAGAAATGCTGTCCTCCGCTGGTGATTATATCGTAACCTACAATCGCTCATAACACTAGATACTACAAAAATGGATTTTGCTGCGTTGCGTGATCGTGCTGCAAACCTTCCAACTGAGCCTGGTGTATACCTATTTCACACTGGAAATCCTGATCCAACTTCTACGCAGCAGTCCCTTTCGAATGTCGGAGCGTCTGATGGAAGAGTGCTTTATGTTGGCAAGGCAGTTGATCTTCGTGACCGTGTTCGATCATACACTGATCCCCGAAGTGAACGCATTGCCGGGATGGTTGATAACGCCACCGGAATTGAGGCTGTTGTCACTGATACTGAGACACAGGCCTTACTTTTGGAAGCAAACCTCATCAAACGATACTCCCCCCGATATAATGTCCGGCTAAAGGATGATAAATCATATCCGCTCATTCAATTGACTAACCATCCTGTTCCCCGTATTGAAATCACCCGTGACCCAGATGAGCAAGCAACTGTTTATGGTCCTTTTACGAATCGTAGCCGACTTGAAATTGTTCTGAAGGCAATCCGAGATATCTATGGACTTCGAGGTTGCTCTGATCATAAGTATGCAAACCGTGATCGACCGTGTCTTGACTATGAGTTGGGTATCTGCACGGCGCCATGTACTAATGAAATCTCCACTGAGGATTACCAGCGTGACGTAAAACAGATCAAACGGTTCTTCAATGGAGAAACCGGTGTTCTCTCCGAGGCCCTGCGAACAGAAATGGAAAATGCAGCCAAGGATCAAGCATTTGAGCGGGCTGCAACCCTTCGTGACCGTCTTCAAGTTGTTCAAAAATTCCATTCTGACGGTGATCCAGCAATCAAAGGAGGTGATGAAGAGGAAACAACAGATATTCTTGGTGTCTCGACTGGTAATGATCAGGCTATAGTCTCTCGACTCCACAGCGAGAATGGACAGCTTATCGATCGCGACCGACACACGTTGGTTGCTCCACAGAATGGTCCCCGGCAGGTGGCTACTGTTATATCATCGTTTATCCAGCAGTATTACGCTGATCGTAACTTACCAGATTCACTGCTGCTTCCAGACCAACCGGACGATGATGATGTGCGGAACTGGCTATCGACCAATGGCGTTGGTGTCCGTGTTCCTGGTTCTGGACGTGGTGCTCGCCTTGTTGACTTGGCAATGAAAAATGCACGTAAAGGCGAGCTGACCACTGACCCGACCCAATCTCTTGCGGCTGACCTTGGACTTTCTTCTATGTCTCGAATTGAGGGATTTGATGTTAGCCATACAGATGGTTCTGGTGTTGTTGGTAGCAATGTGACATTTACTAATGGATCTCGTGATGCATCCGGCTATCGAAGAAAGCGTCTTCATGATGAAAATGATGACTATCGTAATATGTATACTCTTCTTCACTGGCGCGCAACCCGCGCTGTTGAGGAGAGAGACGACCGTCCGGATCCGGATATCCTGCTTGTTGATGGTGGGAAAGGCCAGCGAGAAGCAGCAGTCGATGCTATCACTGATGCAGGATGGAATATCCCAACATATGCCATTGCAAAGTCAGAACAGCGCGATCGAATCCTCGGCCCAAACGGTCAAGTTAACATCTCCGACGATGCACACACATTGCTCACCCAGATTCGCGATGAGGCTCACCGTTTTGCTGTACAGTATCACGAAACAGTTCGTGATAATGTCTCTACAGCTCTTGATCAGATCAACGGAGTTGGTCCGACCACCAGAGATCGACTGCTCCGTCGTTTCGGAAGCATCGATCGGATTCGTACAGCCTCAGTTACGGAGCTTCAAGATGTCGATGGCGTAGGTCCATCATTAGCACAGCAGATTCACCGTTCGCTGTAACTAACGTTGATTATGTCTCCTCTGCACGGTCTTCTTGACCTGCTTGTAGAATTGTTTCTTCAATTACTGTCTCTTTGATTCGGGCCCCTTTCCCAGCTAGATATCGTGTCCGTTTCCGTACAAATTCTTCTTCCTCACTTCCCTGCGTGGCAAGTATACACACCTGTGCTTTTCCTGCAGGCCTCATGGTTCGTCCAGCACGCTGAGCGCCCTGTCTTCTGGATCCTCCTAATCCGGACGCAATGATAGCAACCTCAGCTTCTGGTAAATCAATCCCTTCATCTCCAACACGAGACACGATGAGTTTTGTCAAATCTCCTGATCGGAATCGCGATAGTAACTGCTCTCGGCGGGCGTGTGGTGTTTCACCACTTAGGAATGGAATCTCTGTTGCACTGGAAATATCTTCACCTTGCTGTAGATAGTCTACAAAAATAAGCATCTTAGCTCCCGCATTTTGTTTCAATAAGCGCTTTACCTGCTTGATTTTTGCTGGATTTGTTGCTGCAACTTGTCGACGCTTATGTCCACTTGCGCTTACGTACTCATTCTGTACTTCTTCTGTGTCCCACGGAAGATACTGTAATTCGATTTCCGGCTCTGCGACATAGCCCGCTTCAAATAGTGTTTCCCAATCTGTTCCGATTGGTGGACCGATTAATGTGTATATTTCACTTTCATCACCTGTTTCTCTGACTGGTGATGCAGTCAAACCCAACCGATATTTAGACTGCACTTGTGTTGCTCGTCGGTAGATTGGACTTGGAATATGATGAGCTTCGTCAAATATGATTAGTCCCCATTCTCTTGATTCGAATAGTTGCCGGTGTTTGTCCATCCCGGCTATTTGATATGTAGCTATTGTTACTGGCCGTTGACGCTTTGTTCCTCCGTGATACTGACCAACTTGCTCCTCGGAGAGTGTTGTTTTCATCAACAACTCATTCTCCCATTGACTTGCCAACTCTCGACTTGGAACCAAAACAAGCGTTTCACCTTTAATCTCCCCCATAATACCCATTGCTGCTACCGTTTTTCCTGATCCGGGAGGCCCAACCAACACCCCAGATTTTGCTTCTATAAATCTCTCTACCCACTCCTCTTGATAGTCGCGCAGTGGCAATTCTAGCTCAACGTTGAGTTCTTCCCCTGACTCTAATTCACGAATATCCTGTACTGGATATCCTGCTTCGTACAGGACTCGCTTTACTTCAGCGACTGCTTCCTCTGCCACCCATGCCTCTGTGTCAGAGATTGGCGCTCGTAATTGTCCATCATCCAACTTCTGCTGTGCGACATTTCCCATTAACGACTCCGATTCTGCTTCGAGTACGGTATATCCATCCTTGTGGGTGAGTAGTTTGAACTTCCCTGCCCGTGCCCACTGATCTTTTATCCATCTATCAAGATTCGGTGCTGGACTTGGCAATACGTCATGAACTGTTTCGAGTAACCGGTCAACTGTCTCGTATGGTGCCCCCCAGATGTCTTCTGGACGAATCTCGTAAAGATATCTCCCATCTTCAACAGTTATGAGCCGTGCAAACTGAGAACATTGTGCTCGTGTGAACTGTTTTGGATAGTCTATCGCAATCTCTCTTCGATCGGGAAATGGAACTACTCGTTCCGTCTGCGCTAGCTTTGCCAACTCAGACGGATAATATACAATTGGATCTGACTGTACATCTAATCGATTGAGATCACCTGCTTCGACCAACTCAGCAAGTTGGGCTTCGATATCTGCCTGTGTGCGCTCAAATTCTCGTGTCAGTCGCTCAGCCGTTACTACTGGCTGCTCAATCGTCTGTAACACTTGGTGAATCTCCTCAAGCGTAAACCCTTCTTCAGCCACATCCACATTTAGCCGCTGAACGGCAAAGAGTGCTGTCAACCACAAACTGTCATACCTACCTTGCTGCAATGACCACTTATACGATCAACTGCCCCGCACACGGTGGGGTGGGGACCTCGCCTTGCTACCTCTTTGAAAAGCAATCCACCGCCTGCTATCAGCTAAAACTCTGAGTTGATCTCGGGTAATACTCCGTCATCCCCGCTAATATCATGTTGATCACGAAGCTCCTGAATCCGATCTCGAATATCTGCCGCTAACTCAAATTCAAGATTTTCTGCGGCCTCTTGCATTCGACTGTTTAGTTCTTCAATTTGCTGTACCGCTTCTTGTGTTGTTTCCGGATCTTCTGTTGAGACACCTTCTGTATCTGCTTCTGCACCTGGCAGATTCGGTTCGCTAATCTCCTTTTGAATCGTTGTCGGCTCAACATCATGCGTCTCATTAAATTTTTTCTGAATCTGACGACGACGTTTTGTTTCTTCGATTGCACGCCCCATAGCATCAGATGGATCGTCTGCATATAGAACTACTTCACCGTTGACATTTCGTGCTGCTCGGCCCATCGTCTGGATAAGTGTCGTCTCGGATCGCAAGAATCCCTCTTGATCTGCATCAAGAATTGCTACCAAAGAGACTTCTGGGATATCAAGCCCTTCACGAAGTAAGTTAATTCCGATTAGTGCGTCAATTTCACCCAGACGAAGTGATCTGATTAGCTCATGTCGTTCTAACGTGTCAGTCTCATCATGCATATATGCTACATCAATCCCGGCACCTTCGAGATATTCTGTAAGATCCTCTGCCATTCGTTTTGTCAATGTTGTCACCAACGTTCGTTCATCTCGCTCAATCCGGCTATTGATTTGCTCAATTAGGTCTTCAACTTGCCCTTCAGCTGGCCGAACTGATACTTCTGGATCCACAAGATATGTCGGTCTCACAATTTGCTCGACCACCTGTCCACTTTCTTCTCGCTCATATTCCCCCGGCGTTGCACTCACGTACAGTGTTTTTTCAGTCCGTTCTTCAAACTCTTCAAATGTCAGCGGACGGTTATCAAACGCTGTCGTTAACCGAAATCCGTTTTCGACCAGCGACTCCTTTCGAGATTTATCCCCTTCAAATTGCCCCCGAATCTGCGGAATTGTCCGATGCGACTCATCAATCACAGTGAGAAAGTCATCTGGAAAGTAATCTAGCAACGTATATGGCGCATCCCCTGGATTTCGATCAGATAGATATACTGAATAATTTTCAATCCCGGAGCAATATCCAGCTTCTTTGAGCATCTCTATGTCAAACGTCGTTCGCTCTTCAATCCGTTGTGCAGCAACGTGATCGCCTTGTCGCTCGAAATACCGAATACGCTGGTCAAGATCTTTTTCGATCTCTTCTATTGCGCGATTCAGTTGCTCTTCTGGAATCGAATAGTGCTCTGCTGGGTGAATTAAGACTGCTGGTTCTTCGCTTATAATCTCTCCATCAATTGGGTCGATCTTTCGCATCCGATCAATTTCGTCTCCCCACAGTTCCACCCGGACGGCATACCGTCCATACATTGGATAGATTTCAATTGTGTCTCCACGGACTCTGAATGTTCCTTGAGTGAAATCAACATCATTACGCTCGTAGTTCAAGTCAACAAGTTTTGAGAGTAACCCCTCACGCCCAACTGTCTCGCCACGCTCTAATCGAAGCGCCATCTCCGTGTAGTTGCTTGGGTCACCAAGCCCATATATTGCAGAAACAGAGGCTACAACAATCACATCATCGCGGGTCAACAGTGATCGCGTTGCTGAATGTCGCAGCTTATCTATTTCTTCATTTATTGACGCGTCCTTGTCAATATAGGTATCAGAGCTCTCAACATAGGCTTCTGGCTGATAATAATCATAGTATGAGACAAAATACTCAACTGCATTGTCTGGGAAAAGCTCGCGAAATTCTTCGTACAGTTGTGCTGCCAATGTCTTATTGTGTGCAATAACCAATGTTGGCATTTCTAACTCATCAATAGCCCACGATACCGTGTTCGTCTTCCCTGATCCAGTTACACCTAACAGTGTCTGTTTATCCATTCCCTGACTAAACCCTTCGACCAATTTGCTGATTGCTTCCGGCTGATCGCCGGCTGGTTCGAACGGTGCATCAACTTGAAATTGCCGCTCCTCTTCAGGATTGTCTGGTGAGAGCGGACTACTAGATGCCATTACAATACATTACGGCCTCAGCGGCTTGAAACACTCGCAATTCCACATACCTAATCACAGATCCTCAGTCAATACTACGGCCAATCTCCCGAGTCTCCAAGACGAACTCACTCCGATTTCGTGGTGAAGAGAGATCAAATTATATATTCAGCTCTTCGCATAATTTCTTGTATTCCGAGCGAAATCGTCAATCATGGAGGACGCAGTTGTAACTATATTTTGTCGTTCTGATAGTGATATTTTACTTTCCCGTTGTCCAGATCACTCTCTGCTTAATTCAAATGTATGGGATGGCTATTCCGTATCGATTGACTCAAAACCATCAGATGAATCGGTAGCAGAAAAAGTGTCATCTGAGATTGGAAATCCGATCGAATCAGTTACCGTTGTACGCTTGACTGAATCACCAATTACAACCATTGAAAAAGAAAATCGCCAAACAGAGGTATATGCTTCCTTAGTCGATGTGCAATCACAGGTTACTGAGATAGACAACAGGGAAATAGAATGGGCATCCCCGCAGGAAATTCTTACACGAGCAACTGTCCCTTGGCTCTGGGATGCATATGACCGTATTCGACCATCGGTTCGCTCAATCGCTGCAGATAGCGAACACGGGGCAGCATATCTTTCAATCAGGGCACTGGAGGTAATCCGGGATCAGGCCGCTATTTTGGCTCAGGAGCCAGGGGACACGGGAGATGAACTACAAGCACTTGGAGATCGATTATGTGAGTCTCGTCCTAGTATGGCTGTATTGCACAACCGTGTAAAACGAGTACTATCCGAAGGAATGACTACAAAAGAAATCCTGCAACGAGCAAACAAAGAAATTCAGCAAGCAGTTTCTGCACAGAAAAAAGCAGCGACCACGGCCGTGGAAGCAATCTCTCCGAACACAATTCTAACACACTCCAGATCTGATACAGTAAAGACAACAATTCAAATGAATAAACCACAACAGCTATACGTGACTGAATCTCGCCCGGAGCGTGAGGGGATCAAAGTTGCTGAAGACATCAAGTCTGTTAATACAGTAACGGTCCACACGGACGCTGCATTGGCACACGTACTTTCCAAGTACACAGTCGATGCAGTGCTAGTTGGAGCTGACACAATTCTCCGAGACGGTTCAGTAGTGAATAAGACTGGAACTCGGACGCTCGCAATAGCGGCTTTTGCTGAAGACACACCAGTGTATGTTGTTTCAGCGGCTGACAAAATCACTGGCAAAACGGCAGTAAGTCTTGAGCACGGAGAAATCTCGGCAATATATAACGGGAAAAGAGATATAAACGTGATCAATCCGGTGTTCGATGTTACTCCAGCAAAATATATTACTCAATACTTAACCGACAAAGGCGTTTTTACGCCAGATGAAATCAATGAGGTAACTCCTGATAATTGTTGACTCTCTTTGTCCCGCTAAAGCACGTGTGTTCACCTGATAATCTTTGACCTCCTCCCCGCGCTGAAGCGCGAGGATTCCTCCGTGGGTAATCCAACCAGTT
>OBKM01000462.1_pt1 | contig 20091 bp, 25 predicted proteins | sample 1519691 | NCBI WGS metagenome assembly OBKM01 (sample SAMEA37050418, study PRJEB22526) | metagenome | biome: saline pan; feature: lake; material: water | place: Egypt | collected 2015 | depth 0.5 m | reverse complement strand
ACGCGTTTCGTCTGACGATCCGCCCCTCGACGGCGGGATCGATCCCGTTCGTGCGGGCGTATTCGACGAGGATGTCGTACTGGGTTTTGAGCCGCTCGAGCGCGTACCGCTCCGAGAGCGTCGGGAACTCCTCGTCGGTATGCAGGAGGAACTCCGAGACGGCCAGAAAATACGTCCCGTCATCGGCGATCGATCCCCCGTCGACGGTCGCATCGCACAGCCGGTTGTCGTCGTAATCGTACGTCAACTGCGCGCCGGAGACGTGGGCGTGCCACCAGTCGGCCTCGCCGAACCCGGGCGTTTCGGCCGCCTCGGCGAACACCGATCGAAGCTCCTCGCCGAGGAGTTCGACGACAACGAGGGGCTCATCGAAGGGGACCAGCCCCACGAGATCCGCAACCGTAACCTCGCCGGACAGCGGCGGCCCGGTTCTGATCCCGCCGCTGTTTTGCAGCCCCACGACGGGACGGGTGGTTTCTATCGCCCGCTCTCCGGCCCAGCGGTAGGCGTCGGCGACGAAGTTACCGACACGGCTCTCTCCCCGGAACGCCTCCGTGTCGGTTCTGGCGATCGACTCCGAAACGTGTCCGACGACGCCGTCGAGGCCGGCCTCGGAGAGCCGCCTTCGGTATCGCCGTTCGAGCGCATCGTCGGTCGGCCCCGCCGACACGTCGTGACGCCTCACGGTCCTGGAGGGCAACTCGACTTCCAAAAGCGTCCGGCCGCCGCTGCCCGGCCGGGTGAGAATCGCTTCGTCGACGCGTTTTATCCGCTCGGAATGGACGTGCCCACCGAGCACGACATCGACGTCGGAAACGGCGGCCAGCCGGTCGTCCCCGCGACCCAGATGCGACAGCGCGACCACGTACTCGGCGCCCGCGTCCCGGAGCGCGTCGGCCGCACCGCGGGCAGCCACGAACGGGTCGGTGATTTCGATGCCTGCCTCCTCGGCACCGATGATCGGCGTCGTCGGATCGGTGACGCCGAAGAACCCGACGCGCTCGCCGCCGGCATGCACGACCGTCCACGGGTCGACGTCCGCAAACGGCGCGTCGTTCCGCCGGACGTTCGCCGAAAGCCACTGCTGTGGCGATCGCCGAACGATCTCCGCGGTCCGCTCGGGACCGAAGTCAAAATCGTGGTTGCCGAATGTTTCGACCGTCGGCGAAACGGCGTCGAAGAACTCCAGGGCGATCGTCCCGTCCGAGACGAGCGGTAGGACACCGGGTGCGACGTTGTCGCCGGTCCCGCAGACGAGCGTTTCCCCGTCGCGCAACGACCGTATCGTCCCGGCCAACTTGGCGATCCGTTCCGGATCGTCGTGGGCGTTCTCGATATCGGAGTACTGCAGCAGCCGCACGTTCGGTACTTCTCTCCCCGGTAGCAAAACCGTATCGTTCGATCCGTCCTCGGGCGCTCCCCACCGGCCGGCACCGTGACCGTTCCTCCAGCCAGTACCGTGGCCGTTCCTCCAGCCAGTACCGTGACCGTTTTGCCGGCCGGTGACACAGTACCTCTATGGACGAACGAGTCGGACCGGACGGGGCCACGCTGTATCTCTCCGCGGCGGTCGAGAAGGGGAACAAAGGCCCGTTTCGGGTCGTCTACGCCGATTCGGAGGGCGAGCGCCGCTGGGGCTTTTTTTGTACGAACTGCGAGTCCTTCGACAACGCAGTCGACTCGATGGGACGGATCCAGTGTAACAGCTGTTCGAACTTTCATAAGGCCGAGGAGTGGGACGCCGCCCACGAGTGAACCGTCTCGGCGATCGCCTCGCCCGGCCACCGCATCGACGCGCCGGAATGCCTATCACACAGAGCCTCGAAACGTCGCCCAGAGAATGGCCGACGGAGATACCCAACCGACGGTGCTCGTCGTCGAGGACGAAAGGGCCCTCGTCGAACTGTACGTCCGGTGGCTGGAAGACGACTACGAGGTACTGACCGCCACCGGTGGGGAAGCCGCCCTCGAACAGTTCAGCGAGGCGGTCGATGTCGTGTTGCTCGACCGGTTGATGCCGGGGATGTCCGGCGATGAGGTGCTCGATGAGATCCGCGCTCAGGGGACGAACTGCAAAGTCACGATGGTGACCGCCGTCGAGCCGGATTTCGATGTGATCAGCATGGGGTTCGACGACTACCTCACCAAGCCCGTCGAGCGCGAGGAGTTGCTCGAAACCATCGACCGGCTGCTGTCGCGGGCCGAGTTCGACGACATCGAACAGGAGCTGTACGCGCTCTCCTCGAAGCAGGCCGCCCTGCAGGCTTCGAAACCGAAAGAGGAGCTCGAGGAAAACGACGAATTCGCGGAACTCCAGGCCAGGATCGACGAGCTACGTCTCGAACTCGATACGACGCTCCCGGAGATGAACGACGACGAGTTCGTCGCGATGGTTCGTGACATCGAAGCGGACAGTACGAACGAGGATTCCTCCCAGCGGGAGGGGGACGGCCAGTGAGCTACCGAACGAACGACTTCGGCCCGGCGTCCTCCTTCGACGACGGCGTCAGCCTGCTTTTGACGGGGTCATCGACGGCGACGACCGAACAGGTGCTCGATCTCGTCGCCCCCGACGACGGCGAGCGCGCGATCGTTATCACGATGAGCACCGGTGCGGAGACCGTGATCAAGGAGCTCGAACGCCGCGGTGCCGACCGAAGCCAACTCGGCGTGATCGACTGTACCAACGCCGAAAGCGACATCGAAGACGTTCCGGTCCGACACCTGAATTCGCCGGGCGATCTGACCGGTATCAGCCTCGAGTTCGCGAAGCTTCTCGACCGCAGCAGCGACGAGGAGACCCTCCGCGTCCGCGTCGGTGTCGCCTCGATCTCGACCGCGCTCATGTACACGGAACTCCGGACGATGTTCCGGTTTCTACACGTTTTCACCGCCCGGATCAGGTCCGGGAAGATGTTCGGCGCCTTCTCGCTCGATCCGAGCATGCACGAGGAGAAAGCCCACAACACGATCCGGGCCGTCTTCGACTGTGAGGCCACGGTCGATGCGGATGAGGTTTCGCTGTCCGGAACCGGGTTCGAGTAGCGATCGGTTCGATTCCTTCCCGAAACGACGCGACGGTCAGCCGCCGGTCCGGCTCTCCGCCATCGAAGCACGCCTCAAAGCTCCATCGGAGCACGCCTCACAGCTCGATCCGTTCGACGAGCCCCTCGTCGCTGTGAGTGTTGATCGCAACGATCCGAACGTGCGGCTCGAGTCCGGACCCCTGTAGTTTGTGTTTCAACAGTTCGTCGACCTGATACACACCGGCGGCGTCGGTCATCTCGATCTCGACGAGCACCGGGGCGTCCTCGCCGGGCCGCAACGAGACCTGTCGGATCGCCCGGCTCGACACCGTGTTGATTCCGCGCCCGCCCTCTTCGTAGGGGATGCGCGACCGGCCACGCTCCATGTCGAGGGCGTCGGCCACGCGGACGACGCCGGCTTCGAGCGTCAACGGCGTCTCCTCGGCGTGGTGACAGAGGATCGCGTGCAGCACTTCCCCTTTGATGCGGACGGTCTCGCCGACGTCGTATCTACCGAACTCATCGAGGATTCTGTCGAGAATATCGGCAGCGAGGGGGATCGAGTAGTAGGGGTGGTCGTGTCGGTGTACCACGTGGCCGATGTCGTGGAGCGTGGCCGCGAGCGCGATGATGACCGCCTCGTCTGCCTCCCCCAGCCCCTGATCGCCCGCGCCGTTGAGTTCGACCCCGCCGGCTTTCAGGAGATCATACAGCCTGAGGGCGGCGTTTCGAACGATCTCGATGTGCTTGCGCCCGTGATCGTTGTACCCCATCCGATCGACGGGGTTGACGTTCTGTGCCTCGAGGTAGGTCCGTACCTCCTCGTCGGCTCGGAGCCGTTCGAGGAGTTCGTTGACCGGGGCGTCCGGAAACGCGTGTTCGTCGTCCGGGGTGTACAGTCGTCCGTTCTCGCTGTCCGTATCGCTCATGAACGGACGATCGAGGCCGTCGAAGAAAAACCATCGGGCGGGGGCGTCGGAGAAAGCCATCCGTCGTCGCCGCCGTCTTTTCGTCGTTTTATGCGCTTTCGGCCGCGGCCTCGACCTCGTCGTAATCCGGCTCGACGCCGGGGTCATCGGAGACCCACGCGTACGTGACCGTGCCGTCCCCATCGACGACGAACACGGACCGCTTTGCGACGCCGTAGACGCCGAGATCAGCGAAGTCCATCGTGACGCCGTAGTCGTCGATTATCTCCTTGTTGGTGTCGCTGACGAGCGGGAAGTTGAGTTCGTTCTGGTCGGCGAACTCCCCGAGCGCGAACGGGGAGTCGATGCTGACGCCGTACAGCGACGCTCCGGCGTCGACGAGGCCGTCGAGGCGGTCGCGGAACGTTCGCATTTCGCCGGTGCAGACGCTCGTGAACGCACCGGGGAAAAACGCCAGGACGACCGGTCCGTCCTCTGTCGCCTCCGAGAGCGTGAACTCGGTGATCTCGCCGTCGGGGGTTCGCATCGGTGCGGTAACGTCGGGCGCAGCGTCTCCTTGTTGTACCATACGCTGGGACACGGCCGCCCCCGTTGTGTTCGTTTCGGTTCCGAACGCCTCCACGCCGTGTCGCGGCTTTTTTGTACCTCTCCGTGTGCGCCGAAAACGTCCCCGACGATGCGGCGAAAAGCATACAAGTACCCACGCGAACCACAAGGTATGACAATACCGCTGTTCATCGGTGGCCTCGGCCCGCCGGAACTGCTGTTGATAGCCGGCGTCTTGATCTTGCTTTTTGGGGCCAGCAAGCTCCCGAAACTCGCCCGTTCGATGGGCTCCGCAACCGGTGAGTTCAAAAAAGGACGCCAGGAAGTCGAGGAGGAACTCGAGGAAATCAAAGAGGGTCCGGACTCGGCCGACGAGGAACCGACCGCGACCACCGAGGAGCCGGCCGTCGAACCCGAACCGGAGCCCGAGCCGGACACGGCCGAGCCCGACCGCGACCCCGAACAGTCCGGAGTCTGATACTGATAGACAAACGAACGTACACACGACCCAGGAGGATCACGCCGTTCGACGGCGCGAACGGCGGATGGCTCCTGGGTCGGTTTCATTTGATTTCGTCCACCAGTATGAGCCGGCCGACGACCCCCTTTCGTCGCCCCCCGTCCCCGTTGTGTTCGGCCCGCCGCGGCCGAGGAAAAAGCCTATAATCACGACTGAACTAGCTTTCGACAGCGATGCTATCCACATTTCCGCTACAGTTCGGCATTCCCGGTGGACCGGAACTGCTCGTCATCCTGTTGATCGCAGTCCTGCTTTTCGGGGCGAACAAGATCCCTAAACTCGCCCGCTCGACGGGCGAGGCGATGGGTGAGTTCCAGAAGGGACGAGAGGAAGTCGAACAGGAGCTCGAGGAGATGCGCGATGGGTCCTCCGGCGGCGGTTCGGCCGCCGAGAACGAACCCGAAATCGAGTCGGCGGACGGAACCGAGAAGGCGGAGTCGACCGACGCGGAGCCGACGGATGGGGACGAGTCCGACGACGCGTCGGACGACCCCGTCATCGAGGACGCCGAAGCGGACGAAGAGACGAACTGAGGGCTCGTTTTTGCGGTCGTGGGTACGTGGCCTAGTGGATCAGGGCGGGAGGTTCCTAACCTCCAGATCGCGGGTTCGAATCCCGCCGTACCCGTTATCGATCGCCGGTAAAACTCCGTTTACACTGCCAGCGGGTCGCTCGACGTGTCGTCGCCGTCGGCGAGCCGGTAGTTCGACTTCCGGGCGTCCATGAGATAGACCGACTCCTCTACGACGTCCGCCGATTCGAGCTTTTTGAGCGCGTGGCGGACAGTACGCTGGGGGAGCAACGACGCCTCGGCGAGTTGTGCCTGCGTCATCGCGCCCTCGTACTGAAGTGTTTTATAAACCAACTTGGCGCTCGGCGGGAGGGCTGCGACCGCCGATTCGATATCCGTCATACGCTGAACAACGCGCCCCACCTGATTAATTGTCAGTCGGTCGGACGGTCCGTTCGCACGTCCGGGATAGATTTATATATACCACCACGCTTTAGTGCGTTTTTATACGTGTCCCGATGCTGTAGTGGGCCGAACGCTGTCTTGTCAGACCGTCTGACAACCCGTCTCCTCCCCGGCCTACTCCCCGAGGAGCCCCAGATCGGCGGCGACGTGATCCGCGAGGTGGTCGAAGACGTCCGGGTCGACCGAGGCGACCGATTCGCCGCCGTGGAGCCGTTCGTTGTGTCCGGCGACCGCCTCCTCGACCTCCGAGAAGGGGATCCGCGACCGGGTCTCACACTCCGGGCAGACGATCGGAATCTCCGGACGTTCGGATTCGTCGCTCATACGTTTACCGTCGCCGTCCGAGGATAAAACCGCCCCGATTCGGTCCCTCCGGCTCAGGCCGGCTGTGCCGGGAGTGCCGAAAGGGCCTCCGTGAGCTCACGGGTATCGGGGAGGACGTACAGCTGAACTTCGGCCTCGTGGTCATCGATCTCGATCGTCGTGTCGATGGTGAACGCGTACGTCTGGTCCCCGGAGAGACGGCGCTGGACGGTCCGGATCACGTCCGTCCCGGAGTCCCGAAGCAGCTCCGGCGGCGTGTGTTCGATGCTGGTCCGGAGGGTGTTCGCCCAGCCGTCGATGAACCCGCTCGTCACGATGTTGCCGAGCTCCTTGATCGCCCCTTCAGTCATGCTCCCGTCGTCAGGCTCCATCCCGTCCGGCAACATCCCGGCCGCGACGCGTTCGGCGGCTTCCTCGCTGAACATCGCGACGAAATACCCGCTCGGGAGCCCCGTCAATTCGAAAACAACGCTTATATGCGGGTCGGGTCCGGCCTGTGCGGACATATCGGAAAACGACAGGAACCGCAGCTGACTCACGGAAACGTCAGTTTCGAAGCCGGTCAGCTGTGCGATCTGGCCGGACGCCCGTTCGGCGCTTCGGGACGCGAACCCGTTGAAGACCGCGAGTTTCTCCGCCGGAACCGAAAGCCGGTTCGGCTGTGCCTCCAACAGCGTGACGAACTCGTCGTACTCCGGGATCAGATAGATCGGCACGGAGAGGTCGTGGTTCACCGCTTCTAGCCGGCTCTCGAAGAGGAACACGCCGGTTTTTTCCGCCTCCCGCCGCGTCATCCGCGGGAGAATCCGCGTCCCGGTCGCTTCGATGTACGTCGGCGGCGTCATATCGATCTGCGTGCCGACGTGGTTCGCCCACCCGTCGACGAACCCACCGATCATGATGTTGCCCAGTTCGGCGAAGGCCCCGCCGGCGAGCGAGCTTTCCCCGCCCCGAGACCGGAGCCGTTTGCGGAGCTGTCCGGCGGCGTCCGGATCGAAGATCAGAACCGTTTCGCCCGACAGCCCGCCGTTGAGCCCGACCTGGACGCCGACGTACCGCCGCCCCGTGAAGACGTCTCCGAGCGTCTCGTCGGAGACGAGGCTCACGCCCGTCGCGTCGTGTCGCATCCTGATCCCGATCATCTGTGACAGCGCCCGCGACGCCTGTTTCGCGCCGTTGGACGCGAGGTGGTTGTACTCCTCCAGTTGGTTGATGGCGATTCTCATGGCTCGACGGTGTCGATCCGTCGCTCGTGTTGCTCGTCTCGGAGCTCCGGAGACGGACGGGCGTTCGTGGGGGCCTCGGGCGTCTGCATACGACGCACTCGGGTCGCCCGTATAGTAACTCCCCCCTCCGATACAGTACTCGAAAGACGCCCGATCCACCGCTGTACGAACACGCCCCGATCGGTCACTCGAACAGACCGGTCGACATATAGCGCTCCCCGGAGTCCCAGAAGACGGTGACGACGAGCGGACATTCCTCGGGGATGGTCTCGGCGTCTCGGGGGCTGTCGTCGAGGATCCCGACATCGTTGTCGGGGGCCGGACAGGCCTCCGGATCGATCCCGCGCTCCTCGGCCAGCCGGCGGGCGACGCGTTTCGCGGCGACCAACGATCCGCCGGATGACTGCCCGACCAAGATACCCTCCTCGCGGGCGAGGCGTCGACACTCCGATTCCGCCGCGTCGATGCTGACAGTTTCGACGCCCGTCAAAAGTCCCCGGTCGAGGTTCGGCGAGACGAATCCGGGCCCCATCCCCTGGAACTCGTCGTCGCCCGGTTCGCCGCCCGAGAGAACGGCGTTCGTCTCCGGTTCGACGCCGACGACCGCCATCTCCGGGAACGCCTCCCGCAGCCGCCGTGCGGTCCCCGTGATGGTCCCGCCCGTCCCGATCCCGGCGACGAGGGCGTCGATCTCCCGGTCGCCGACCTGTTCGAGGATCTCCGCCCCGGTCGTCCGGTAATGTGACTCGGGGTTCGCCGGGTTCTCGAACTGCCGGAGCTGGACCATCCCGGCCTCGGCTTCGAGTTCGTCGGCGCGGTCTTTCGCGTCGGAGATCGTCCCCTCGACGAGTTCGAGATCGGCCCCGTAGGCCGACATCAGCCCGCGACGCTCCGGGGATTTCGAGGCGGGCATGACGACGGTGATGTCGTACCCCTTCGCGGCGGCGACGACCGACAGCCCGATCCCGGTGTTGCCGGAGGTCGGCTCGACGATCCGGTCGCCGGCTTCGAGCTCGCCCGCCTCCTCGGCGGCTTCGACCATCGCAAGCGCCGGCCGGTCCTTCGCCGAGCCGCCGGGGTTTTTCGATTCGACCTTCGCGGCGATCACGGAGCCAGGCGGCGATTCGACCTGTACCAGCGGCGATCCGATCGTGTCGAGGATGCCCCGTTTCATCACCCGCGCTTCGGCGTGCGAATATAAAACACCGATGGACGGCTGCCGTTCCACCGGCTGTCGTCCCCGCTGTCCTCCGAGGGGCACCCACACGTCATCAAAAAAGCATACGTGGGTCGGGGACGGAGCGGACACATGGAGCGTAGATTAGTCGTCAGCATCGTCGTCGTCGCGATGCTGGTTTCGCTCGTTCCAGTCGGTGGTGTCACCACGGCGGTCCCGACCGATGACGCCGCGGCCGTCCACACAGCAAGCGCCGACGCGGCCGTCACCGATCGGTTTCGAGCCGGGACGGCCACGAACGGACTGAGCCGTGCCGACACCGATGGCGTCCTCGAGCAGCCGACGCGGGCGGCGGTCTATGAGGCGGTCCGCGACTCGCCCGGTATCGGTCTCTCCGAGCTGGCCGAGACGGTCGATGTGACGAAATCGACGGTTCGATACCACGTCGGCATCCTCCGCGATGCCGGTCTCGTCGGAACGACCGAGATCGGCGGTGTTCTCCGGGTCGCCGCGGACGGGACCAACGCGGAACTCGCCGCCGCGTTGCGGGCGACGCCGACGGCCGCCGTTCTCGGTGCGGTCGCCGACAGGGGGCCGGCCTCAGTCACCACGCTCGCCGACGAGACCGACCGGGCGCTTTCGACCGTCTCACACCACCTCAGCGCGCTCGAGGAACGCGGTTTCGTCGACCGTGAGCGGCGCGGGGAGGCCGTCATCACGACGCTGACGGACGAAACGAAGGCGGCACTCCCCGATCTCGGCCCGGCGGCGGAGACGGTGGACGACTGATCGCGCTACTGAAAAGGGATCGGCGACTAGTCGAGTCGTTCGGCGGTCTCGAGGTGCTTTTGGGATAGCTCGACGTATCTATCGCCCGCCGTCGCCCACGGCGAATCCTCGACTTCCTTTATGAATTCGGCGGGGACTCCCGCATACAGCGAGTTCGGCTCGATCTCGGTGTTCTCGGCGACGAGGCTGTTTGCTCCGACCATCGCCCGTTCGCCGACGACCGATCCATCGAGGACGGTCGCCCCCATCCCGACGAGCCCGCGGGTTCGGACGTCCGCGGCGTGGACGATCGCGGTGTGGCCGACCGTCGCGTACGGGCCGATCTCGCTTCCCTCGTGGATGACCGCGTTGTCCTGGACGTTCGCCCCCTCCTCGATCGTGATCCGACCGTGATCGCCGCGCAACGTTACGTTCGGCCAGACGCTCGCGTCCGCTCCGATCGTCACCTCGCCGATGACGACCGCGCTCGGATCGACGTAGGCGTCCCCGTGGATCTCCGGCTCGTGGCCGTCGAAGCTCCGTATCATACACCGACGACGCCGAGGGAGCTTAAAAACCGCCCGTTCGAACCGACTCCATCGCGGGACCGCACACCCGCCTCCTGCAGCGGGAGTTCGCGTCTGTGACCGGTGGCGTCGGGTCGTACAGGCAAGTTTAAATACGATGAAAGCCGTTGGTCAAACTGCATATGACACAGCATGAGGGTACGTCGGCTTCGCCGGCGGATCGAGTTCTTCCAGGGCACGCTAGATAATACCTCAGAAATAAGCGAGGCCCGAATTTTCGACACGACGCTGCGCGACGGCGAGCAATCCCCCCGAACCTCGTTCTCCTACGAGGACAAACGCGAGATCGCTTCGATCCTCGACGACATGGGCACCCACGTCATCGAGGCCGGGTTCCCGGTAAACTCCGACGCGGAGTTCGAGGCGGTACGGGATATCGCCGACGCGACGTCGACCACGGTTTGCGGGCTCGCCCGCGTCGTGGACAAAGACATCGACGCCGCCCTCGATTCCGGCGTCGAGATGGTGCACGTGTTCGCTTCCACCAGCGATGTACAGCTGCAGGATTCGATGCACGCCACCCGCCAGGAGGCGCTCGAACGGTCCGTCGAGGCCGTCAGGCGCGTCAAGGAGGCCGGTGCCATCTGCATGTACTCGCCGATGGATGTCACGCGCACCGAGGAATCGTTCATGATCGACGTGGTCGAGGCCGTCTCCGAGGCCGGAACGGACTGGATCAACCTCCCCGACACCTGTGGGGTCGCAACGCCACGGCGGTTCCACGATATGGTCGAAACCGTCGTCTCGCATACCGACGCGCGGGTCGATGTCCACACCCACGACGACTTCGGGTTGGCGTCCGCGAACGCCCTCTCGGGGTACGAGGCGGGCGCATCGCAGGCGCAGGTCTCGGTCAACGGGATCGGCGAACGCGCCGGCAACGCCGCCTACGAGGAAGTCGTTATGGCGCTCGAGTCGTTGTACGGCATCGACACCGGTATCGAGACGCGCCGGATCACCGAACTGGCGCAGGTCGTCGAGGCCAAAAGCGACATGCCGATCCCGGCGAACAAGCCGGTCGTCGGGAGCAACGCCTTCTCCCATGAGTCCGGTATCCACGCCGCAGGCGTCATCGAGAACTCCGACACGTTCGAACCGGGTGTGATGACGCCCGAGATGGTCGGTGCGACCCGGCAGTTGGTACTCGGCAAACACACCGGCACCCACTCCGTCCGCGAACGGCTCGAGGACGCGGGGTTCGAACCGACGGAGACGGAGGTCCGCGAAGTGACCCGGATGGTCAAGGATCGCGGCGCGGAAAAAGAGGAGATCACCTTCGAGCGGCTCAAGGAGTTCGCCAAGGAGATCGACGTTCGGCGCGAGGAGGTACGGATCTAACCATGGCCTCTCCGGCTGTCCGCTCCCGTCCGGAGCGACCGGTACTCGAACACGGCGCGGCAGTTGGCGGGCCAGCGACGCGGAACGTTTATGATAGTTCGCGAAAGAACACCGGAAACGATGACGGATACGACAGCCGGGGCAACCGAATCCGACGGACGCGAAAGCGTCGTATCCCGCACTGTAGGGGCTCGCTAGCCCCGATCCACCTCATTTTGCGCCGCGGTTCGTATCGATCCGAGACCACCTCACAGCCGGAACAATGCACACACGAGACACCAACCGACGGTATCGAGCGACGAACAGCCCACGGCAACACACGGAGACACCACGATGAGTAAAGAACAGGCACGAACACGCGCCGATACCGACGACGAATCCGATACTGACGGGATCGAAACCGGCGCCGACGCGGTCGTCCGTGCGCTCGAAAACGCCGGCGTCGAACACCTCTTCGGCGTGCAGGGCGGTGCGATCATGCCCGTCTACGACGCCCTGTACTACTCGGATATGACGCATATCACGATGGCCCACGAGCAGGGGGCCGCCCACGCCGCCGACGCCTACGGCATCGTCACCGGCGATCCGGGCGTCTGTATGGCGACTTCGGGGCCGGGAGCGACGAACCTGGTGACGGGACTCGCCGACGCGAACATGGATTCGGATCCCGTCATCGCGTTGACCGGACAGGTGCCGACCGACTTCGTCGGCAACGACGCCTTCCAAGAGACCGATACGATCGGCGTCACGAGCCCGATCACGAAGGCAAACGTGTTCGCGGACGACGCCGGATCGGTCGGTACGGACGTCGGAACGGCGTTTGCCCTCGCCGAGAGCGGTCGACAGGGACCGACGCTCGTCGACCTCCCGAAGGACGTGACGAACGACCCGGCGAGTGAAGATCCCGGCGCGCCGGCGCTTCCGGACACGTACGATCCGCCGGAGGCCGCCGACCCGGAAACGGTCTCCGAGGCGACCGACGCGTTGGCGGGCGCGGAACAACCCGTCATTCTCGCCGGCGGCGGCGTCATCAAAGCCGAGGCGAGCGACGAGCTCCGACGCTTCGCCAAGGAACACGAGATCCCGGTCATCACGACGATGCCGGGAACAGGGGCCTTCCCGGAGGACCACGAGCTTTCACTCGAGATCGCGGGAATGCACGGCACCGGCTACGCCAACATGGCGATCACGGTGACAGACTGCATGCTGGCGATCGGGACGCGCTTCGACGACCGCCTCACCGGCGGTGTCGAGACGTTCGCCCCGGACGCCGAGATCATCCACGTCGACATCGATCCGGCCGAGGTCTCGAAAAACATCGAGGCCGACTACCCGCTCATCGGCGACGCCAAGGCGGTGCTCGGACAGCTCTCGGACTCGATGGTCCGTTCCCCCTCGACCGAGGCGTGGCTCGAACAGTGTGCGACGTGGAAAGACGAGTACTCGATGGAGTATGCGGCCCCAGAAGACGATCCGGTCAAACCCCAATACGTCGTCGAGATATTCGACGAAATGACCGACGACGACACGATCGTCACGACGGGCGTCGGTCAACACCAGATGTGGGCCTGGCAGTACTGGACGTGGACGGTCCCCCGGACCTGGGTGACCTCACACGGGCTCGGGGCGATGGGGTATGGGCTCCCCTCGGCTATCGGCGCACGCTTTGCGGCCGACGACGACCAGTCTGTCGTCTGTTTCGACGGCGACGGCTCCTTTCTGATGACCTGCCAGGAGCTGTCGGTCGCCGTCCGCGAGAACCTCGATATCACGGTCGTCGTCCTCAACAACGACGCGATCGGGATGGTCCGACAATGGCAGGACGCCTTCTTCGGCGAGCGCCACATGGCTTCGGAATACCCGTGGATCCCAGAGTTCGACACGCTGGCGGAAGCGTTCGGCGCCCGCGGGTTCCGGATCGACACCTACGACGAGGTCGAGGCCGTCGTCGAGGAGGCCCTCGATTACGACGGGCCGAGCGTTGTCGACGTCCACATCGACCCCGCGGAGAACGTCTACCCGATGGTCCCAAGCGGCGGGGACAACGGGCTCTTTGCGCTGACGGAGGGGCAGCTATGAGCCGACGCGAGAACACCCACCGGACCGGGCTGGAGGGGCCGCCGCCCGAGGAGCGAACCCGTCCGGTCGGCCGGCGGAACTCCCAGGGGATCCGAATCGACCCGGAGATCGAGGCCGAACCCGATCCGCGGCGGACGACGATCTCGGCGTACGTGAAAAACGAACCCGGCGTCCTCGCCCGGGTCTCCGGGCTGTTCCACAGACGGCAGTTCAACATCGAATCGCTCACGGTCGGTCCGACCCAAAACGAGGGGTACTCCCGCATCACGCTCGTAGTCGAGGAGCCCGACCCCGGGATCGACCAGATCAAAAAACAGCTACACAAGCTGATTCCGGTCGTACACGTCCGTGAACTCGACGGCGACCCGGTTGCGGTCGAACTCGTCATCCTCAAAGTCGACGGTGACGAGCCCGATAAAGTGCAGGCGATCACCGAGATGTACGACGGGCAGACGCTCGATGCCGGTCCGCGGACGGTCACCGTCCAGATCACCGGCTCGGAGAGCAAAATCGACGACGCGATCGACGCCTACAAGCAGTTCGGCATCCGTGAAATCGCACGAACCGGACAGGCCGCGTTGGCGCGTGGCGAAGAGGAAACGGCGAGAGTCGACGAAAAACACACCTAATCAGAATGACTGACGACACAGAGATCTACTACGACGACGACGCTGACAGCACCGTACTCGACGACAAGACCGTAGCCGTCCTCGGCTACGGGAGCCAGGGCCACGCCCACGCACAGAACCTCGACGACTCCGGCGTCGATGTCGTGGTCGGACTCCGGGAGGACTCCGCCTCGCGCGACGCGGCGGAATCGGACGGGCTCGACGTCACAACCCCGCACAACGCGGCCGAACAGGCCGACATCGTGAGCGTGCTGGTTCCGGATACGGTCCAGCCGGACGTCTACGAATCGATCCGCGACGTCGTCACCGAGGGCGACACCCTGCAGTTCGCCCACGGGTTCAACATCCACTACGGTCAGATCGAGCCGGACGACGGCATCAACGTCACGATGGTCGCGCCGAAATCCCCCGGTCATCTGGTGCGGCGCAACTACGAGAACGACGAGGGGACCCCCGGACTCCTCGCCGTCTACCGGGACGCCACCGGCGACGCCCACGACATCGGGTTGGCCTACGCGAAGGCGATCGGGTGTACGCGGGCGGGCGTCATCGAGACGAGCTTCCGGGAGGAGACTGAATCCGACCTCTTCGGCGAACAGGCGGTGCTCTGTGGCGGCGTCACGTCGCTCGTCAAAACGGGGTATGAGACGCTCGTCGACAACGGATACAGCCGCGAGATGGCGTATTTCGAGTGTCTAAACGAGCTCAAACTGATCGTCGATCTGATGTACGAAGGCGGGCACGCGGAGATGTGGAACTCCGTGTCCGACACCGCCGAATACGGCGGGTTGACCCGCGGCGACCGGGTCGTCGACGATCACGCCCGCGAGCGGATGGAGGAGGTCCTCGAGGAGGTTCAAAACGGGACCTTCGCGCGGGAGTGGATCTCCGAGAACCAGACCGGCCGGCCGAGCTACAAACAGCTCCGGGAAGCCGAAATGAACCACGACATCGAGGATGTCGGCGAGGACCTGCGCGCGCTGTTTGCGTGGGGCGAGGAGTGAATACACGATGACGAACGAACCGGAGACACTAGGCGATATCGATCACACCAATCCCTACACGGGGCGGGTGTTCGGCGAGACGCAGGCGTACGGTCGCGGGCGTACCGTCGCCGCCGACGGCGGCGAAGCCGGTGGGGCCGATTCCGACGGAGCGGACGATGAAACGCTCGGAGACGTTTCCCATACCGTCGGGCGGACGGACACCGACGCGACACAGCGGAGTTTCGACCGCGGAGGAGGTGACGGCGAATGAGCGAGGGCACGCTGTACGATACTGTCTGGGACCGACACAAGGTGACGACGCTGCCGAACGGGCAGGATCAGCTGTTCGTCGGCTTGCATCTCATCCACGAGGTGACGAGTCCCCAGGCGTTCGGGATGCTCCGCGAACGCGACATCGAGGTCGCACGCCCCGACCTGACGCACGCGACGGTCGATCACATCGTTCCGACGGACGACCGCGATCGACCGTTCCAGAACGAAGCGGCCGAGGGGATGATGGCCGAACTGGAGGAAAACGTTCGGGACGCGGGCATCCAGTTCGACGACCCGACGACGGGCAATCAGGGTATCGTCCACGTCATCGGTCCGGAGCAGGGGCTCACCCAACCCGGGATGACGATCGTCTGCGGTGACAGCCACACCTCGACCCACGGCGCGTTCGGGGCGCTCGCGTTCGGCATCGGAACGTCACAGATCCGCGACGTGTTGGCGACCCAGACCGTCGCGATGGAGAAAAAGAAGGTCCGAAAGATCGAGGTGACGGGCGAGCTCGGCGAGGGCGTCACGGCGAAAGACATCGTCCTCACGATCATCCGCCAGCTCGGAACCGACGGCGGCGTCGGCTACGTCTACGAGTACGCCGGCGAGGCGATCGAGAGCCTCGGCATGGAGGGTCGAATGTCGATCTGCAACATGTCGATCGAGGGCGGCGCACGCGCCGGTTACGTCAACCCCGACGAGACGACCTACGAGTGGCTCCGCGAGACGGACGAGTTCGAGGACGATCCCGAACGCTTCGAGGAGCTGCAAACGTATTGGGAGTCGATCGCCTCGGACGACGACGCCGAGTACGACGACGTCGTCACGATCGACGGCTCCGCGATCGAACCGGTCGTTACGTGGGGGACGACTCCCGGACAGGGGATCGGGATCACGGAGGCGATCCCGGAACCGGAGTCCCTGCCCGAAGACAAACGGGACACGGCCCGACGCGCACAGAAACACATGGGTGTCGAGCCCGGTGACACCATGGCCGGATACGATATCGACGTCGCCTTCCTGGGTTCCTGTACGAACGCTCGGCTGCCCGACCTCCGGGCGGCCGCGGAGATCGTCAAGGGGAGACAGGTCGACGACTCCGTGCGTGCGATGGTCGTCCCCGGCAGCCAACGGGTCAAGACAGCCGCCGAGGAGGAAGGCCTCGACGAGATCTTCACCGAGGCCGGCTTCGATTGGCGCGACGCCGGCTGCTCGATGTGTCTCGGCATGAACGACGACCAACTCGTCGGCGACGAGGCCTCCGCGTCCTCCTCGAACCGCAACTTCGTCGGCCGTCAGGGATCGAAGGACGGCCGAACCGTGTTGATGAGCCCGATCATGGTCGCCGCCGCGGCGGTTACGGGTGAAGTGACCGACGTCCGTGAGCTGCCGAAAGCGGAGGTGCAAGCATGAGCGGAACCGAGGCGATCCCGAGCGTCGAACGCGTCGAGGGAACCGGGATTCCGATCCGCGGCAACGACATCGACACGGACCAGATCATCCCGGCACGGTTTATGAAGGTGGTCACCTTCGACGGCCTCGGGGAGTTCGCCTTCTTCGATCAGCGATTCGACGACGAGGACAACGAGAAGGAACACCCCTTCAACGAGGAACGGTACCAAGACGCCAACGTGTTGGTCGTCAACGCCAACTTCGGCTGTGGGTCCTCCCGCGAACACGCCCCGCAGTCGCTCGTCCGGTGGGGGATCGATGCTGTCATCGGCGAGTCCTTCGCCGAGATCTTTGCGGGGAACTGTCTGGCGCTCGGCGTCCCGACGGTGACAGCCGACAGCGAGACGATCGAGGCGCTGCAGGCGTGGGTCGAGGAGAACCCGGACGGCGACATCGAGATCGACGTCGCGGCCGAAACCGTCACGTACGGCGGGAACACGATCGATGTGACCGTCGACGAGGCCCAGCGGAAGGCGCTCGTCGACGGCATCTGGGATACGACCGCACTGATGAAATCCAACACGGAAGCGATCGCCGAAACGGCCGCTTCGTTGCCGTATATCGACGCATCCGGGGCGGAAAAAGGGCGCTCGGATGACTGAGGAGATAGCGGTCATCCCCGGTGACGGGATCGGACAGGAGGTCGCCCCCGCCGCCGTCGATGTCCTCGATGCACTCGATGTCGACTTCGAGTTCACCGAGGGTGAGGCCGGAGACGAAGTGCTCGAATCGCGGGGCGAGGCGCTCCCGGAGGAGACGTATCGGCTAGCGGCCGACGCTGACGCGACGCTTTTCGGCGCGGCGGGGGAGACCGCGGCCGATGTCATCCTCCCGCTTCGGGAGGCCGTTGGGTCCTTCGCGAACGTCCGACCCGCCCGCGCGTATCCGGGTGTCGACTCGCTTCGGCCGGAGACCGATCTCGTCTTCATCCGCGAGAACACGGAAGGCGTCTACACCGGCATCGAAAGCGAGATCGCCGACGGCGTGACGACGCTAACCCGCGTAATTACCGACGAAGCCTCCCGCGATATCGCCGAGTTCGGGTTCGAGTACGCCGCGGAAAACGGCTACGACGACGTTACCGTGGCCCACAAGGCGAACGTGATGCGAACGACGGACGGACAGTTCCTCGAAAGCGTTTCGGCCGTCGCCGAGGACGGCGGCTACGAGTACGATGAGGCGCTCATGGACGCCTTGGCGATGCATCTGCTCCTCCGCCCCGAGGAGTACGGCGTCGTGATCTGTCCGAACCTCGCCGGGGATATGCTCTCGGATCTCGCGGCCGGGCTCGTCGGCGGGCTCGGGCTGTTGCCGAGCGCCAACGTCGGGGCGGACAACGCGCTCTTCGAGCCGGTTCACGGTTCGGCGCCGGACATCGCCGGACAGGGGATTGCCAACCCGGCTGCGACGATTCTGTCGGCAGCGATGTTGCTCGAACACCTCGGATACGGTCCTGCGGCCGGAAAAGTCAGGGCCGCCGTCGAGGCTGTCCTCGAGAGCGGCCCGAGGACACCGGATCTCGGCGGTAACGCCTCGACGACGGACGTAACCACAGCCGTCGTTGAGCGCCTGTAGCTACGCTTCGGCCGCGGCGGCTCTAACCTCGTCCCACCGCCCCTCCGCTTCGAGGTGGGCCTGCAGCTCCTCGGCGTACTCGTCGACGAGCTCTTCGGCCGCCCGTAGTTTGTCCTCGTCGACACCGTCGGAGCCGCCGCTGTCGCTGCCTCCCAATCCGAGCGCCCCGAACAGCGAATCGAGAAGACCGCCGCCGTCGTCGCCGTCCTGTGGGCTTGCCCCCATCGGCCCCATGTCGGCTACCTTCTCGATCTCAGGCATCATCCCCCGTAGCTCGTCCGTATCGGCGACGATCTTCGCCGCCGTCTCGTCCCCGGGATCTTCGATCTCGAACGTCGTCGCCGTCATGATCAGCCCCCATTCCTGTCTGGTGAAGCGGGACTCCTCGATACGCGGTGCGAACTCGCTGTCGACGGCCATACGGTCGCCGACGACCATGTCCTGCCAGTCGCTCATACCCCGTCTAGCGCCCCCGCCGTCTTATAGACGGCTACACCGCCCCGGTGGCGAACACCGCATCGGTGGCGGATACTGTGGCGAACAGGCGGCGCGATACTGTCCGGCGGCCGCGCTGTATCCGATGCCGGACAGCGGTGGATTCGAGCACACAGTAGCTGGTCGCGGTCTCGTATATAAACAGTCGGTCGGGACCCGAGGCGATATTCAGAACGCGTTCGGTGTGACCTCGACGTCGGCGTAAAGTTCCTCAGCCATCGCGGCGTGGACGTGACAGATGCTCTCGCCGAGTTCGACGACGGTGTCGATCTGATCCTCGTCGAGTTCCGCCTCGACGTAGAGGTGGAATCGGATCGCTTCGAGGTCGTCGCTGTCGTCGAGATCCGCTTCGGCCTCCGCCTCTATTTTCCCCAGGTCGATATCGAGTTGTCGGTTCGCCCCTGCACGACAGGCGAAGGAAAAACACGACGCGTAGTCCGCAACGAGTACCTCGTTCGGGGTCGGCCCGTCCGAACCGGTCGCATCGATGCTGAGTTCGAAGTCGCCGGCCCTGCTTAGTGCGTGGTATTTCGCCTCGTTGACTGTCGTTGTCTCTATGTCGGACATAACGTCTCTCGGGTCTCGGCGCGGACATAAAAATTTGCGGTGGTTCGGTGCCCGGCAGCTCCGTTTTCGCCGGTGTGGCCGCCTGTCAGTTCACAGTTCGAAGGACTCGTCGCCGTCGAGGATCACCGCTTCGGCCCCCGCGCCGGTCGTTGTCTCTATGTCGGACATAACGTCTCTCGGGTCTCGGCGCGGGCATAAAAATCTGCGGTCGTTCGGCGCCCGCCCGTTCCGTTTTCGCCAGTGTGGCTGTCTCTCAGCTCACAGCTCGAATGACTCGTCGCCGTCGAGGATCACCGCTTCAGCCGCCGCGCCGGCGGCTTTTAGCTCCCGCTCGAAGTCGTCGGTGTCGATCTCGATCGGCGGGAACGTATCGTAGTGCATCGGCGCGGCGTAGTCGGCCCCGACCCAGTCGGCCGCGATCGCGGCCTGTGCCGGCCCCATCGTGAAATGGTCGCCGGCTGGCAGGGCGGCGAAATCGGGGTCGAGGAACGGCCCGATGACCTCCCGCATCTCCACCATCAGGCTGGTGTCCCCGGCGTGATAGAAGGCCGTATTGTCGGCATCCGACTCCTGTGTCGGCTTCCGTTCGGAGATCACGAAGCCGGCAGGCAT
>OBKM01000461.1_pt1 | contig 20098 bp, 27 predicted proteins | sample 1519691 | NCBI WGS metagenome assembly OBKM01 (sample SAMEA37050418, study PRJEB22526) | metagenome | biome: saline pan; feature: lake; material: water | place: Egypt | collected 2015 | depth 0.5 m | reverse complement strand
TCAAGGAGCGGCCGAGCGCGCTTCGTGAGGCCGCGAGTAGGGCGGGGTAGTTTACCGGCGGATGCGAAACCCCGACTCGCCCCGAGGCTGTTCGTACTCGGTCTCGACAGACTCGACCGAGGCCGCCGGACTCCCCTCGTGACAGAACTCGATCAGTTCCTCGACCGCCGGTTCCGGTCCTTCGAAGACCGCCTCGACCCGTCCGTCCGAGCGGTTCCTCACCCAGCCGTCGAGGTCCCGAGCCCGTGCCTCGCGTTGCGTGGTCGCTCGAAAGAAAACACCCTGCACGCGGCCGGATATCAAGACGTATGCGCGGGTCCGCTGGCTCATACAACGTCTGAGATCTGTCTCGTCAAAAACCCACTGCGTGTCACTAGCATCCGTGTGAGGCGGTGACACCAGAACTCAGTTTCAGTAACGCCCGTTACAGAAAGTTCCTTCAGATTACACTTATAGGGATACGGCCCTTCTGTAGAAATACGATGAGCTACGGACCAATGCATACACTGACAAGCGAACCGAATCACCGAACACAGACCCTGGGCGGGCTCGTAGCCTTCATGCTGCTGTTCCCGCTCTTTATGGCACTGTTGGCCGCGCCGGTGGCAGTCGTCTCTGCCGGCCTCGGCGCACTGACCGCGCTCGGGCTCGACCGACTCCGACGCCGTCGTCAGTCCGGCTCTACAGCCCAGTAACGCTCGAATCTCTCTTCCGGTACCGTAGACGGTTACTTCGATTCGATTCGCTTCGAATCGTCTCGTACCGTATTCCCTGACGAGCGACCGGTGCTAGACTTCGGTAGGTGAGTCGTCGGCGTGACGGCGCCCGGAGCGCTCGGAGGAGACTCGCGACACGGGCTTACTGCCTGTAGGACTCCCAGTCGTTGTTCCGGAGGAAATGAAACAGATAGGTCTGGGTGTACCCCGCGTACTGGCCGCCGAGTCGGTCTCTGAGCGCCCGCGACGTAGCGGCGTACCCATCGCGGTCGCACTCGGGATAGACGTCTTCGATCACTGACCGCATCCAGGTGTCGAGCGGCACAGCCTCGAGGTACCCCAGCGAGAACAGCAACACGCAGTCGGCGACCTTCTGGCCGACGCCGACGTACCGCGTGAGCTGCTCGCGGGCCTGCTCGTACGGGTCCCCTCGGTCTGTCTCGGGGTGGTCACCCTCGGCGACCATCTCGGCAGTCCGTGCGACGTACGGCGCCCGATAGCCAAGCGAGAGCGACCGAAGCTCAGATTCCGTGGCCGCGGCGAGCTGGTCCGGGGTCGGATAGGCATGGTAGCTGTCTGCTCCGAGCGTGATTGTCTCGCCGAACGTCTCTCGGAGCCGCTGTTGCATCGCGTGGATCCGTCCGACGCGCATCTGTGCCGAACAGATAAACGAGATCAGGGTCGGAAACGGCGGGTCCCGGACGATCCGCAGCCCCCAGTAGCGATCGTAGGCCGCTTCGACCAGCGGATCGTCGGGGCTGGTCGCTCGGATCTTCCGTAGATCGTCGCCGAGTCCGAGCCGACGCCGCACAACCGGCTCTGCGTCGATGGTCGACTCCCACTCCAGGTGGTCGTCGCGCTGGCGAACTCTGATCGGCGCCGGCGACCCCGTCTTTCGGGTCGTGGTCACGTACCACGCGTCTCCGCCGTGGAGTTCGTCGGCCCGGTAGTCGTTCTCGTCTGCTCGCCACCACAGGTAGGTCTGTCCGCTCTCTAGGGTGGCCTGCAGGTCAACTGGCCCCGCCGCCGACAGGTCGATCGTCCCCCACTCCATCGTCGTTGTCACGTCCTGACCGGTCTTTTGGCTTTCGTACCGACCCGAAAAAGGCCAACTTTCTTATAGGTTGGTTGGCAATCTTCAGGTATGAACTGCAGAGTAGTCGTCGAAGCAGCCGTCCCAGTCTACGATGTCGAGACTCCGGACGAGGCGGTACGAATCGCGATCTCGAAGACGGGGGCGATGCTGAACCCGGATCTCAATTACGTCGAGATCGAGATGGGGAGTCGGTCCTGTCCGCACTGTGACGGGGACCTCGAGCCGGCGTTTATCGCCGCCGACGAGGGGCTCGTTGCGCTCGAACTCGAGATGACAGTGTTCAGCGTCGAGCGCAAGGAACACGCCTCCCGGATCGCCCGCAAGGAGATCGGACAGCGGCTTGAGAACATTCCCCTCGAGGTACTCGAGATCGAGGAGCTTCCGGATGATTTCGACGAAGAAGAAGAAGAAGACGCGGGCGAGCCAGACGAGCCGAATCCGACGATCGACGACGAGCCGGTCGTCGAAGACGTCGAACCGGACGTTGATGACGTCGATCCGGACGACGAGGTGCTGCCGGAGTTCGAAGAGATCATCGACGAGTAGTGACACCGGTCCACCGGGGGCCACGCACGGCGTCTCGCGACCAGGCGTGTGGGCACCCAGAGATCGGACCGCTACCGAGACCGTATTTTGTTGGGGAATCACGAACACGGAGATGACCGGCCACGGAGACGACTATCGGAGGAGAGTCTGTCGGCCCCCAAGGGGGTGGCCGAGTGTCGGGCCCCGAGTGGTGACCTAGATCCCGGTGTGCCAGGGCGAACCCCAGTGCTGTACAGCAGAGAGACACCGTCCGAATCGAGAGAGCAGTCGCTGTACGATCGGTGAGGACAGGCGCAGAAGTGATCTCAGTCTGCGGTCGCGGCGACGCGCTCGGCATCGTCGGTCATCGTCGAGGTGATGCCGTGAGCGAGCGCGAACACTGCTTCCTTGTGGTCTGTCTTCGATCGGTGAATCGACGTCGGTCGTACACCGAGTGAGGCGTACTGCTCCCGATCAATCTCTTCGCCGGTCTGCTGTTCGTAGTGGGTCTGTACCTCCGCAAGGAGTCCGTGAAGATGAATGAGTTCCTGTTTTTTCATGGTCATACCGACATAATAACTGGAGGGTTATAGTACTACTCTGAGTACCGTTAACACACTCCGGAGCGCGAGCGGCCGTCTCGGGCGTGCTCACAGGGTCGTTCTCGACGGCTGGTCGAGACTGATTGCACGCGACCCACAGAATTTTCCCCGCTCCGACGGAAACGCCGTGTAATCGCTATGGGCGACTCGGGAACGCACGCGATCGACTTCGAGCGACTCCGGACCGCCGCAGACTACCAGTTCGGGAGCCACGCCGGGGCGTCGCTGTTTGCCGACCCGGATCGGCTGACGGTGACCCAGACCAGATCCGGTCGTCCCCGGCAGGTGCGAGCGCCAGAGGGACGGCTGGTCACGTACGGGACCGACGGCCGGTTCCGGCTGGGGATCGCCGGCGGTCGCCGACTCGCGTCAGCACCGTCTACGGTCGGCTACAGCGTCCGGGTCGGCGAGGAAAGTGTTCCCTACATAGAGGAGGGAAAAAACGCGTTCGCGAAGTTCGTCCGACAGGTCGACCCGGCGATCCGTCCCGGCGACGAGGTGCTGGTCACGGGGCCAGACGGCTCACTTATCGGCGTCGGCCGAGCGGTCCTCGCCGGTCCTTCGATGACCGACTTCGATCGCGGGATGGCCGTCGAGATCCGCGACGGTACTGCCGAGCGCCAGGCGTAGCGTTTTTGCCCGGCAGGGCTGAAGCAAGTGTATGTTCGGAGGAGGCGGCGGCGGGCTCGACCCGCAGAAGATGCAGCAGATGATGCAACAGATGGGGATCGACATCGACGAGCTCGACGCCGACGAGGTCATCATCAAGACCGGCGACGATGAGCTCGTGTTCTCGGCTCCCGAGGTCCAGCGGATGGACGCACAGGGCCAAGAAACCTACACCGTCGTGGGGAGTCCCGAGCGTCGGGAGCGTACCGACGGGACCGAGGAGACCAGCGACGACCCAGCGGCCATTCCGCAGGAGGATGTCGAACTGGTCGCCGGCCGAACCGGCGTCACCGAGCGCGAGGCGCTTGCAGCCCTCGAGGCGACGGACGGCGACCTCGCCGCGGCCGTCGATCGGCTCGAGTAACGTGGGGTTCGTATTCGTCTGTGAGGACAGCCCAGACCGAGAGTATCTGCTCTCACCCGGCGACACCCTCGAGACAGATCTTGGCATTCTGGAGGTTCCCGACTCCGTCGCTGCCGGTGACGCCGTCGAGACGCATCTTGGGACGGCGTTTAGCGTTCGCGAGCTTCGGCTGCCGGATCTGTTCGATCATTTTGAACGCACCGGTGCGCCGATGATGCCCCGCGACGTGGGACTGGTGCTCGGGCACACCGGGATCGCAGCCGGCGACAGAGTGCTCGACGCCGGAACGGGCACCGGCGTGCTCGCCGCGGCCATGGGCCGGGTCGGCGCGGAGGTGGTGAGCTACGAGCGCGACCAGAAGTTCGCAGAGGTCGCACGCGAGAACATCGCGCTCGCGGGCGTCGACGATCGCGTCACGGTTCGTACCGGCGACGTGACTACCGAGATCAAGAGCCACGACCGGCTCGATGCCGTGACCCTCGATACCGGCGACGCGCCGGCCGTCGTCGCTCCAGCCGCCGAACGCTTGGTGGCCGGGGGATTTCTGGTCGCGTACTCGCCGTTCGTCGAGGCGAGCCGTACAGTAGCCGAGCGCGCCCGCGAGGCCGGGCTGACAGTCAGAACCTACGAGACGATCCAGCGAAGCATGGAGTTTGGCGACCGTGGCACCCGTCCCGCGACGGCTGGCGTCGGCCACACTGGATATCTCACGTTCGCACGCACGTGACAGTCCTTTAGGCATCGCCTCCGACTGTCTACTCCGTGGCTGTGGCCGTGGCCTCGAGCAACTTGAAGAACTCCTCGCGGTACCGGGTCCGCGATCGGGCCAGCTTGTCGGAGGCCCCGGAAAGTTCGAACACCGCAGAGAGCGGCTCCGCCGGATAGCCAGCGGTCACGACTCGTGGTCGGTCTGCGATCCAGACCGCGATCCAACACTCGAGCGAGAGCCCCCTCTCGTGGCCGTCCATCGGATCGACGGCACCGATCGTCGTGAGATCGGCGGTCCCGGATTCGAGCTCGTAGCGGTCGGTCCGGCGACGTCGGATCGCTTCGAGTCCACGCCCTCTGAGCCGCCGCTCGAAGGTTTCGACCGCCTTCGACCGGATCATCGGACCGATCGCAGACAGTCCACCGGACGGAAGCTCCGGCTCGAACGCGAGCGTGGTCACGGCAAAGAATCGGACCATCCGATCGATGTCGCCGCCGGTCGCCGCTCGGAGCCGCTCGCGGGTGGCCGCGTCCTCGTACCGCCAAGTCGAGCCGGTGACCCGGACCTTCGAGAGCTCGAAGATCGTCTCGTCAGTGGCCTCGGCGAGCTCCCACCCGCCGTCTGTGAGCTGGGCCTCCGGGACCGGCGGGGTCGACATCGGTCAGTGGTCGTCTTCGCGCCACCGGTGTTCGCACTCGGTGCAGACGAAAAACCGCGTCTCGCTCTCGTCGGCTGCCCGGATCTGTTGCATGTACCAGTACGCCTCGTCGTTGCCACACTCCGGGCACTTGGCTGTGGTAGTCGGCCGTGCCTGCTGTTCGGCGTCGCTCATATCGACGATCTCGGTCTCCTCTTGTCCCTCGGTGGTCACCATCTGCTGTTCGGCTGATTGATCTCTCGGCCGCTCGTACCCACAGCTTCCACAGACCCACATGTCGCCGTCGGTTTTCATCATCGAGCCGCAGTCGTCGCAAAACTCCATAGCGGCGTGTAGACGACTCGCCGGTTTTAACGTTCGGGCTCTGAGTCGTCAGGTCGAACAGTTCGTCTGTCGTCCCTGCTGTGGCCCTCCCTGGGGTTGGTCCATGCCTCGCAGGCGTCCATATCTTCGAGGAGCCGCTCGTGGTGACCACAGTACGGAGCCAGCTCGCCGTCGGCGCGAACGTACTCGAAGTGAGCGCAGTTTCCACAGTAGCTGTCCGGGTCGACGCCGCCGACCTCGGTGATCTCACTGGTCTCGGCGCCAGCGCCGGCTCCGTCGCTGGCGGTCGTCGTCGACGTCGAGGCTCCCGAGGAACGGGTGCCCGGCTGGGACGCCGGAGTACTCCGGTCCGACCGACCGAGCGCCGACCCGAACAGGCCGACAGAGCCCCCGCCGTTGCCTGCGGAGGTGACGAGCTGTACCGTCCCCTTGTCGGTGATCGCGACCCGGGCAGTCTCGCCGGGCGAGCGGCGGCGTTTCTGCGTCGCGACGGCGAGAAACAGACACCAGATCGTGACGAGCATCCCGAGCGAGTAGACGGCGATCACCGCCAGGGCAGTCCGCGGCGCCGCCGAGATCCACCGATCCGGATAGCTCGCCCGGAACAGTCCCACGCCGAGCAGGGCGAGGCTGCCGCCGATCGCCGCCGCGGCCCGGGCCTGTCTGCTCGCCGGCAAGACGAGAAAGACACCGAGCACGGCGACTGGCAGCCCGACCCCGGCGAGCACGCCAGCCAGTCCTCGGGCGTCGCTGTGCCCGAGCCACTCCGCGCCCGGACCTGCGGCAATGACGGGCGCGAGAACCACCAGTGCAGCGCCGACGGCCACTGCCGTCGCACCGACTCGTCGCCGCCAGGGCGCGACCGCAGCCCTACCCGTGTCCCCGTAGACGTCGGTCAGACTCGCCATATCGCCACTTAGGAGTAGTTCGGCAAAACACCCCGTCAGACAGGCGTCTGACGGCCGAAAGAGCTACCCGGAACCTCGCCAAGGGACGGTATGGTCGAGCTCGGAGAGAAACGCCCGGTCGACGGCGTTCCGCTCGCACAGATCGCCGCGCGGTTCGTCTACGGCGTCCCGGTCGCCGAGATTCGCCGCCGCGAGGGCGAGACGTCGATCCGCACGCCCCAGGGCCCCCGGGCGCTCGGCGATGTTCTCGAACAGACCGACGAGACGTACTTCGCGACCCGACGGGAGTTCGAGACCACGGTTCGCGAGATTATCGGCGACGGCCCCGTCCCGATTGCCGCAGATCGGGAGTGACGGGTTTCCCGGGGTTCATTGTCCTCGGACCGCTATCGGAGGCATGAGCATACCGATCGATCCCTCGGCCGTCGATCCGACAGACGTCGGCGAACACCGCGTCGTCCTCGAGACCGATCACGAGACCGCTATCGAGCGAGTCCGAGCGGTCTGTACCGAGGTTGGGTTCGGTGTCCCCGTCGAGTTCTCTCCCGCCGACCTGCTCAACAAGAAGGTAGACGCCAATCGCGATCCGTACTACGTTCTGGGCGCGTGCAACCCCGGGGTTGCGGACAAGGCTCTGTCGGCCTCCGACAACACCATCGGCGGACTCTTTCCGTGTAACTTCGTCATCTGGGAGACCGACCCGGGCCGGCAGATCGTCTATCACGTCTCGATCATGCGCATCGCTCGCCTCGTCGGGCTCGCGCCCGATGACGACGAGTGGCGAGATATTGTCGACGAAACCGGCGACCTCGTTGCAACGGTGTTTCGCCGCCTCGGCGAAGATTCGTCAGCTGTCCGTACTGGTCAGTAACAGTGGTTGATAAGCTCCTTCGTTCGTACGCAGAAGTGCCGCAGATATAAGACGTACTGAGTAAACCGCCCTGAGCTTGAGTGCTCCAGGATGCTGAGCGTCTCGGTATCACGGACATCAGCGATTTCGTACGACCCCGAGGCATTCAGTCCAGTAGCTAACGGCATGCGCCAAGCTCTTCGCCCCCGGTGATAGTATTAGTTAAATATAAAAAATAGGGCAGGAGAATTTCTCGGTAATCCATACCAGAAGTCGCCCGACTCAGTGGGAATAGTGAGTGAATTAATTTAGATTTTGTACAGCGCTAGCGGACACCCAAGCATGCGATGAAGCTCGGTATTCAGATGCACTTAGCCCGACTGTCACTTTCGAGTACTATCTCTGTGCTTGAAAAATTGGGTATCCGCTCCTCTCGGAAAGCTGTCTACGATTGGATTCACAACGCCGGCCTACAGCCCACCGGCGGCAAGGCCCCGAATCAGGTTGCGGTTGACGAACCAGTGATTCGTTTCAATAACCACAAATACTGGCTGTACGCAGCTGCTGATCCAGCAACGAACGAATTGCTTCACGTAGGATTGTTTTCTGCGAAAACAACCGCCCTGACAGAGATCTTCCTCAGAGAACTCGAATAAAGGCACGATGTCGAAGACGCGCTCTTTCTCGTCGATGTTGCGAACCACCTCCAAGCTGCGCTGCACCGAGCAGGGCTCTGATTTCAGCCCGAACGCCATGGAAATCGGAATGCTGCCGAACGTATGTTTCGAGAGGTAAAACGGCGAACCTCTTCGTTCTTGAACTGCTTCAGTCACGTCGAACCAGAGACAGCAAAAAAATGGCTCCAGAGCTTCGCTCACTGGCACAATGCTCCACACTAAACACTACCTCGGTATCATTCAATAAAATAGACGGCCAGATTACCGGAGGTTCGGTAAAGTGTGTCCGAGCACATGATCAGTACAGCTTAACCCACATCATTTATTCAATCGCGGACTGGATTATGAGTATGGACTCTTCTGACCGGCAGGCGCTGGTCACGCGCTACACAGAGGAACGGGTTACAGACGAGGAGTTGACGGAACTCCTCGCAGAGGGAAATCCCTCGGTGTACATCGGTTACGCCCCGACTGGCGAGATGCATATCGGCCATTTCACGACGATCCGGAAACTCGCCGATTTCCTCCGAGCTGACCTGGACGTGACGGTACTGATTGCCGACTTGCACGCCCACCTCGACGACGAGAAAACGCCCTACGAGCTGCTCAATGCGCGCTCGCGGTACTACCGGGAGGCGACCGAGGCTATGGTCAAGGCCGCCGGGGCCGACCCGACGGCCATCGAGTTCGTCCGCGGTACCGACTTTCAGCTCAGTGAGGATTACATCCTCGGGCTGTACCGTACGGCTGCCGAGACGACGCTGGCCCGCTCTCAGCGTGCCGCAAGCGAGGTCGTTCGCGAGAGCGACAGTCCGACCGTCGGCGGGCTGTTTTATCCGCTGATGCAGTCACTCGACGTCCGGGCACTTGAGGCAGACATCGCATACGGCGGAATCGACCAGCGGGGCATCTACATGCTGGCCCGGGAGCTACTCCCCGAGCATGGCTGGCACGCACCGACGTGCGTGTTCGCGCCGCTTCTGTCTGGGCTCTCCGGCGGGAAGATGAGCGCCTCCGAGGCCGACTCGAAGGTCAGCCTGACAGACGACCGTGCGGCGATCGAAGAGAAAATCGGCGGCGCGTATTGCCCGGCCGGCGAGCGTGACGACAACGGCGTCTTGGAGTATCTCGAATATCTTGTCTTCCCCGTGCTCGAAGACCTTGGCGAGTCGTTCGTGATCGAACGCCCAGAGAAGTACGGTGGCGACTTGATCTTCGAGACCTACGAGCCGCTCGAGGAGACCTTCCTCGCCGAGGAACTACACCCCGCCGATCTCAAGCCCGCGGCCGCGGCTGCCATCGACGAGGTGATCGCGCCGGTCCGGGACCGGCTGACAGACCGCCGGGAGCTGCTGGCCGAGGCCTACCCCGAGACCTACGGTGACGCCTGACGGGCCCGACGCCGACGACATCGACCGCCGGACGGCCCGCACCAAGGCGGTGTACGACCGGATCGCCGAACACTTCTCGGCGACCCGTGTCTCCCCGTGGCCAGAGGTCGAGGCGTTTCTGGATGGCCGTGAAGGCACGGTCGGACTTGACCTCGGCTGCGGTAACGGGCGACACGCGGCCGTGCTAGCGGCGCGTGTCTCGCAGGTGCTCGCCATCGACCTAAGCCGCGAACTCCTCGCCGAGACCCGGGCGGAAGTTCCCGCCGCCACGCTGATCCAGGGAGACGCCGCGAGACTCGGGCTGGCGGCGGAGTCGGTCGATCTCGCCGTCTATGTCGCGGCTCTACACCACCTGCCGACCCGAGCGCGGCGACGTGCCAGCCTGGCGGAGCTGTCCAGAGTGCTCGCGCCGGGCGGGCGGGCGCTGGTCAGCGGTTGGAGCAGCACGCACGACCGGTTCGCAGACACCGACGGCGAGGGGTTCGACACGACCGTTCCGTGGACGCTGCCCGGCGGCGAGACCGTGCCGCGATTCTATCACGTGTACGATCCCGCAGAGTTCGAGCGGGATCTGGCCGCTAGTCCGCTCGAGGTACTCAAGACGACCGTCTCAAGTGGCAACTGCTACGCGACGGTCGGGCCCGGGGGCTAGTGAGCGACACAGAACGAAAGTTTCCTTACCCAGTCGCCGGTTATCCTAACTGCGCGCCGGTGGTCTAGTGGTAGGACCTGAGCCTTCCAAGCTCATGGCCCGGGTTCAAATCCCGGCCGGCGCACGTTCTACGCTCTCTGCGCTCGGAAGAGCCACACCAGAGCACACCACAACATAATACAGCACGGTGTAGCACAGCACAACGGTCAAGCCACCGCCCCGCGTACGACCGCCGATGAACGACGACGAACCGACCGTCCCCGTTCGCTGTCCGGAGTGCGAGACCGAAACCGAGATCGCACTCTCTGCGGTCGGCGAGCGGGTCGACGCCCACAACGAGCAGATGCACGACGGCAGAGAGATCGCCCACGTCGACCCCGCGGTCAAAGAGCATCTCGCCGATCTTGTCGCCGAGGATCTGGGGCTGCTCGAGTGATCTGTTCGTGTCGGTGCCCGCTACTGGGATCCGACGAACCCCAGCCCAGACCGCTTATGTCCCTGGGTACCGTCTCGAACGGTAGAGAATGAGCCTGCGCCTGGCCCTAGCACAGCACAACCCGACGGTCGGCGACGTCGACGGCAACGCCACACAGCTCGCGGAGGCGATCGACGAGGCTGCGGCGGCCGGTGCGGACCTACTGGTCACGCCCGAGCTCGCGCTGGTGGGCTACCCACCACGGGATCTGCTCCACCGGACGGGACTGCTGTCCCGTCAGCGTGCGGCACTTGAGGGGCTCGCCGAGCGCACCGAGGACGGCCCGGCGGTCGTACTCGGGGCGGTCCGCGAGGCGCCCGGGCCCGGGCCGCCGGTATCGAACACCGCGACGGCACTGGTCGACGGGGAGATCGCAACCACGTACGCGAAGCGGCTGCTGCCGACCTACGACGTGTTCGACGAACACCGGTACTTCGCCCCCGGAGACGAGCCGGCGACGGTGTCGGTCGCGGGGCTGACCGTCGGGTTGAGCGTCTGTGAGGACGCCTGGCACGACACCAAGGTGACCGGACGGCGCCGACACGCTGCCGACCCGTTGGCCGAGCTCAATGCCGATCTGATCGTCACCCCCTCGGCGAGCCCGTTCAGCCTGGACAAGCCGGCTCGTCGGGAGCGACGGTTCGCAGCGCACGCCGACCGTACCGAGACGCCGGTCGCCTTTGTCAACCAGGTTGGGGGCAACGACGACCTGTTGTTCGACGGCCACTCGCTCGTCGCCGCCGAGGACGGGATCATAGCGCGTGCGGCCAGCTTCGAGTCGGACTTCACGGTCGTCGATCTCGACGTTCCCGTGGGAGATTCCGGGACCACATCCGAGACCGAGACCCGAGACCCAGCGACGGAGTCGGCCGACCGAGCGAGTCAGGCCCGTCAGGCAATCACGCTCGGGATCAGCGATTACTTCGCGAAGACCGGGTTCACCGAGGCAGTCGTCGGGCTCTCGGGGGGAATCGACTCCTCGGTTACCGTCGCGCTCGCCGCCGAGGCGCTGGGCGCAGAGAACGTCTACGGCGTCAGCTTGCCGAGCACGGTCACCAGCGACGAGAGCGTGACTGACGCGCGGGTCGTCGCCGACCGGCTTGGGGTCGAGTTCGACGTCGTTCCGATCGGAGGGATCGTCGACGCGTTTGCCGCGGACGTGGACGTGGATCTCTCTGGAGTAACCGGCGAGAACCTGCAGGCCCGACTCCGCGGAGACGTGTTGATGAGCATCGCCAACGCCCGAGACGCGCTCGTGCTTACGCCGGACAACAAAAGCGAAGCCGCGGTGGGATACTGCACGCTGTACGGCGACACTGTGGGCGCGATCGCACCGCTTGGGGACTGTTACAAGGGACTGGTCTACGAGCTAGCGGGCCAGCTCAACGACACACCGCCGACCGGCGAGGCGCCGATTCCCGAGCGGGTCATCCAGAAGGCGCCGACCGCCGAGCTCCGAGATGACCAGACCGACGCCGACGAGCTACCGGCATACGACCGGCTCGACCCGGTGTTACGTGCGTACGTCCACGGTCAGGCGACCGGCGAGCAGCTCCGGGAGACGCACCCGGAGGCTGTCGTCGACGAGGCGCTCGCCCGGCTCACACGGTCGGAGTTCAAACGCTGGCAGACGCCGCTGGCGTTGCGGATCACAGACAAGGCCTTCGGGCGGGGCTGGCGGTACCCGATCGCCGCCTCGTACGACCACATCCGCTGATCGACCGGCGCGGACCCGGCGTCTCCGATCGCACCCGTCGGCTCGTCGAGTTCTGGCCGGAATCTTCATTTTCTCCGACCACAAACCCGGGCTATGTTCGATCCGTCGGAGCTCGAACGCATCCGGGAGGCCACGGCTGAGTGGGAGACAGAGACCCTCGAGCCGACGCTCGATCGGTTCGGCGAGCGCCGGGAGGAGTTCGCCACGGTCTCTGACTTGCCGGTCGATCGACTGTACACGCCCGAAGACATCGCCGACCACTCCTACACCGACGACGCGGGGTTTCCCGGTGAGCCACCCTTTACCCGCGGGGTGTATCCGACGATGTACCGCGGGCGTACCTGGACGATGCGTCAGTTCGCCGGCTTCGGGACCGCAGAGGAGACAAACGAGCGGTTCCAGTACCTGATCGAAGAAGGCCAGACCGGGCTCTCGACGGCGTTTGACATGCCGACGCTGATGGGGATCGACTCAGATCACGCGATGGCCGCCGGCGAGGTCGGCAAAGAGGGCGTCGCGGTCGATACCCTACGCGACATGGAGATCCTGTTCGACGGGATCGATCTCGGCGAGGTCTCCACGTCCTTTACGATCAATCCGAGTGCGGTCGTGATATACGCGATGTACGTCGCCCTCGCTGACCGGCGGGGGATCGACCGCGAGCAGCTGCGCGGGACCCTGCAAAACGACATGTTCAAGGAGTTCATCGCACAGAAAGAGTGGGTCGTGCCGCCGGAGCCGTCCCTGCGGATCACGAGCGACATCATCCAGTTTTCCGTCGCGGAAACGCCGAAGTTCAACCCGATCTCGGTGTCGGGCTATCACATCCGCGAGGCCGGTTCGACGGCCGTCCAAGAGCTTGCCTTCACGCTCGCCGACGGGTTCGCTTACGTCGAGGACTGTCTCGACCGGGGGATGGAGATCGATCAGTTCGGCCCGACGCTTTCGTTCTTTTTCAACGCACACAACTCTCTGTTCGAGGAGGTCGCGAAGTTCCGGGCGGCCCGGCGAATCTGGGCACGGCTGCTCGCAGACTGGTACGGCGCCGAGACCGATCGTGCGCGGGCCCTGAAATTCCACACCCAGACGGCGGGGCAGTCGCTGACCGCCCAGCAGCCGCTGAACAACATCGTCCGGGTGACGATCCAGGCGCTTGCCGGCGTGCTCGGCGGGACACAGAGTCTCCACACCAACAGCTACGACGAGGCGCTGGCCCTGCCGAGCGAGGAGGCCGTCCGAGTCGCGCTCCGCACCCAACAGATCATCGCCGAAGAGTCCGGCGCGGCAGATATCGTCGATCCGCTGGGTGGCTCGTACGCTGTCGAATCGCTCACCGACGACGTCGAGGCGGCGGCGATGGACTACCTCGAGGAGATCCGCGAGATGGGCGACGGATCGATGAGAGCCGGCGTGTTGACCGGCATCGAGGAGGGGTACTTCCAGCGCGAGATCCAGGACTCGGCCTACGAGTATCAACAGCGCGTCGACGAGGGGGAGGAAGTCGTCGTCGGGGTCAACGAGTACACGATCGAAGAGGAGACCAAACCAGAGCTGCTGACCGTCGACGAGGATGTCCAGCGGCGCCAGCGCGAGCGCCTTGAGGCGGTGAAAGCCGAGCGCGACGAGGCGGCCGTCGAGACGGCCCTCGATCGGCTCCGCGAGGCCACACGCGAGGGGGAGAACGTCGTCGAGCCGACCATCACCGCGGTCAAAGCGTACGCGACGATGGGCGAGATCATGGGCGTGTTCGAACAGGAGTACGGCTCGTACCGTGAGACCGTACAACTCACCTGACAGAGGCGACGGGCGGGCCGTCCGGGCCCGCAAGGTATATTCCTGACCTCAAAATTGTATAACGTAATGAGCGTACGCGTCGCCGAGCAGGTCGAAGACTGGGACAGCCGATCATTCGCTGGCGGGTACGGCGAGCTCTCGCGTCTCGCCGACGCGGAGTTTTCGGGAGCGATCTGGGCCGATGGGGCGGAGCTGTTCATGACTAAGGGCGTGGTCGTTGGGGTCCAGAGCGGAACGATCGAGAGCTTCGAGGCCGGCGGAACGACCTATGAAGCACCCTCGCCGGCGCTGCCGTTGTTGGCGGTGATGCAGAACCGTAGCGACGAGGTCCGGGCGAAGTACTACACCGAGAAAACCCCGATTTCGGCGGTCGATCAGACGCTCTCTGAGGGAGGGTTCACCGGCTTCGTCGTACTCTCGGAGAACGTCCTGAGCGGCGAGTACTACCTCGTCTATCACGCCGGGCGATCGATGAGCGTCGCGTTCGTCGGTGAGTCCGAGCGGCTGCTGACCGGCGAGGAAGCCTTCGAGACCGCAGACGACGAGGTCGGACTGTACGAGGTCCGGCCGGTCGAGATCGATTCCGTCGAGATCCCGGAACCAGAGTCGGATACAGCGCCCGGACCAGCGTCAGATCCCGACCCGACACAGTCGACGAAAAGCTCCGGTACGGAGACAGGCGCACAGACCGATTCGGAGACCGGATCGGACGCTCCCTCAGAGTCCAGCGCCACTCCGGCCGGCTCTAATAAGGGTGGACCAGCATCTGGCCCTGACAGGACAGACGGAGCCTCGGCGGTTCCCACGAACACGGGAGCCGAGCCGGAATCCGAGCCCGGATCCGAGACAGCGGCGACGGAAAAATCTGCCAGCGATCCGAGGGCCGATACCAACTCTCGACAGGAGACTGACAATGGATCGATGAGGAAAGCATCGGCCTCAGGGACGGAGCCGACCGCCGAGGACGACCGCAGAGAGAGCGCCGATCCAGACACCCACGCTGGCTCCGAGCAGGCCACCTCCGAGAGTAGCGCCCAGAGAACAGAGTCCCAGACCCGGGACGCATCAGGGAGTCGAGACAGGAGACAGCCCCAGCAGCGAACCCAGGATCCAGTCGGGGGTACATCGGCAGACCCGGGAACGTCGGGAGACGCGGGCAGGTCAGGACAGAACGAACAGCCGGAGGTAGACGCCGACCTCAAAACGATTGCCATCCCCTCGATCGACCCGTCCCGAACGCAGACAAACCCCCAGAGACAGCCCTCGGGGCAGTCACGACAGGCTACTGGCGGTGCGCCGATGTCTACGCAAGCGCCACCTCAACCCGACGACACGGCCGATACGTCGACCGCACAGACAGAGACACAGGCACGCTCACAGACTCAGACCCAGATCCAGCCCGAGGAGTCCGCCCCGGATCCCCAGCGCGTTGCGGAGCTCGAAGCCACGTTGGAAGACCGAGCGAAAAAAATCGAGCGCCTCGAATCAGCGCTGTCCGAGGCCACCGACGAACGTGACCAGCTTCGCGAGCAGCTCGGTGATCTCAAAGACGAACGAGACGCCCTGACAGACGAAATCGAACGTCTCGAGGACGAACTCGCGACTCTCGAGCGGGAGTTGGGCGCACAGACCGACGCGGAACGGCGCCTCTCACCGGGCGAGGCACTTGCCGGGACGGACCTGTTTGTCAGATACGGGTCGAAAGGAGATACCACCCTGGCGAAAGCCCACGACGGGGCCGGTCGTCAGTCAGATGTCGTCGAGAATCTCCGGCTTGAGACACACACCCAGTTCGACGCGGAGGCCGTCTCAGTCGGCGGACAGACCTACGAGGCCTTTTTCACCGAGACGGCTGCCTACCAGTTCGCACAGTGGCTGATTCAGGATCTCCTCTTCGAGATCCGCTCGACGGGCAGCGAGACGGCACTCCAGACGCTGTATGATGCGATCCCAGCGATCGACCGCGTCGAGTTCGCCGGCACGGTTGAGGCGATCCAGACCGAGAACGGCCAGGAGACCCGGACCGAGGAAGGGTTCGATCTCGTCTTTCGCAACCGGATGGGCGAGCCACTCGTCGCGGCGAACCTCAACGACTCGCTCGAAGCCGCAAGCGAGGGGATGATGGAGGAGCTGCTGACGGCCGCCCGCCGGATCGGACAGTCGAGCGATACGTTCGCGGGCGCCTTCCTCGTGACGACGAGTTTCTTCGAACCGGGTGCACTCGAGACTGCAAGCGAAGCCACGAAAAGCGGGTTTCTCAGCAGAGACAAACGTAAAAGCTACGTGACGCTATCGCGCAAACGGGGGTTTCATCTGTGTCTCGTTGAGGCCCGCGACCAGAAATTCAACCTCGCCGTGCCGGAGTTGTAAGCCAGTAGGTCAGGTCTCGGCTTCGACCGCGCCGTCGATTTTCATCCCGTCGAGTTTGCCAACGGTCTCGTCGAGCTTTTCGTCGAGTTCCTCGACGAACGACATCGTATCCTCTGTCGTAATTGCTCCTTGGCTCGAGGGCTCGATCAGGTTCTCTTCTTCGAGAACGCGCAGCGAGTACCGGACCTTGTGGTGAGGGTAGCCAGTCTCGTTAGACATCTTTACGATCCCGATGGGCTCGCTCTCGATGACCATCCGGAGAACCTGCAGGTGTCGCTCAAGCATGTCGACTTCCTTCTCCAGTCGATCTATCATGACACTTGTTAACTCGTGTGCGCTATGGTTAAAGCTTGTCGTCGTCCGGTCGCCAGTGATTCGGGCTGCTCGCCGGGGGGACATATTCCTACCGATTCGTCTGCCGATGGAGTCCCTGATCCGCAATTCGTAAAGCCCGGTGACTGGAAACGCAGGTTGATGACCGCTACGATCGTGGGCGCACAACTCGGCGACGAAGGCAAGGGTGGCGTAGTCGACCTCTACGGCGACCGGGCAGACGTGGTCGTCCGGTACCAGGGCGGCGACAACGCCGGGCACACAGTCGTACACGACGGCCAGGAGTACAAGCTGTCGCTGGTGCCAAGCGGTGCCGTCCGCGGAACAACCGGGGTGCTCGGGAACGGCTGTGTCGTGAACCCGGACACGCTGTTCGAGGAGCTGGACGGCCTCCGCGAGCGCGGGCTCGAGCCGGACGTCCGGGTGGCGGAGCGCGCCCACGTGGTGTTGCCTTACCACCGCGTGCTCGACGGGATCGAAGAAGAGGCAAAGGGCGAGGACCTCGCGGCGGGGACGACCGGCCGCGGGATCGGTCCCACCTATGAGGACAAAGCCGGACGGCGCGGGATTCGGATCGGCGACCTCCTCGATCCCGAGCAGCTGCGCGAGCGCCTGGAGTACGTGGTTCCACAGAAGCGAGCGCTCGTCGAGGCCGTCTACAACCACGATCCGGGGGAGGCCTTCGACGTCGAGCGGTTACACGAACAGTACGCGGCCTACGGCAGGCGGCTCCGTGAGGAGGGGATGACGGTCAACGCCGGAGCATACCTCGCGGATCGGCTGGCGGACGGGGATCGGGTGGTGTTCGAAGGTGCCCAAGGCAGTGCGATCGACATCGATCACGGGATCTATCCGTACGTCACCTCGTCGAATCCGACCGCCGGCGGCGCCGCTGTCGGAACAGGGCTGAGTCCGGCCACGATCGGCAGTGGCGCGGTGATCGGCGTTATCAAGGCGTATCTCTCACGGGTCGGAACGGGCCCGCTCCCGACCGAGCTGACCGGCGACGAGGAGAGCGAGGCCCTGGCAGAACAGATCCGCGAGCGCGGGGGCGAGTTCGGAACCGTAACCGGACGGCCCCGTCGGATCGGCTGGCTCGACGTGCCGATGCTGCGCCACGCTGCCCGGGCCAGCGGGTTCAGCGCCGTCGCGATCAACCACATTGATGTGCTTGCCGGGCTCGATCGGGTACAGGTGGCTCACGCCTACCAGTGTGACGGCGAGCGCCTGGAGACGATGCCGACGACCACAGAACGGTGGGGCCGGTGTGAGCCCGTCTATCGGACCTTCGAGGGCTGGCCGGATCCGGACTGGAGTAAGGTTGCCACCCAGGGATACGACGCGATTCCCGACGCCGCTCGCACGTATCTCGAGTACGTCGCCGGGGAACTCGACGTTCCGATCTGGTCCGTGGGAGTCGGTCCAGACCGCGAGGACACGATCGTGCTCGAAACCCCGTTTGCCTGAAGGGGGAGGTGAGGACAAACGCTTTTGTCTGCGCCGCCGTTGCCATTGGTATGGACGAAGCACTCGTCGAGATACTGCGGTGTCCCGTCGACAAGGCCGAACTCGAGCTCGAAGTCGACGAGCGAGCCGACGACGGTGAGATCATCACCGGACGGCTCGTCTGTACCGAATGTGGCGAGATCTATCCGATCGAAGACGGGATTCCGAATCTCCTCCCGCCGGACATGCGTGAGGAAGCTCCGGCCTGAAGCTTTTTGCACCGTCGCGTTGAACTCCCGTCGTAGTGACCCTTGAGGTCCAGATCGGACGGGAGACTGTACAAGAGCTCGAAGCCCCCGAGACGTACACCGCAGAGGAGTCGTTCGAGCTACAGATCATCAACCACGGCCGTCCCGTCCACGTTTACGTCCACGCAGACGAGCCACTCGAACGGGCGACGACCGTCGAATCGGGCAACCACTACCTCGAACCCGACGACACGCTCCGAATGACCGTCTCAGCAGAGACCGATCTCGAAGATCCGCTGTCGGGGGTCCTTCGGGTGGTGTCTGGATACGGTGCGGACGAATCACAGATCGACGTCACGCTACAGCCCCCTGGCAGTTCGTCGGTGCCAGTTGGCGAGAGCCTTGCCGAACCGTCTGCGAACCCCGACCCGGGACTGCTGACACGCCCGGCGGTACCGGTGCTCGCGCTTGGCGTGGTTGCGGCCCTGATCGCGCTCGTCGCGGTCGTCCTTGTCCAGACCCTCGCGGTGCTTCTTGGGGCAGTTGCCGTCCTCGTCGCCGTCGCCGCTGGCGTCATTGCCCTGCAGCATAAAAACCGTGATTAACAGTCGGCCCGTATGGTAACTATGGACGAGATTACCACCGAGCCGAGCCAACGGGTTTCGACCGGCATCGCCGGTGCCGACGAGGTACTCAACGGAGGGCTCATTCCAGGATCTGCGACGCTCGTTCGTGGCGTGCCCGGGGCCGGGAAGACCATCTTTGCGCTTCACTTTCTGGCAGCTGCCGAGGCCCCGGACGACGAGACGGGGCTGTTCATCAACCTCGGGGAGCCGGCCGGGTATCTCCAGTCGAGTGCGGCTGGGTTCGGGCTCGATCTCGAATCGGTCGAGTTTCTCTCCCTGTCTCCGACGAGCGAGCAGTTTCAAGACGAGGCGACGTACACGCTGTTCGAGTCTGACGAAGTCGAGACACCCTCGCTCGTCGCGGAGATCCGCGAACGGATCGAAGCCGTCGACCCCGACCGGGTGGTCGTCGATCCCGTCACCGAGTTCCGGTATCTCACGCCCGACCAACACCAGTTTCGGGTGCAGGTGCTGAGTCTCCTGGATTTCCTGCACGAGACCGGAGCGACGACGGTGTTGACCTCACAGGCTGCAGAGTCGATGCCCGATGAGGATCTGCAGTTTCTCGTCGACGCCGTGATCGATCTCGCCGAGACCGACGACCACCGAACGATGGAGGTGACGAAGTTCCGGGGATCGGGATCTCGCCGGGGACGGCACACCGTCGTGATCACCGGCGACGGGATGACGGTCTGGCCCCGTTTGATCCCGGAGCGCCACTCCGTCGAGTTCACGCCGGAGAAGCTCTCCTCAGGGGCCTCCGGGCTCGACGAACTGCTCCACGGGGGGCTGACGACCGGGACGATGACGTTTCTCAGCGGTCCGACCGGCACCGGGAAGACGACCACCGGGCTCCAGTTTGTCCGGGAAGCTGCACGATCGGGACGACAGTCTCAGTACTTCACAAAGCCGGTTAGTTAGAACGTCTGCTTGCTGAGGATGTGCACT
>OBKM01000460.1_pt1 | contig 20152 bp, 21 predicted proteins | sample 1519691 | NCBI WGS metagenome assembly OBKM01 (sample SAMEA37050418, study PRJEB22526) | metagenome | biome: saline pan; feature: lake; material: water | place: Egypt | collected 2015 | depth 0.5 m | reverse complement strand
CACCGAGTTGTAGTTCTGCCCGTCGACGGCCATCGCTGTGTTCGTCATCCACGCTTCGAGCTCGACCTCCCCCGAGAGAAACCGTTCTTCGACGCGAACAGTAGGGGAGAACTTGACGGTATCTCCAGCTGTAACGGGGATTAGTCCGTCTCCTCGAATCCCCCCGAACATGGCAGCAGGCGAGGCTCCGATCTTCGTGGTTCTCGCAGCGACTTGACTCACACAGCCACTTAAGCCACCGATTGCGACAACCCCACCCGCCGCGAGGAGATGACGACGACTGACGGTACCATCTACCACACTAGATGCATCGTTATCTAGTCGTTGTGAACACATAATCAGGTCCTACAGGCGACCGGGCAATATAAGTATTTTTATATAAAAATTTTGGTTATGTCGGACTGATCTGACGCTCGGCGAAAATCGCTACCAGATAGTACTGTATCACTCTGCCTCCCTACTACGTCCTCAGAAACCTTTGGTTTCTGATAGGCTGCACGAGAACTCCACTCTCGTGAACGCTCCGTGTCCGCTGGTGCGGACTGCGGTGCTCGTTGAGGAAGGGGGCTTACCGCCTGCAGTCAGCTAACCTTCGGGTTTCTGCGGTTGCTGCGTGGAACGCGTCGAACGGGGTCATTCCCTCTTCGTAGTAGTTCACGGCCTTGAGAACCACCTGTTTCTCCTCTTCGTCACGGACCGGGACGAGTTCGAGCAGATTAGCCACCAGTGGGACGTAATCGAACTCGTAGCGTTCCCGAGCGAGGACGAGTTCGAGATAGGAGAGCGCCGACGTTTCGACCTCGTGTTCGTCGAGCGCGGCTTCCGCCGACTCCTGTAGCCAATCGGTGTCCTTCGCGAGGGCAAGAAGAAAGTCCGTTTCGACGTACACCGTCATCTATCGCCCTCACTCCGAGCTTCCGCCTGCGCCTCGTCCTCGATATCCTCTCGTATCTCTTCGACAGAAGCATCCCGGAGCTCGCCTGCCGCTGCGCGGACAGCCGCTCGCGTCGGAACGAACCCTTTTAGTTCGGCCCACCGGTATCGCCCGGTATGGCCATCAAACCCAAGTACATCAAACAGCTCGGGAACGTGCTACTCGAGCGATACCCGGACTCGTTCAACACGGATTTCGAGACAAACAAAGAGAGCGTCACGGCGTTGACGACCGTCGAGTCGAAGGGCGTTCGTAACCGGATCGCCGGCTACATCACCCGCAAGAAGTCGCAGGCGGCTCAGCCCGCGTAGCTCCTGCGGCCACCCCGAACCAGTTCCGCCCGTTCGGAGACGTTTTACGCGGACCGATGCGAACGGTCCCGGGATTTATGCCGGAAGCCGCGGCCAGCTCGTCGGGATGGACACGCTGGTGTATCCCGTGTTCGATCCGACGTTCGCCGCCTCGGCGCTCGCGTTCCTGCTCGGCGGGGCAGCGCTCGGGACGGCCAGCGGACTGGTCCCTGGACTCCACGCCAACAACTTCGCGCTGCTGCTCGCCGGAGTCGCGCCGTCGATCCCTGCGGATCCGCTGCTCGTCGGAGTCGCGATGCTCGGCGCTGGCGTCGTCCACTCGTTTCTCGACATCGTTCCCGCGCTTGCCCTCGGCGTGCCGGACGCCGCCACGGCGATCGCCGCGCTCCCCGGACACCGACTCGTGATCGCCGGGCGCGGCCGCGAAGCGCTCCGGCTTTCCGCGGTCGGCTCCGGGCTCGCCGTCGCGCTCGCGGTTCCGCTCGCCGTTCCGATCACGTGGGCCATGGTCCGCGGCTACCCGACCGTTCGCGCACATCTCGCGTGGCTGCTCGCCGGCGTCGTCGTCTTCCTCGTCGCGACGGAGTCCTCGAGGCGGGCGGCCGCCGGCGGTTTGCTCGCGTTCCTCGCCAGCGCGGTCCTCGGGTTCCTTACGCTCGATGTCGATCCATCCGCCCCGCTCGATGCGGGTGGGATGCTCGCACCGCTTTTCACCGGGCTGTTCGGCGCGCCCGTCCTCGTCGACGCGCTCGGCGGTGACGGCGTCCCGCCACAGTCCGACGCGCGAATCACAATGGGAAAACGCGATCTCGGGGTCACCGCCGGTGCCGGATCGCTGTCGGGAGCGATCGTTGGCTACGTTCCCGGCGTCTCCGCCGCCATCGCCGCGGTCGCCGCGCTTCCCGCGGTCCCGCGGCGCGAGGCTGACAGGGGATTCGTCGTCGCCACGAGCGGCGCTAATACGGCAAATACGGTGTTCGCACTGTTCGCGCTAGCCGCGCTCGGCACGCCCCGTACGGGCGTCACCGTCGCCGTCGACCGCGCGGCGGTTCCGCTGGCCCTCCCGGTGTTGCTCGTCGCGGTCGGCATCGCCGCAGTCTGTGGATTCACGCTCGTCGTGCTCCTCGGTGATGCGTACCTCCGAGTCGTCGGCAACGCGAACTACACCCGGATCTCCATCGCGGTGTTGTGTCTGCTCGCCGGGCTCTCGTTCGCGTTCGCCGGCGCGATCGGCGTCGGCGTATTCGCCGTCTCGGGGCTCCTCGGGCTCGTTCCACCCCGACTCGACGCTCGTCGCGTCCACCTGATGGGAGTGTTGATCGGGCCGTTGATGCTGTGAGACACCGCCGACCGTGAGACCGTGCGAGTTCTCGCCGGACCGGGGGCAAAGAACAACGGTTAAAAGTCGCGCGATGGTGAGTTCGGGTATGAGCGAGAGTGAGACGCGGGCGACGCGAAAGTGTGTCTCCTGTGGCATCCAAGTGTCCGGTATGAACGCCGCGACGTTCGCCTGCCCCGACTGCGGAACGACGGTCCACCGCTGTGCGAAGTGTCGGAAGCAGAGCAACCTCTACGAGTGCCCAGACTGCGGCTTCCGGGGGCCCTAGAATGGGAGACGTCGCAGCCAAGATCAAGGTGATGCCGAACAGCCCGGAGGTCGATCTCGACGAGCTGCAGGAGCGGCTCGAGGAGTCGCTCCCGCAGGGCGCGAAGATCCGCGGCTTCGAGCGCGACGATGTCGCGTTCGGACTGGTCGCACTCCTCCCGACGGTCATCGTTCCGGACGGTGCCGGCGGAACGGAAGCCGTCGAGGAGGCGTTCGAAGGCGTCGACGACGTCGAATCCGTATCCGTCGAGAACGTCGGTCGGCTGTAGTTCGCGCGAATCCGTTTTCAAACCTGCTCCGACCCCGAGCGCCAGCGGCGCGCGGGACGGCGGACGGGCGGCGGTCGTCACCACCAGACGGTGAAGAGCACGTAGAACGTCACGAGCGCGCCGATCGTCGACAGGATCGGTACGACGTTCTGCATCAGAATGACACGTGCGGTCGTCGTCGGATCGAACAGATCGGCAGCCGATGGGATGTCCGCAGGCTCCTCCTCGCCTATCTCCGGAACCTCCTCGCCCGGTTCGTCCGCCGTCAGCGCACCGACCGACACGCTCGTCTCGGTGTCGCCGCGGATCCCCTCGCTCACGGTAACGGTTCGGGTCGCTCTCCCCCAGCCGAGGCCGACGATCGACATCGTCGCGATGATCACGAACGAGGCCGGGATGCCGATCGCCGAGAGACCGATCACGATTCCGGAGGAGACGACTGCGACGACGATCGCCGCGGTGAGCGGGAGATCCGTGATGTCGTTGCCGAGCGTGTCGAGCGTCCGTCTGGCGATCGTGAACGCGCCGACCGCGACCGCCGCGCTCCCGAGGAGGATCATCGGGTTCATCTCGACGCCCGCGCCGACCAGCGGCGCGATCGCGTTGGCGATGTTGGAGGTACCCGAGGAGAACGCCATCAGACAGCCGATCGCGACGACGACGACCGCACCGACGATCTCGCGGCGCGTCGTGTTCGGGCCGACAATCGGCTTCGGCACCGCGCCTGACCGGTCGAACTCGATCAGGGGGCCCTCCGTGCTTTCGATAGCGACCCACCGGTTGATCGCGGGATAGAAGTACCGACCGATGACGCCCGAGACCCAGAAGCCGATGATCGGCGCGACGATCCACCAGACGGCGATCTCACCCATCACCGCCCAGTCGAGACTGCTCGTCGCGACGCCGAGCCCCGCGATCGCGCCCACGGCAGTCATCGACGTCGACGCCGGCACGCCGTAGTAGTTTCCGACGAACAGCGCACCGCCGATGAAAAACAGGACGACGATGCTCGTTTCTAGCGTGAACACGCCGGGCTGCGTGACGAGGTCCTCGCCGAGCGTGTCGACGACGCGTCGACCGAGCGTCCACGCGCCGATCGCGAAAAAGACCGTCATCAGCGCGGCGGCGCCCGCCTTCGATATCACGTTCGCGCCGACGGCGGGTCCGAACGCGGGACCCGTCGTCGCGCCGCCGATGTTGTAGCCGACGAAGGCGGCGACCGCGACTCCGACGACGAGCAGCAGTTCAACCATGTGTTCGGGATCACTTGGCCCGACGAGTTAAGCGTCCTGACTCCTCCGGGCGGTCGTGGATCGGTACGTCCGGCTCGCGGTCAGCGCCCGGCTTCGACCGCCTCGCGCATCTCCCCGGCGAGTCGCTCGGCGCGGTCGGCGTCGGCGGACTCCGCGTATATCCGGATCTTCGGTTCGGTTCCGGACGGGCGGACGAGCACCCACGCGTCCCCGTAGTCGAGTCGGTAGCCGTCCGTCGTGTTCGGCTCGGCGTCGGCGGTCTCGACGAATGCGCGTGCGGCGGATAGCATCTCGTCTCGTTCGTCGGCGTCGTCGTAGGCGACGTTGCGGCGGACGAAATGATAGTCGGTGTACGGTGCGACGACGTCGGTGACGGACGCATCGTCGGCGTTCGCGAGAAGTTCGAGGAACTTCGCGCCGATGTACGCGCCGTCCCGCGAGAGCCGGTAGGGCGGGAAGAACACGCCCCCGTTTCCTTCGCCCGCGATCGGTACGCGAACGCCCTCGTCGTCCAGTTCGCGGGTCCGGGTGATGATGTTCGTCGCACCGATCGGCGTCAACTCGAGGTCGGCGTCGTTCGCGTCACAGACGTCGACGACCCGTTGGGAGACGTTGACCGCGCTGACGACGGCGTCGTCGGGCTCGAGCTCCGCATCCGCGAGGGCCGCGAAGGAGGTGTCACCGTCGACGAACCCGCCGGTCTCGTCGACGAACACCGCCCGGTCGGCGTCGCCGTCGTGGGCGATCCCAACGTCGGCGTCGGAGGTCGCGACGAGCCGGGAGAGCGCATCGAGGTTCGCCGGCACCGGCTCCGACTCCCGACCGGGGAAGTGGCCGTCTGGCGTCGCGTTCACGGTCCGTACTTCACAGCCCAGCCGACGATACACCGTCGGAGACGAGACCGAAGCGGCCCCGTGTCCGGGGTCGACGGCGATCGTGAGGTCGGCGTCGGCGATCGCTTCCCGGTCGACGCTCGCGACGAGCTGATCGACGTAGTCGTCGACGACCCCGTCGATCCGCGTCGTCGACCCCGCAGTCCGCCAGTTCGCGAGGTCGTACTCGTCGTCGAGCACGCGACGTTCCACGCGCTCGAGCACGTCGACGGACAGTTCGACGCCGTCGTCGCCGACGAGCTTCACGCCGTTGAACTCCGGTGGATTGTGCGAGGCGGTGACGAGCACGCAGGGGACGCCGGCGGACTCACAGTAGTGACCGACCGCGGGGGTCGGGACGATTCCGAGTCGCTCGACGTCACACCCCACCGCCGCGAGACCGCTCGCCGCGGCGTTCGTGAACAGCTCGCCCGTCGTTCGGGTGTCGCGTGCGACCGCGACCCGGTCGGCGTCCCAGGTCGATCCGGCCGCCTTGGCGATGTCGAGGACCAGCTCCGGCGTCAGATATCGGAGCGCCACCCCTCGAATACCGCTTGATCCGAACAGCTCCATACTCGTCCGTGTGCCGGCCGACGGGAAAGCGGTTCCGACCGCGACTCGGGAGGTTCAAACCGCTGCCGCCACTTGCCACACCATGGAGCGGACACGACGGGATCTGCTGGCGGCGACGAGACGCGCCCTCGTTGGCACCGGCGTGGGCGCAGCCGCGGGCGTCGCGGGATGTCTCGATTTCACCGCCGGGGACGGTCCACAGGGTCCGGCGGGAACGCCGGCGGAGCTGACGTGTCCCGACGCCGAGTTCGTGCGACTGGATGCACCGTTCGAGGGACCGGTCGACGATCGGACGACGGCGACTCCGGTGACCACGGTCGAGCTGTCGACGGAGGGGACCTCTGAGACGTACGGCTCGACGCTGCGGCTCGCGCTCCGAAACACCGGGACGGCGCCCGCGACGACGCTCGGCGAGCACGCGTACGCGATCCAGCGCGACACGGGCCGTGGATGGCAGGAAGTCCGCGGATCGCTCGGCGGACCCCCCGTCGATCTGCCGCGAACCGAGGAGTCGCTTTCCCCGAACGGCGGGTACACGTGGACGTTCCGCCTGCGCGAGACGGATCTCTCCGAGGCGGTTCCGGAGGTGGACCTCGACGTCTGTCCGCCGCTTGGCGCGGGAACCCACAGATTCGTTTACTGGGGGATCGAGGACGCGTCGCCCGTCGGCATCGAGTTCGAACTGATCGGATGATCGCGGGTGAACTACCCCGCGCACGGTGGCGCGGGGCGTCCGTGTGTATCCTCCCGACGAGGAATAGAACCGGAGACAGATCGTTCACGCCACACTCCGCGCGCTGGATCTCGGTCAGTTGTATCCACTACTCGTGATCGGCGCGTCCCTCCGAGCCGGGACACCTTTTAGGCCCCCGATCGTCGTGTGGATCGATGACAGTTGCCGATCGGATCGCCGTCTTCCGCGAGCACCTAGAGGAGTGGCTTCGCGGGCTGTATCACGGAATGATAACGCATCCGGCGTACGAGAAGATCGAGAAGGAGGCGGAGGACACGGAGGATGAGTTCATGCTCGCGTGTTTCCCGGACGCGTTCGGGATCCCCTCGCCGGTGTCGTACTACACTGCCGAGCTGCTTCCGTACCTCGAAGACGAGTTCGAGGCGTGGGAGCGCCGGCTGTGGGACCGGGAGAGTCTCATCGAACGGAAGGGACAGCAGTACCACTTCTGATGGAGCCGTTCGTGTTCTTCGGCGGGAAAGGCGGGGTCGGCAAGACGACCGTCTCCTGCGCGTACGCACAGAAGTGTGCGGAAGACGGCGTCCGCACGCTCGTCGTCTCCACGGATCCGGCTCACTCCGTCTCCGACGTGTTCGACCAGCAGTTCGGTGACGATCCGGAGTCCGTCGACGGGATCGACGGGCTCGACGCGATGGAGATCGACCCCGACGAGGAGGTCCAGCGCCACCTGCAGGAGATCCGCGAGGGACTCTCCGAGCAGGTGTCGGCGGCGATGGTCAACGAGATCAATCGTCAACTGGAGATGTCTCACGGGACGCCCGGCGCGTACGAGGCCGCCCTGTTCGACGCGTTCGTCGAGGTGATGCGCGAGGAGAGCGACCCGTACGACCGGGTCGTCTTCGACACTGCGCCCACGGGATCGACGCTGCGACTCCTCGGTCTACCGGAGTTCTTAGAGGAGTGGATCGACCGGCTGATGTACAAGCGTCGGCAGTCGATCGACCTGTTCGAGAAGGCCGCGATCGGGGAGATGGAGCCGCGCCGCGTGATGGAGGGGGATCCCGTTCTCGCCCGGCTGCAGTCGCGCAAGGAGTTCTTCGAGTACGCGGGACGGACGCTCCGGAACGACGCCGCGTTCTTCCTCGTGTTGAACCCGGACCAGCTCTCCGTCAACGAGACGGGTCGCACGATCGACGGGTTCGCCGACCGAGACCTCACCGTTCGCGGACTCGTCGCGAACAAGCTCACCCCCGAGCCCGACCCGGACGAGAACGGTCGAGGTGCGCGTTACCTCCGCGAACGGGTCGAAACCGAGCGGGAACGGATCGAGCAGGTTCGTGAGGGGTTCGAGCCGCCGCTCGTCGCGGAGATCGAATCGCGAACGAGAGAGGTTCGGGGCGACTTGCTCGGCGACGTCGCCGCGGAGCTCGACATCGACACGACTGACTCGCCGGCTTGATTGTGAATGAATCGGGGTGATCGCTCAACTATCTATGATGTGTAACCGATCACATCTTGTGTTTACAAATATGGGAGAAAATACGCCGTATCTCCTTATGGTCGCTTGATTTTGCTCTTCTCATATATCCATCACGATCGAAGAAAATGTTTAAGTGTGGTATCGTGGATCGATAGCGTGAGGCTGGGTAACAATGACAGGTGTAATCTGGATCGTAGTTGCCGTGCTGGCGACGTTCACAGTCGGGTACATGGGGTACTCGTCGTATCTCTCACGGTTCGTCGAACTCGATGACGAGCGGGAGACGCCGGCACACAAGTACGAGGACGGACAGGAGTACGTACCGGCGAAGAAGCCGGTGTTACTGGGGCATCACTTTTCGAGCATCGCGGGCGGCGCGCCGATCGTCGGCCCGATCACGGCGGGGGCCATCTGGGGATGGGTGCCGGCGCTGCTGTGGGTCGCCATCGGCAACCCGCTGATGGGGGCGGTTCACGACTTCGTCTCGCTGTCGAGTTCGATCCGCCACGAAGGGCGGTCGATCGGCTACATCGTCGGCCAGTACGTCGGCGAGAAGGGGAAGAACCTGCTGCTGTGGTTCGCGTTCCTCACGATCATCCTCGTGGTGGCGGTGTTCGCCCTCGTGGTGGCGATCGTGTTCAACGCGTTCCCGCAGGTGACGACCGCGAGCTTCGTGTACATCGCGCTGGCGCTCGCGTTCGGGGTGTATCTCTACCAGCTCAACGGGCCGTTCATTCCTGGCACCGTGATCTTCGTGCTCGGCGTGTTCGCCGGCGTCTGGCTCGGCATCCAGTACCCGTTCGCGATCTTCGAGCTCGCCGAGGGCAGCCACGTCGAGGGAACGTACGTCCTGTTCAGCGGTGCGGGCGCATGGTTCCCCGGTGCAGCAACGCTCGGCGGTAACACTGCCGCGTGGATCCCGGTGATCATGGTGTACGGCGCGGTCGCCAGCGCGCTGCCCGTCTGGGTGCTGTTACAGCCGCGCGACTACCTCTCCTCGTTCCTGCTGTACACGGGGGTCGGTGGTGGTATCCTGGCGATCATCGTCGGAACGATCTTCGCGACGTCCTCGCAGCCGCTCGTCATCGACTCGTCGATCGGCGTCTTCGAAGGGTTCTGGGGGATCTCCGCGGTTGGACTGTTCCCGCTTTTCCCCCTGCTTTTCGTCACGATCGCCTGCGGAACCATCAGCGGATTCCACTCGCTGGTCTCCTCGGGGACCACGTCCAAACAGCTCAACAAGGAGAGCGACGCCCGCCTGATCGGCTACGGCGGGATGCTCGGCGAGGGGCTGCTCGCGGCGCTCGCGCTCTCGACGCTCGCGGTCGCCGGCTTCGCCGGTGACGCCGCGGCCGGCGGGATCGGCGGTGCGCTCCCGAACTTCGCGACCGGCGGCGGGATCATCCTGACGAGCCTCGCGATCCCCGAGACGGTCGGTGCCGTGTTCATGGCGCTCGTCCTGGTGAGCTTCCTGCTCACCTCGACCGACACGGCCGTGCGCCTCGGTCGCTACATGATGGAGGAGATCGTCGGCATGGACGACGGGATGACCGTCTCCGGTCTCTCCGGCGACATGGGCTCGGTCGCTCGTGGCCGATACACGAACCCGATCGTCCAGATCGGCATCGCGTACGCGCTCGTGCTCTCCGGGCAGTGGGAGACGCTGTGGGGGCTGTTCGGCGGCGCGAACCAGCTGCTCGCCGCGCTGGCGCTGTTGACCGCGACCGTCTGGATCGCCAACTGGGACGAGTCCAAGCAGCTGATCTCCACCGGCGTCCCGATGGCGATCATGGTGACGATCACGGTGTTCGGACTCACCTGGATCGCCATCTACAACAACCTCTACCAGAACCTGATACTGGGTGATGCAGCGACGCTCGGCGCACAGATCTCCTCGGCCGCGCAGATGACGCTGGGGATCGTGTTGATCGCGCTCGCACTGTCGCTCGTCAAGATCGGCGTCGGCAACCTCAGGGACGTTCGAGGTGGCGACGCGCCAGCGGCCGAACCGAGCGACGACTGAACCGCCGGCTCCGCTCGCATCCTGCCCTCCGTCCGCTTCACAGACTTCGTTCGTCAGCTACCGCCAGAACCGCTTGGCGAGCCGCGAAAAGAACCCTTCCGTCGGTTTCTCGACCGGCTCCCACAGCCGGAACGCGCCCGTGACGCCCGCGACCTCGCTGTCGACGATCGTCTCCTCGTCGGGTGCGACGACGATCAGGTTCACTTCGTAATGACCGTAGTAGCCGAACTTCAGGAGCGTTCGGTCCCGGAACCCGTCGACGAACTCGATCACCTCGTCCGGGATCCGGTCGGCGACGAGCACGAACGTAACGTCCGTCCCGTAATGTTGTTCGTTCGCTTCGATCCGGTCGTCAGCGATCTCGTGACCCAGATCGACGAGCCGTTCCAGCTCGGTGACGGTTGGCGTCGTGACTCGTCGCGCAAAGAGGAACTCCCGCTGGTCGTGGTCGGCGTAGCTCAACGCGGGATGAAGGAACTGCTTCTGGTTGCGCATCCGCAGCGTCGCCGACAGCTCGAACCGTTCGCCGTGAACGACCGTCTCCCGCTGGAGGTCGTAGCTGTACATCAGCCGGTCGGACACCCGGTCGAGATACTCGTCGTCGTAGTCGGGGACGTTCTCCCGGATCTCCGCCGGCAGCTCCTGCGGATCGTGTCGTGGAGCCGTCCCCGGCTTCGATTCGGACCCGTCGGCGTCCTTTTCGGGGGCGTCGTGTTCGGACATCGTCAGTCGTCGTCGGGTGCGTCGCCGTCGGGCGTGTCACCGTCGATCTGACCGCTGTTCGCGGCGTCGGCCAGCTTTCGACACTCGCAGGGTCGGCCCGTCTCCGGCTCGACGGAATCGACGTCGACGGCGTGGTATCCCATGTGCCTCTGTTTTCCACGACGCTTAAAAACGCGTCGGGGGCGTCGCCATCGGAAGCGGATCGGTTTCACCCAGTTCGGTGGTCGCTACGATTCCCACTCCGTCCGCTTCGCATCCAGCTGTCGCGCCTCGCGGACGATATCGTGCTGATTGCGCACGAGGTCGCTCATCGTGACGATCCCGCGAAGTTCGAGATCGTCGACGACGACGAGCTTCTTTACCTCGGCGCTCACCATCCGCTTGGCCGCCGTCCGAACCGTCGTGGTCGGCACGATGGTCTCCAGACTGCTGCTTGCGGCCTGACGGATCGGTATCTCACTGAACGGTGCGCCGGTGACCACGCCCGCCCGCATGGCGTCCGACTCCGTGAGGATCCCGGCGGGTGCGCCCTCGTGCATGACGACGACGCTGCCGACATCGCGACGCAACATCCGTTCGGCGGCGGTCGCGACCGTCTCGTCGAGGTCGACGGTGACGACGTCCGCGGACATGACCTCCTTGACGCGCATGTGCGGGCGTACAGGCGGATCCGACTTGATGCTGTCCCACGAGCGGTGTCTCGTGGTCGCCGTTGCATCCGTCGCATCCGGACGGTTTGCACCCGTCGCATCCGGACGGTTTGCACCCGTCGCATCCGCGCGGGCCCGCTGTCGGCCTCGGGGTTTAACTGTGTGAGAGACGTACCCACGGGCGAGTACGATGACCGACGGAGAGAAACGGACCGAGGCGTGTGGCCGATGTTCGATGTCGACCGTCGTGGATGCGGTGAGCGGTGACAAGTCGCCCGAGGAGCGCGCCGATCACGACCCGTTCGGTGGCGAGCGGATCGAGGTCGACGAGTCGGAGATCCGTCGCGTGTCGCCGGCGGGGTGGCTCTCGGACACAAAAAAGCGGCTCGACGAGTTCGCTCGGCGGATCGCGTACGGAAAGTGAGGGCGACGTGAGCGAGGCGGCGGGATCCGATGCGGAAAGCGGCGGCTCGACACGGAGGACGGTGGCGTGTGCACACGGCACGTCGGAGACACTTATAAGCCTTCGTTTCCTACGGGCGCAAACGATGGAAGAGAGTATCTCCGGGTTCAAACAGCGCGGAGACTGGGGCGATATCGTCGAACACGGGGAGCGCCTCGCGTTGGCGCTCCGCGAGACGGGTGCGGACGGCGACGCGTTCCACGAGTTCGACGACTGGCGACCGAAGTCCCACGAACGGATCGACGAGGACGTCTCCGAGAAGACGGCCGATCAGGCGTCGATCGGCGAGGGTGAAGGCGAGCGGGCCGGTAAAACACCGGGGGACGACCTCCAGACCGCCGGCGAAAAGCTCACCGAGTCCTACGAGAAAGTCGAGGAGGACGACGCCGAAAGCGCGATGGAACGGTGGGGGGAGTCCCTCGACCACGTCGCCCGTGCGGCCGACTCCGCGAGCCGTAGAGCGCTTCGCAAGGTCGAGGACACGGTGTATCGCAAGGTGATGACCCAGCTCGCGCCGTACTACTTCGATAACGAACTGGTCAGCGCCAACGTCCAGAAAGTCGGTCGTGGCGAGAACGGCGACGAGTTCGTCTTCGAGGTGAACGTCAACGACGATGAGCTGAAAGCCGAAGTGAGCGAGATCCTCGCGGAGTACGAGTCGGAGATCGACCGGTGGCACGTCGAAGCCGAGAAGCAGACCGAAAACGTTGCTGCCGCCGAGGGTGCGGAACCTCCTGAAAAGGAGGGTGGTCCCGAGTCGACGACGACGTAGAGGCCCGAGTCGACGACGTAGAGGCCCGAGTCGGGGGACACCGTCGGATCCCAGGTCACGGAGGAACGTGCGCCGCCCCGTTCGCGCGCGGTACGTGCCGATACGTAATAAACCATCAGACGTATTTCTCCCGCGAGCTCCGGATCAGCGCCGCGGACCCGGATCTCGCCCGATCTCGCGCGGCCCGTCTGTCGAACACGCGCGATCGGGCCTCGTATCCACCGGCGTGGACTCGGGGGTATCAACATCTTTTAGATCCGCTCCGACGAACCGTCGCTCATGGGAGAGGACTACCGCACTGAGTCGGACAGCTTGGGAGAGATGCAGGTGCCGGCGGACGCCTACTGGGGTGCACAGACGCAACGCGCCGTGGAGAACTTCCCGATCTCCGGGATCACGTTCGGGCGGCGGTTCGTCCGCGCGCTCGGGATCGTCAAGAAGTCGGCCGCGCAGGCGAACCGCGACCTGGGTCTCTTAGACGAGGAGAAAGCCGAGGCGATCGTCGCCGCGGCCGACGAGGTGATCGCGGGCGAGCACGACGACCAGTTCCCGGTCGACGTGTTCCAGACCGGCTCCGGCACCTCCTCGAACATGAACGCCAACGAAGTGATCGCCAACCGCGCCGCGGAGATCGCGGGTGCGGAGATCGGCGACCGGGTCGTCCATCCGAACGACCACGTCAACTACGGCCAATCCTCGAACGACGTGATTCCGACCGCGATGCACGTCGCGGCGCTCGAAGCCGTCGAGAAGGATCTCATGCCCGCCCTCGAGACGCTCCACGCCGAGCTGGAGGCGAAGGAGGCGGAGTTCGACGGGATCGTGAAAACTGGACGGACGCACCTCCAGGACGCGACTCCCGTCCGCCTCGGTCAGGAGTTCGGCGGCTACCGGACGCAGGTTCAAAAGGGTATCAAACGCGTCGGCGACGTTCGACTCCATCTTCGCGAGCTCGCGCTCGGGGGCACGGCGGTCGGAACGGGGCTGAACACCCACCCGGAGTTTCCGGAGCTGGCCGCGGAGTACATCTCCGACGAGACGAACACGACGTTCCGCGAGGCGGACGATCACTTCGAGGCACAGGCGGCCCACGACGCGATGGCGGAGGCACACGGCGCGCTCCGCACCGTCGCCGGCAGCCTGAACAAGATCGCCAACGACCTCCGGCTGCTCGCGTCCGGCCCGCGCAACGGGCTCGGCGAGATCGAACAGCCGGAGAATCAGCCCGGCTCCTCGATCATGCCCGGCAAGATCAACCCCGTGATCGCCGAGGCGGTCAACCAGGTGCACACGCAGGTCGTCGGTAACGACGCCGCCGTCTCCAACGGGGCGGCGCGGGGCGAGCTCGACTTGAACCTGTATAAACCCGTGCTCGCGCACAACTTCCTCCAGAGCGCCGAGCTGCTCGCGAACGCGGCCGAGACGTTCGGCGAGCGGTTCGTCGCGAAACTGGAGGCGAACGAGGCGTACTGCGAGGAGCGCGTCGAGCAGTCGATGGCGCTGGCGACCGCGCTCAACCCGGCGATCGGCTACGACAAGGCGTCGAAGGTCGCAAAACAGGCGCTCGAGGAGGAGAAAAGCATTCGCGAGGTCGCCGTCGAGGAGGGGTATCTCACCGAGACCGAAGCCGACGATGTGCTCGATCCGGAGGCGATGACCCACCGCGTCATCCTCGGCGACGACGACTGACCGAGGCGACCGGACGCTTGGGTCGTCAACGACGGACGAACACCCGAATCGAGACCCCATCCGGGGGCGACACACGAGGACCGAGTCGTCACTAGAAGTTTAAATATTTGGATGTGAATAGCAAGATTTATTTAAAAATTATCGAGGCCTTCTTTCCGAATAGCAAATGTTCATACGTGGACGTCGTGAAGCCGGGACGATGAACGGGTCCAACACGGACTGGTGGCCGAATCAACTACAAGTGGAACTCCTCGACCAGAACGCCCAGGATCTCGGGCCGTACGACGAGGAGTTCGACTACGCGGAGGAGTTTCAGAAACTCGACTTCGAGGAGGTGAAAGCGGACATCGAGGAGGCGCTGACGACGTCACGGGAGTGGTGGCCCGCGGACTACGGGCACTACGGACCACTTATCATTCGCATGGCGTGGCACAGCGCCGGCACGTATCGCACCACCGACGGCCGCGGCGGCGCGTCCGGCGGGACCCAGCGGTTCCCGCCGCTCAACAGCTGGCCCGACAACGCGAACCTCGACAAGGCGCGTCGGGTGCTCCTGCCGGTCAAACGGAAGTACGGCCGCAAGCTCTCGTGGGCCGACCTGCTGGTGTTGTCCGGGAACGTCGCGCTCGAGTCGATGGGGTTCGAGACGTTCGGCTTCGCGGGCGGTCGCGAGGACGCGTTCAAATCGGACGACGCAACCTACTGGGGCCCGGAAAACGAGATGGAGGCCTCCGATCGCTTCAGCAACGACGGTGAGCTCGAAGAACCGCTCGGTGCGACCGTCATGGGGCTCATCTACGTGGATCCCGAGGGACCGGACGGCGAACCCGACCCGATCGCCTCCGCGGAGAAAATCCGGGAATCGTTCGGACGCATGGCGATGAACGACGAGGAGACGGCCGCGCTCATCGCCGGCGGACACACGTTCGGAAAGGTACACGGCGCTGACGACCCCGACGAGCACGTCGGCCCGGAGCCGGAGGCGGCCCCCATCGAAAAGCAGGGGTTCGGCTGGGAGAGCGACTACGGCTCGGGGAAGGGAGCCGACACGATCACCAGCGGGATCGAGGGGCCGTGGAACACCACTCCGACCCAGTGGGACATGAGCTACCTCGACAACCTGCTCGACTACACGTGGTGGCCCGAGAAGGGCCCCGGTGGCGCGTGGCAGTGGACCACACAGGACGGCGAGCTCGACGACGCCGCGCCGGGCGTCCAGGATCCGTTGGAGACGGAAGACGTGATGATGCTGACCACGGACGTCGCACTGAAGCGAGACCCGGAGTACAGGGAGATCCTCGAGCGGTTCCAGGAGAACCCGATGGAGTTCGGGATCACCTTCGCGAAGGCGTGGTACAAGCTGATCCACCGCGACATGGGCCCGCCGGAGCGCTTCCTCGGTCCCGAGGTCCCCGACGAGGAGATGCTGTGGCAGGATCCGATCCCCGACGCCGACTACGAGCTCGTCGGCGAGTCGGAGATCGATGAGCTGAAATCCACGATCCTCGACTCGGAGCTGTCCGTTGCCCAGCTCGTCAAGACCGCGTGGGCGTCCGCGTCGACGTACCGCGACAGCGACAAGCGCGGCGGCGCGAACGGTGCCCGGATCCGGCTCCGCCCCCAGCGCGACTGGGAAGTGAACGAGCCGGACGAGCTTGCGACCGTGCTCGACACGCTCACGGGGATAAAAGAGGAGTTCGACGCCTCGCGCTCCGACGACGTGCGGGTCTCGCTCGCGGACCTGATCGTGTTGGGCGGCAACGCGGCCGTCGAGCAGGCGGCGGCCGACGCCGGCTACGACGTCGAGGTGCCGTTCGAGCCGGGACGGACGGACGCAAGCCAGGAGCAGACCGACGTGGAGTCGTTCGAGGCGCTGAAGCCGGACGCCGACGGGTTCCGGAACTACCGGGAGGACGATCTCGAGCGAGCGGCCGAGGAGGAGCTGGTCGACAAGGCCGACCTCCTCGATCTCACGGTCTCCGAGATGACGGCGCTCGTCGGCGGCATGCGCGCACTCGGCGCGACCCACGACAACACCGACCTCGGCGTGTTTACGGACCGGCCGGGGACGCTCACGAACGACTTCTTCGTGAACCTGCTCGACATGAGCGTCGAGTGGGAGCGGACCGACGAGGAGAACGTGTTCGAGGGCGTCGACCGTGAGACGGGCGAGGTGCAGTGGCGGGGAACCCGCGTCGACCTCATCTTCGGCTCGCACTCGCGGCTCCGTGCCGTCGCCGACGTGTACGGTGCCGAGGACGGCGAGGAGGAGCTCGTTCACGACTTCGTGGACACGTGGAGCAAAGTGATGCAGCTCGACCGGTTCGACCTCGCATAGCTCCCGGGAAATCGCTCGCGGGGCTGCAGGGGCTGATCTACTCCTCCCTTTTCGTCCGCCGCGTTCGCGGTTCGCTCTTGTGGACAGGGTGTTCGCCTACAAGAGTTAAACTCCCTCACACGCTACTCCGAGTATGACGAAGTACTCGACGGGATCCGGGGGCGGTGGTGGTGACGGCGACGCCTGCGAACTCTGCGGGCGTGAGACGTCGAATCTCAAACGGGCGAACGTCGCCGGGGCGAAGCTGCTCGTCTGCTCGAACTGTCGCCCGCACGACGACGCGCGGAAGACGTCGTCGAGCGGTCACGGCGGCTCCGCTGGTCGCTCCGGCTCCGACAGTGGCTCGCCGAGCTCCGGCGGCTCCGGCTCGACGAGTCGCAAGAAGGAGGTTGCCCGCAAGCAGGCGAAGGTGTACGACGCAGCCACCGGTGACTCCAGTCACTGGGAGGAGGAGGGGACGAACTACGAAACGGACCGCCTACCGTATCTCGTCTCCGACTACGACGACACCGTTCGGGATGCCAGACAGGAGGCCGGACTCACCGTCGAGGAGCTGGCCGAACGCTTGGAGATCGACGAGGACGACCTCCTCGCCGTCGAGCAGGGTCGTGCAGCGACCGCCGGCGTCGGGGGATCGGTCGTTCGCGCGATCGAAGCGGAGCTGGACGTCGCGATCGTCGACGAGTAGCCGCGTCAGGAGTCGCGATCGGCGGTGGTGTGGCCCCCGCTGCCGGCGATACTCCTGTCGGTTTGCTCCGTCGGTGTCGGCGGCTCTCCCGTGTTTCGCTCGGCGAGAAACGCCGCCTCTCGTTCGGGCGGGTCTCGCTCCCGGAAGCAGTCGAGCCCCGACTGGTATCGGTCGCGATCGTCGTGACGTGCTGCCGGCACGTCGACTGGTCGCTCCAGAACCAGCTCCGCGATTCCCGTTCGGTCACCCGTGTACACGAAACCGACCTTGTACAGCGCCTCGTACGCGAACGGGTTGTTGACGGCGATCCGAACCCGGTCGTACCCCTGCTCCCCGAGTCGTGGTATCGTCCGTGCGATCAGCTCCGGTCCGAGCCCCTCGCCGCGCCGCGTCGCATGGACGGTGACGTAGCGGAGCCGACAGCACGCGGGATCGGTCCGGTCGGCGGAGAAGGACACCGCCGCGATGATATCCCGGTCGAACGCATCGGGGTCGACCGTCTCCGGAAGCGACTCGTCGGGGGTCCACGAGGGAGCCGCCCCCGAGCCGTCCGCGGTTCGTAGCACTGCTTTCCCCGGCGTGCCGACGACGAACTTCCCGGCGTACGCGAACGCGCGATAGTCGAGTCGGAGCGTGACGCCCTCCTCCGGCCAGCCGACGATCGCGAACTCGGTGGTTGGGGCGGGGCTCTCGGGTTCCACACGCGGACGGACGTGACCGCAGCCTAAAGCGTATGGGGCTCCCAGAGGCAGTATGCACGGCGCCGGCGACGTCCGGTTCTTCGACCGGGTCGCACCGCTTTACGACCTCGTCATGCCGCCCGCAAGCGGTGAGGCGCTGGCGGCGGGGTTCGATCGCGCGAAGCGTCCGATCGAGCAGCTGCTCGACCTCGGTGGCGGGTCGGGGCGCGCGGCGGCGGCGATCGCCGGCCCGGAGACGACCGTCGTCGACGCCTCCGTCCCGATGCTCACACGGGCCCGAACGGGTCGCGGTCTGTCGGCCGTCGCGGGCGACGCGGGTCAGCTCCCGATCCGGGACGACGCCGTCGACGCGGCGATGGTCGTCGACGCGCTCCACCACCTGCCGGATCGGACGACGACGCTCCGGGAGGCCGCACGCGTACTCGCGCCGGGCGGCGTGCTCGTCGTCCAGGAGTTCGATCCGACGCATCCGCTCGGCCGCGCGCTCGAAGTGGCCGAACACGCGATCGGTATGCGGTCGACGTTCGTCGCCCCGGACGAGCTTGCGGACGAGCTGTTTGCCGTCGGCTTCACTCCGACCGTCATCGACCGGGGGTTCAGTTACACGGTCGCCGGGGTCCGCCGAGACGCGACGGAGCCAAGACGATAACCGGTCGTCACTGCCTCGATTCGGATCCTCATCGCGGTCAGTGGGTCGGATCCGCTGGGGCGTCGCGTTCGTGGTCGTGCCCGTGGCTGTCGCCGTGGTCCTCGTGATCGTGCCCGTGGCTGTCGCCGTGGTCCTCGTGATCGTGGTCGTGGGAGTCGCCGTCGGTTTCGCCCACGATCTCCGCACCCTCGCCGTCGATCATGTCCATGTTCTTCAGGTTGTCGCGCTCCTCGAAATCCTCGACCGCCTCCATCACGTCCGCTTGGGTGATCGTCCTCCGATCCTCGGTGAGCGCGCCGAGAACGGCCTCACGGAGCACCATTCGGAGGTCGGAGCCGGTGAGGCCGCTCGTCCGGTCGGCGACCTCCTCGGGGTCGAAGTCGGCGATACGCATCTGACGCGTGACGACTCGGAGGATGTCGGCACGCATATCGCGGTCCGGCTTCGGGAAGTTGACGATCTCGTCGAAGCGACGCCACGCGGCCGCGTCGAGCTGATCCGGGTGGTTCGTCGCGCCGATGAGAAGCACCTCGTCACGCACGAGCGACACCTCGTCGATCGATTTGAGCAGCGTGTTCACCGCGCGTTTAAGCGCGGCGTGTTCGTCCGACCGACGCGTCTTCGCGACGGAGTCGAACTCGTCGATGAAGAGGATACACGGCGAGAGCCGCTTTGCGACCTCGAACGTCTTCTCGACGTTCTTCGCGGTCTCCCCGAGGTACTGACTGGTGATCATCGACAGCTTCACCTCGACGAACGGGAGGCCGAGCTCGTGGGCCAAGGCTCGTGAGACGGTCGTCTTCCCGGTCCCTGGGGGGCCGACGAACAGGAGCTTCCCGATCTCGCGGAGCCCGATCTCCGCGAGATACTCCCGGTGTTCGATCGCCTTGACGATCTTCTGGATCTCTCCCTCCTGGTCGCCGGTCAACACGAGGTCCTCGAGCGTGGTTTCGATCTCCTCGGGCGCGCGGACGTTGACGAGATCGAGCATCTCGCCGTCCTCGTCCTCGTCGAAGTACTCCTCCAACAGCGCGTCTATCCAGACTCGGTCCGCGTGGATCGGCCGGACGTCGTCTCTCGCGGCCTCGTGAGACACCGGCGCCGTGAAGTCGTCGGTCGCCTCGAGCGTCGCGACGATCGTCGGGTTCGAGGCGATCCGCTCGTCGGCGGCGTTGTCCTCGAACCACTCCAGCGCCATCTCCGGCTGGGTGAGGGTGATCTCCCCCGCGAAGTCGGTTCGCTGCGTGAAAAGCAGGTCGGAGACCGCCTCCCACGGCCGGTCGACGCCCGTCGCGGTCCGGGTGGCTTCGTCGGTCGCCTTTAGCGGGCGCTCCACGCCGCCGGGCGCATCGCCGCCGGGCGTCTCCGACCAGAACACCTGTCGAAATCTCGGTAGCAGGTCGTTCTCGTCGAGGTCGCGGTTCTCGGTGTAGAGGTGGGCAGTCAGAACGAACTCGACCACGT
>OBKM01000459.1_pt1 | contig 20165 bp, 21 predicted proteins | sample 1519691 | NCBI WGS metagenome assembly OBKM01 (sample SAMEA37050418, study PRJEB22526) | metagenome | biome: saline pan; feature: lake; material: water | place: Egypt | collected 2015 | depth 0.5 m | reverse complement strand
TCACGTAGTGACATACCGGCCAAGTGACAGCGGATCCCTACTTCAATCGCCCAGCTCGGCGCTCGATCTCGCTCCACGAACGACAACGCTATCCACGCGATACGTTCGCTGAAGCGGTTGAATTCTGGCGTGAAGTCCCCGCGCACGGTGGCGCGGGGCGTCCGTGTTTACCCTCCCGACGAGGAATAGACACGCAGAACTCGTCCGCCTCAGCCGCTAACCTAACGCGACCTATAATACGCACATAACGATAAGACAGTCCAACGTGGATGGATCCATGAGTAGCTCGATTGCAGCGAAGATTCCGGGGATGCGTCCAAACGCCCCAAAGCGCAACGCACTGGTGTTAGTATTTTATATACTTTGCATCTTTCTGATCGCGATTATACTACAAAACAGCTGACAGCAGAAAGAACGTCGTCGGCACTGGCTGCTGGATGCTCGCTCGATGCCTACACGCCGGTCACTCCTCGGCGTACACGATCTCCGAGATCTCGCGGCGCGGACCGTCGGCGTCGTCGTTCTCGTATTTATACAGCATGCCGTCCGACTCGTCGGTGGTTGCGTTGTGCGAGCCGTCACAGAACGGTTTGTCGTCCGAGAGCCCACAGCGGCACACGTAGATCGCGCCATCGTCGCCCATGGCATCCTCGTCGAGTCGTTGCGGCCCCTTCGCCTCATGAGTCACTTCGCGTGGCATATGTGGACATGGAACGTATCGTACGTAACTGTTGGGACGTGTCCGGATCGTCAACGAATCGTCTGTGGGGGCCGAACGTACCGGACGAGAGATGATCTGATAGCCGAGTGAGCGTCTCGGATACTGTCGGTTGTCGACTACGACCGCCCGGAATGCGTGTCGAACTCGCTCCGAACCGGTTAACTTCGCGCGGCCACCCTTCTCGGTCGTGACCACTTCCACGTTTCTCGACGTCGACGTTCGCGACGCCGATGAGGTCGCGACGCGCCGTGACGAGCTGATCGCGGCGGTTCGCGACCACGCCGGAACGATAGCGTATCAGCTCGCACGGCTACAGGGTGGCGACTACGGTCGGCTCACGCTGTCGACGCCGCACGGCGACTGGACGGTAAAACACGAGGCGGGCGAGCTGGAGTTTCTCCTGTTCTCGCCGACGAGCGGCGACGATACGTACGTCGTCTCGACCAAGCAACCGCCCGATCCAGCCGCTCTCGGAGCCGCGCTCGCGGTGTATCCGGAGTTCGTCGAGGCGTGGAACGATCACGTCGAGTCGCTGTCGGGTGTCCTCGACGACGTGCGGGCCGAGTTTCCGGAGCCGGCGTCGACGGCCGGTGTGGTCGCGGAGCGCGACCGTGTGCTCGACGCGATACACGAGACCTGTTCCACCATCGCCGGCGAGGTCTACCGATACGAGGCGGACGACTACGGCACGTTCACGACCCGAGTCGACGGGAAGCGGTGGGAGCTGAAGTGGGCCGAAGGAACCGTCTCCTACCTCCGCGTCGGCGGCTCCGGCGGGATCTATCTGATCTCACAGTACGGGTCGCCGTCGGCGGCGGACGTCCGCGAGTACGCCGACGCGTTCCGTGGGTTCGTCACGGCGTACAACGAGTTCGTCGACGGGCTCGAAAGCGATCTGGCTCGCGTCGAACTCGCGTAGATCGCGGAAAGGTGGCGGTCACTCCCGGTTCGGGTCCCGGTCGGAGTCGATGACATCCTCGAGCGTTTCCGTCCCGACGTCGCTAGCGATCCGCACGCCGACGATCGAGACGATCAGTCCGGCGATCACCAACACCGCGAGCCGCTGGACCGGCGAGATGACGATTCCGGAGACCGAAACGGGGTCGAGCACCGCCTCCTGCTGGAGGAAGTAGCCGGCGAATCCGCGAACGACGAGCCCGACCGCGACGATGACGAACGGGAGATTGAGATACGGCGATCGGATCCCCTCGTCCCGGATCAGCTCGTCGAGCAGCCGCCCGACGGCCGCGGTAAGGCCGGCGACCGCCAGCCACGGCACCGCGGCGTACGCGAACGTCATCACCTCGACGAGCGTCGGCACGCCGGAGCCGAGGTCCGAGACCGACAAGACGCCGAAGAAGCCGCCGACAAGCGTGAGACCGCCGGCGACGACGTACGTAACCACGGACACCTGCCCGGCGTACAGCGCCTCCCGCACCCGGTCCGGAAACCCCGCGACGGTTCGGTCGATCGACAGTCCCTTGTACAGCAGTGCGGCTCCGAGGAGCCCGGCCACGCCAGCGAGCGCCGCGGGCGGGGAAAGCCAGTAGAACAGCGCGGGCAACAGCAGCAGCGCCACGCCGAACGGGACGAGCACGGTCGACCGTAGCTGCTCGTCGGCGAGGAACTGCTTGAGCAGGTAGTAGGTGGATTCGAGGTCGTGTGCCTGCCTGACGACGACGCGGTCGACGGAGTCGACGGGGACGCGCGACTCGACGATCGGAAGGACGCGCTCGTCCTCCGCCGAGTCGACGACCACGACCGCGGACGCGGGGTCGTAACGGTCGACGAGGTCGTCCAGCTGTGCCGCGATCGACCGGTCGGCACCCACGGGCGAGTCGCTCGCTCCGGAGACGACGGCGACGACGGCCTCCTCGCGGTCGTCGCGCAGGTCGCGTGCGACCCGCAGCGCCTCGAGCAGACAGTTGACGCTCGCGTCCTCCGGATCGCCGAGCCCGACGTCGGTCACGAGGGATCTGACCGCCTCCCAGCCGGCGACCGGCATCGGGACGTTCGTGGTCCGTGCGACCGCACCGGACCGGTCCACGCAGATGACCAGCGTCGTCACGTGTTGGCTCACATCGTCCCCGGATAAAAACCCTCGCGGTCGCTCGGCCGACAGAGTCAACTCCCGTCGCCCTCGACGATGCCCATGATCGAGATCGACGGCGGTCAGGGCGGTGGCGGCGTTCTCCGCACCGCGCTCGGTCTGGCGCTCGCCACGAACCGGGCGGTGCGCGTGGACGACGTTCGCGGCGACCGGCCGGAGCCCGGACTGAAGCCACAACACGTCGCGTGCGTCGAGGCTGCCCGCCGCGTCTCGAACGGGTCGACATCCGGAGAGACGCTCGGCAGTGAGACGGTCGAGTTCGAGCCGGGTCCGGTCGATGGGGGGACCGTCGATGTCGACATCGGGACGGCCGGCAGCGCGACACTCGTCTGTTCGACGGTGCTTCCGGCCGCAGTGGTCGCCGAGGGGACGGTCAGGGTACGTGTCACCGGCGGGACCGACGTCGCATGGTCACCACCTGCCGACTACTTCGGCGGCGTCACGGTGGCGCTGCTTCGGGCGCATGGCCTCGCGGCTGCCCTCGACACCGTCGGGCGGGGATTTTATCCGGCGGGTGGCGGAAGGCTCGATCTCACGTTCGGTCCCTCGTCGCTTGGCCCCGTCGCGCTGGACGACGCGCCGCCGGCGAAGCGTGCGCGCGTCGCCGCCGTCGCCTCGGAGGATCTGCTCGACGCCGACGTCGCCGACCGTCTGGCTCGAGCCGCCGGCAGCGGTCTCGCGGATCACGGCTTGGAGGTTCGTTCTCGAGGGGCCGAGTACGTCGCTGCCGCGTCGACGGGCGCGGTCGTCGTGATCCGGATCGAGACGGCGAACGGACCGGATGCCGCGCATCCGGTCGCCGGGTTCTCCGCGCTCGGCGAACCGGGAGTCCCGGCCGAGGACGTCGGGAACGACGCGGCCGCCGACGCGCTGTCGTGGCACGAGGGTCCCGGCGTCGTCGACGGACATCTCGCCGACCAGCTCGTCCCGTACCTAGCAGTTCGTGGTGGCTCGGTCCGAATCCCGGCGGTTACCGACCACGTCGAACACGCCGTCAGCGTCGCACGGTCGTTCGGATTCGACGTCGCGATCGACCGGGACGAGGACCGCGACGGCGCGATGGTTCTGTGTGAGCACTGACCGTCATTCCGAGCGAGCGCTACCGCCGGAGTCGCCGGCTCAACGAGAGGAACCATCCGGCTACCGCAGTTCGACGTCGATGTCGCCGCCGTCACGAGTGACGACGCTAGCGACACCGCTACCGGCCGCGAACGCGACCCGCTCCGCTCCGATCCCGATCCGTTCCGCCAGCCCTCGCTCCGGCGTGAACTCCCGCAGCTCGACGTCCTCGCCGATCAGGTCCGCGAGCCGCGCCTCGACGTCCTCCTGCGTGCCGAGGTCGTCGACGAGTCCGATCGCTTCGGCGTCGGTGCCGAGATACACGCGCGCTTCCGTCTCCCGAACGTCCTCGGGATCCATCCCTCGACCCTCGCTGACCGTCTCGACGAACTGCTCGTAGTAGCCGTCGATGATCCCCTGGAGATACTCGCGTTCGTCCTCCTCGATCTCGCGGAGGGGAACGCCGGCGTCCTTGTACTCCCCGGCGGTGAACTGCTCGTAGGAGATGCCGAGCTTGTCGGCGAGTCCAGCGGCGTTCGGCCGCGAGCCGACAACGCCGATGGACCCGACGAGACTCCCTTTGCGGGCCCACAGCTCGTCACAACCGCTGGCGATCCAGTAGCCGCCGGACGCACAGAGATCCGTCGCGTACCCCACCGTCGGACCGTCGAACTCGGCGGCTGCCCGCCGGATGTCGTCGCTCGGGACGACCTCCCCGCCGGGCGTGTTGAGTTCGACGAGCAACGCCTCGACGTCCTCGTCGTCGTCCGCGGCCTCGATCTGCTCGACGACCTCGTCAGCGGTCGCGCCGGTCGCGCCGGACAGCGGCGACGGCCGCCCTCGATCGCGTGATATCGGGCCCGAAACGGACACTTTCGCCGCGTTGTACTCCTCCGCGTCGCCGACGCGGCCGCGGGTGAGTCTCCCAACGAGCCGTCGTCCGAAGACCGCGGCCGTAACCACGGCCACGACGATTCCGACTAGCACCGTCCGTCCCGTCGACTGGGGCGTATCGTCCATACTACCGGTTGGTTGCGCACCGGTTTATATGCTGGCTGTCGTCGTGTGAGAGCGCGCAGCGACGACGTACCGGACTCTCGTCGGCCGACCAGTCGCGTCGCTGTCGGGTCGGGCACAAACGGAAAAACCGCGAGTCGCCGGCTTACAGGAGGCCGGTCTTCTGCAGCTTCATCAGATCCTCGGTGTCGAGGGTTTCGCCTTCCTTGAACTTCTGGTAGATCTCCTCGGCCTCTTCTTTCTCCTCCTCGCGCTTCGAAGAGCGTTCGTCCTTGCGCTCCTCCTCCTCCTTCTTGTCGAGTTCGCGCAGGCGCTTCTGGACGCGAACGAAGTCTTCGTGATGGCGATCGGCCGCTTCCTGGGCCTCGACGAACAGATCGTGCATCTCGTCCGCCTCGTCACGGATGTCGTCGGCCTCGCGGTACGCCTCGATCATCCGGTTGTGGTGCTCCTGCGCCTCGTCGGCGAGCTCCGTCACCTTCTGGTGGTGTTTCGACGCCTCCGATCGAACCTCCTCGGCCTCCTCGACGAGGTCGTCGAGCTCGCTGGTGTCGTCGATCTTGTCCTTCTTCTCGGCGAGCTTCTCGCGTTTGTCGTCGATCTTCTCGATGAGCTCGCGCTCGTCTTCAGCGTCGAGGACCTCCGTCTGCTGGCGGAACTCCAGGTCCTCGATCTCCTCTTTGAGCTCCTCGACAGACTTGCCGGAGCCGAGCTCCAAGTCCTGTTTGAGCTCCTCAACCTCGTCGAACAGTTCGTTGGCCTCCGCGTTGAGCTCGTTGCGGCTGTCCTTGTGCTCTTGGACCTGCTCGTTGAGCTCGTCGCGTTTCTCGCGGTGTTCCTGGGCCTCGTCGACCTTCTCGCGCGTCTTCGCGTTGAGGTCGTCGCGCTTGGAGGCGCGCTCGGAGGCCATCTGGTTCAGCTCGTTTCGTCGGTCGCGCAGCTGCCCTGCGCGTTTGATGAGCTGCCCCTTCGACCCATTATCGAGGTCGTCCTCGGAAAGGTCTACGTTGTCCGCGTCGTTCATCGGCTCGATGTCGTACTGTTCGAGAACTTCGTCTTTCGTTACCATTTTTTATCTCTCCATCACCGCTCCGGATGTGGCGGCCGCTCGCCGTCGTGCGTGGGGCCGTGTATAAGAACTCCCGTTCATTTCAGCGTGCGATCCAACCAGCGCCGGAGGCGTTCTGGTGACAGGAGATACAGTGCATAGTTATATAAATGTACCGGAGATGGTAGGATTGCGTCTCGTTACCACACATCGAGACGAACTGTAAAACCGGTCCAAAACCCGTCGTGAAGCCGCTTTGTGACCGTTTCAGGATCGGTACACGCGGCGTACGACACGCCGATTCTCGACCGTTCGTTCGTTCTTTAAATATCTTTCATGCAGCTTCATCGCTCCGGGTCACGGCGTCTCGTCGTCGTGGTCCGCGAGCACGAACTGCAGTCGTTCCTCGGTGCGTCCCTTGGTCTCCCGTCCGGTCACGACGATCGCACCGATCTCCGCCGTGGTTTCGACGTGTGTTCCCGCGCAAGCGGTCCGGTCGTACGGTGTCTCACCGTTGTGGCCGCCGATCTCGACGATCCTGAGTTCGGTGATCGAGTCGGGAAGCAGATCGATCCGCGTTCGGTCCGTGTCGAGCGTCGCTTCGGCCTCCTCCCGGTCCATGGTGTAGCTGTCGACCGGCCGACCGTCAGCGACGAGCTCGTTGAGCCGCCGCTCGATACGTTCGAGGTCGTCGTCGTCGAATCGGGCGTGTTCGGCGTCGAGATGTGCGTGGTCGGTGTACAGCTGGTTTCCGGTCGTTTTCGCGTCGAACTCACGTAAGAGAAGCGCCGACAGCAGGTGCTGAGCGGTGTGGTATCGGGCATGCGCCCGACGACGGTCCCAGTCGATCTCGCCGACGACGAGCGTCCCCGGTTCCGGCGGCTCGACCGCAGTATCGTCATCCATCGGCGCGAGGGTGTGATACACGGTGTCCGACTTCCGGACGTCGACCACCCGCCAGCGGCGAGTGGGACCCGTACCGGCTTCGGCCTCCGTGCTCGAATCGGCGTCATCTTCGTCGTCCGATCCGGTCCCCACGTCGGCGACTCGCAGCGTCCCGGTGTCGTGCGGTTGGCCGCCGCCCGTGGGATAAAACTGCGTTCTATCGAGCACGACGCGGTCGTCGAGCGACCGCTCCACGGTCGCCTCGAACGTCGCCACCGTGTCGTCGGTCAGATACAGCCGTTCCGTCATATCGTGAGAGAGCGGTCGGACTCACTTACAGGTTTGCTCGCGAGCACAGCTCCGGCGGGTCGGAGCGTGCGAGTTGCACGCGACGACCTTACGCAACCCCCACCTCACGCGACTGTCGACCGTACCCGTCGGGGACCGTCCCTGCTATTCGATCGACGCGCGGATCTCGGTGAGGCGGTCCGCCGGGTCGATCCCCGAGCGGAGCACGACGGCGAACACGGCGTCGCCATCGGGGTCGGGAGCGTCGCCGCTGAGGATCGCGCCGGAGCCGGTCTCCTCGGCCAGCCATCGCCGGCCGTCGGCGATCGCCTCTCGGTTGAGCCACGCCGGCGGACCACCGACCACGAGCAGCGTCCGATCCGCCCGGCCGTCGGGAACCTCGACCGTCCCCTTACCGCGAGACGCCTTCCGGATGACGGTCTCGATCGCCGAGACGGCCTCGCTCGCGTCGACTTCGGCGGGCTCCGAGGAGCCGAGCAGTCCGAGACCGAACCGGGAGCCCGTCTCGGGACGTTCGACCTGCTGGCTGGCGTAGCCGATCGCCGCGATCTCGCCGTCCGATCCGACCGCTCGGGCGACGTCGCTCGCGTCGAGCACCTGCTGGGGGGTGGAGGCGTCGTCACCGGTTTCGCCCGCACCGAACAGCGCAGCGAGCCGCTCGGCGATGGCGGCGTTCAGGCGCGGGGCGGCCTCTCCGACCGTCTCGTCGGAACGGAGCCAGCGCTGGTTGTCGAACGCGAACACGGCGTCGAGATCGTCCGAGAGCGCGTCGAGCGTTCGTGCGGCGTTCTTCTCAGCGAGCGGTCGCCGCGGCGGCTCCTCCGCTCGGCCCCGTGCGGTCTCGGTCGTTCGGGATTCCGTCTCGTTTCGAGCGGGGAGCACGCCGAGCGCGTACGTGGGGACATCGTACAGACGGTCGAGCTCTTCCGCGAGAGCGGGTGCGACGCCGCCGCCGGCGGCACCGCCGAGTCCGACGAGGAGCAGGAACGCCTCGGCGAGCGACGGCCGTTCGTCGTCCATCACGCGCGTGAGCTCGCTCGCGTGTGCCGACCCCAGCCGACGACCGGCGTGGAGATCCCCGCCGAGTCCGTCACCGCCGGCCGCGTCGCCGAACCGGTAGCGGCGGTCGTCGTCGAGATGATGCAGGGCATCGAGCGTGTCGGCGTCCGTGTCGAACGCGGTGGCTCCCTGCAGGAATCGCTCGTCGCCGTGGTCCGCGACGAGTCGATCGAGGATCCGGCATCCGGCACCGCCGAGGCCGATGAACTGTAGACGCATATGAGCGTTCGGTCGATCGGTGGAGGTTTAGCTTTTCGGTCCGGGTGGCGTCTCCGCGACGCGCCGGATCGCTGCCGCGAGCACCTCGATGCCGGTCGTGATGTCATCCTCGACGACGTCGAACGTCGGCGTGTGGTGACCGCCAGGGTGATCAGTTCCGATGCCGACGTAACAGGCGAGTCCGCCGCGGTCCTGAACGGCCTGCATCAGATACGTTGCATCCTCGGAGCCGCCCAGATCCGCGCTCTCGACGACGTTCGTCACGCCGTCGACGCCAGCCGACACGTCGCGGATCACGTCCGCGAGTGCGTCGTCGCTCGTCGCGCTCGGGGCCTCGCCGAGGAGGTCGACGGAGACGGTGCAGTCGTGCATCTCCGCCGCCGAGCGCAGCACCCGTCGCGCGGCGTCGTCCATGTAGGCGGCGAGCTCGTCGGTCGCTCCTCGCACCTCACCCTCGATGAACGACGCCTCGGGAACGATGTTCGTCGCCGTGCCGCCGCCGACGATGCCGGCGTTCACGCGGGTCGGGCCGTCCGCGTGTCGCGGGATCGCGTAGAGATTCTGGATCGCCGCCGCCATCGCCTGTACGGTGTTGCGTCCCTGCTCCGGTCGCGCGCCGGCGTGAGCCGACTCGCCGTCGAACTCGGCGAGGAAGTGTCTGACCGCGAGAAAACCGTCGATACCGCAGACGACCTCGCCGGACGGGTGATCGAGGCCGACGTGGACGGCGTAGAGAGCGTCGACGTCGTCGAGATGTCCCGACTCGGCCATCGGCTTGCCGCCGGACACCTGCTCCTCGCTCGGCTGGAAGAACAGCTTCAGCGTGCCCGCGAACTCGGAGTCGAGCACCGCATCGACGACGCCGACGCCGATCGTCGCGTGGGCGTCGTGGCCGCAGGCGTGCATATACCCCTCGTGGTTCGAGCGAAACCCCTCGGCCGCCGGTCTGTGGTCGTCGTCGTCGGACTCGTGGATCGGGAGGGCATCGATGTCGACGCGGAGCCCGACGACCGGCCCGGGTCCCCGCTCGAAGACGGCCACACAGCCGGTGTACCCCCCGGCGAGCTGGTCAAGCACGTCGGAGTCGACGTCGGTTGATCGAGCCCGATCGAGCCACTCATCGAGCGTATCGTCCTCCGGGACGTTCATGCGCTGGTCGGTCGCAAGCGCGTCGGGGCCGACGTGGATCGCGGTCGGGTCGCGCTCCCGGAGCGCCTCGACGATGCGAGCCGTGGTGTAGAACTCACACCACGCCGGCTCGGGATGGCGGTGAAGGTCGCGGCGAAACGCGCTGTACTCGTCGGCGTCGAGAACGCTCATGTGACATGGTGACCGGGGGGCGTATTAAATGGATCACGGCGATGGTGCCGATCGGTTCCCTCGCTGCGGTCGGGGACGCGGTGCGATCAGGGAGACGGTTTGGTCGGGGACGCAGTGTGCGGTCCCCGCTCGAATCGCCGGAGAACCGTTTTACAGACGGGCGCCGTCGTGGCGGTATGGAGCTCACCGCTGACGATGTTGAACGGTACGTCGAGGAGTATCGCGCGGAGGAGCCGTTGTATCCGGTCGAGCAGGAGGGGATAGAGACACTCCCCGACGCCCTCCGCGACGGAGAGTACGGACCGCGGGACGCGGAGTGGGTCGTCAGGTGGTATTTCCGACGCTATCTCGGCGAGTATCCGCACGACGAGCGAGCCGAGATCGAAGATCAGTTCGCCGATGTCGAGATGGGTCGTGTGAAGGCGGCGATCGCCGACGCGGCCGACGCGATAGACGACGCAGTCGAGTCGGAGACGCACACGAGCGAGTCGTTATCCGGACGCACGGGCCGTTCTGATGACGGCTCCGATGCACACCCCGCCCACGCGGCGGCGCTCGACGCACTCACCGATCTTCCGGCGGTCGATGTCCGCGTCGGATCGGCGTTTCTCACGTTTTTGGATCCTGATACGTACGTTCCGATCGGGGAGCGTGAGTGGGAGATACTGCGTGACGTGTCATCACTGGACAGGTCGTATCCGACATCTCCCTCGATCGAGGACTACGGACGCTTTCTCGAGAGTGTTCGTGAGATCGAAAATCGCCTCGAAACGGATGCGAGAACCACATATATGGTACTGTGGCGACTGTCGAAGGAGGACGGCTCGACGACGTGACTGAAACCGGCTCATCGTGTCCGACGAGCGCTGTTAGTGTATTATCTCCGTTGGTGAAATTTGTTAAACTGATATATAGTTTTGTTAAGTGTAATTGTCATGTAAATATTTATTTATAATGTTCGTCCGTAGTAGAATGCGCAACCATGATGGATGCAGTAGTGTACAAAGGAGAGTACGAGGTAGCCGTCGAGGAGGTAGAGGAGCCGGAGATCGACCACCCGAACGATGTGGTCGTCGACATCACGACCTCGTGTATCTGTGGATCGGATCTCCACATGTACGAGGGACGGACGGCCGCCGAGCCGGGGATCGTCTTCGGCCACGAGAACATGGGAGTCGTCTCGGAGGTCGGCGACGCAGTGTCCACGCTCGAGGAAGGCGATCGCGTCGTCATGCCGTTCAACGTCTCGTGTGGGTTCTGTCAGAACTGCGAGGAGGGGTTCACGGGGTTCTGTACCAACGTGAACCCCGGCTTCGCCGGCGGGGCGTACGGCTACGTCGCGATGGGTCCGTATCCGGGTGGACAGGCCGAGCGCCTCCGCGTCCCGTACGCGGACCACAACGCGCTCAAACTCCCGGAAGGACGTGAGCACGAGGACGCGTTCTCGCTGCTCGCCGACATCTTCCCGACGGGCTGGCACGGCACCCGACTGGCCGAGCTCAAACCCGGCGAGTCGATCGCCGTGTTCGGAGCCGGACCGGTCGGTCTGATGGCCGCGTACAGCGCCAAGCTGCAGGGTGCCTCGGAGATCTACATCGTCGACCAGGTGCCCAGCCGACTCGAACTCGCGGAGGAGCACTGTGACGCCACCGCCATCGACTTCCGCGAGGGCGACCCGGTCGAGCAGATCATCGACGCGCACGGCGGCGAGGTCGACAAGGGCGTCGACGCAGTCGGATACCAGGCGACCGACCCCGACGACGTCGACTCCGACACCGAGGAGTTCGCGTACGACCCCGCCAAGGAGAACCCCGCGGTCGTCATCAACAACCTCATCCGTGTCGTCCGTCCGACCGGTCAGCTCGGCATCCCCGGCCTGTACGTGCCCGAAGACCCCGGAGCCCCGGACGAGATGTCCGCACAGGGCCGTCTCGGGATCGACTTCGGCCTGCTGTTCGAGAAGGGTCAGGCGCTCGCTACCGGCCAGTGTAACGTCAAGCAGTACAACCGGTACCTGCGGGACATGATCATCGAGGGCCGCGCCGACCCGAGCTGGGTCGTCTCTCACCGCGTCGACCTCGAGGACGCGCCCGAGATGTACGAGGCGTTCGACAACCGCGAGGAGGGCGTCACGAAGGTCCTCCTCGAACCCTAGACCGAACGCATCGTCGCTCGGGAACGCGCCGACTCCGAATCTCGCGTTTTTCAGCGGTGTCGTGGTTGCAGAGCGTCTGGCAAGCTAGTCACGCTGACGGACACGCGTCAAGCCCGCAGCCACGCCTTCGGATGCTCCTCGCGGAGGTGTGACTGATACCGCTCGATGAGTTTCGGATACGAGTCGGCGACCGCGTGCCACTGGCAGTGCTCACAGCTCCGTTCGACCGCCTCCTCGCTGCTCGTCACGTACCCCCCGCGTCTGTATCTCACCATGGGGTCCTCGTCGAACTCGTGGATCTCATGGTGTGTGGTAGCTCTGCGCACACATTACGCTGTCGATGACGCGGCCGACGCGGCCCCGTCGCTGCAGTGTGGTTCCCACGGGGACGACGACCCGTATCGGACCGGCATCGCCGAAACCGGTATATCGACCGCCCGTGTTGGCACGTGTATGTGCAAGTACTGTAACTGGGCGTTCCACGACGGGTGGGGTGACCTGTTGAAGTACGACGACGTGTATCAGTCGGCGATGGGACCGGAGACGGAGTCCAATCACGGCTTCCACGATGACTGGGATGACCTGCAGGCCGAACTCGGGATCTGACCGGCACGTCCGGCTGCGTTCCTGTCTGTAGTCCGCGTGAAGCGTCCGCTGCGTTCCGGAGGTCAAGAGGTGGCGATGTGGACACGAGCGGCCCGGCGGAATCATTTATCAGTCGGGGGTGCATCGATCAGCTACATGGAGCTGCGCCAACTCGTTCGTGGCCGCGTCGACTGGCCCGATCTCGAACGCGTCGCCCGCGAGTTGGCCGACCGGTACGACCGCGAGGCGCTGCGCATCCGGTTTCTCGACGCGGACAACTGGTTGTCGACGCCGATGGTCGTCGACGACGACCTGTTCGTGAAGGTGATCACGAAACAGAACACGATCGTCCACACGCTGTTCACCACCGGCCGCAACATCGGCGCGTTCACCGCCGGGACCGAGGGGTTTTTCGAGCGATACGAAACGCCCTACGAGATGGCTCGCCACGAGCTCGAAGCGACGGAGCGGATCCGCGAGATCGGCGTGAACGCGCCGGAGCCGATCGAGGCGTTCGAGGTGGATGGACTCGGCGTCGTCGTCCTGGAGTACCTCCCCGAGTTCCGGACGCTGGACGCGATCGACCGCGAGCGCGAGGCCGAGCTCGCGCCGGACCTGTTTTCGACCCTGCGAACCGTCCACGACGCCGGGCTCGCGCACGGCGACCTCCGCGCGGAGAACGTGTTGATCCGCGACGGCGATATCTACTTTATCGACGCGACGAACGTGAGCGACGACGGCCGCGACGCCGCGCGGTCGTACGATCTCGCCAGCGCGCTGGCAGCGCTCGAGCCGCTCATCGGCGCGGATCTCGCCGTCGACGCCGCGCTCACAAGCTACACGGCCGCGGAGCTACTCGCGGCGAGTCGCTTCCTCGATTTCGTCGCGATCCGCCCCGACCACGAGTTCGACGTGGCGGAGTTGAAAGGCGAACTCGAAAAGCGAGCCTCTCAGTCCGAACGATCCGCACGGTCGGATGACGCCGACCGACCGACCGACTCATCCGACCCACCGTGGTTTACACGGTGAGCCCGTACGCTCCCGTTCGGTGACCGCCGAAACGACCCGGACGGTCACGCGTCGTCGACCGCGGTTTCAACCACGGTGCGTACGTCGTCGACCAGCTCGTCGACGTCGTCGCTTTCCGCGTACACGCGAACGTACGCCTCGGTGCCCGACGGTCGGACGAGCGCCCACGACGCGTCCGGAAACTCCAGTCTGACGCCGTGATCGGTGTCGACGGTCGCGTCCGGGAAGGCGTCCGGTAGCGCCGTCTCCAGCCGCCGCATGGTCGGCTCCTTCGCCTCGTCCGGACAGTCGACGCTCTCCTTCCGGTACGGTCGCTCGCTCACCGGCTCGCGAAGCGCGTCGAGCCCCTCGTCGGCGACGAGACGGGCGATCACTGCCGCGGAACAGACGCCGTCGATCCAGCCGCCGAACGACGTGTGGATGTGTTTCCACGGCTCCGCGGCGAACGCGACGGACGTATCGGAGCCTGGAGTCGCAGCCGATCGAACCGACGCGATACCCTCGTGGAGCGCGCCCAGCCGCACCCGCTCGACGCGACCGCCCGCCTCGCGGACTCGCTCGTCGATCCGCCCGGAGGCGTTCGGTGTGGTGACGACGACCGGATCGACCGCGTCGCTCTCGCGGGTGTACCGCTCCGCGAGGATCGCCAACACCGTGTCCTCGTGGACGACCTCGCCGGCGGCGTCGACGACGACGATGCGGTCCGCGTCGCCGTCGTGGCCGATCCCGAACGCGAACCCGTCACCGTCGTTCGGACTCGCATCGTCCGCGCCCTCGTTGGCGTCGGCGATGAACGACCGGAGGTCACGGAGCGTTTCGGGCGTCGGCTTGCTCCCACGGCCGGGGAAATGGCCATCGACGTTCCCGTTGAGCGTGACGACCGTTGCGCCGAGCTCCCGCAGGACGGCGGGCGTCGCCGGTGCGGCCATCCCGTTACCGCAGTCGACTGCGATCCGGAGCCCGTCGAGGTCGGTACCGAAGTCGGTGGCATACGCTGTGACGGCGTCGAGATATCGGTCGAGGCTGTCGACGGTGTTCGACTCGGTCCACTGGTCCCACCGCGTTGCCGCCGCGCCGTCCGCGACGCGTGTCTCGATCGCGGCTTCGAGGTCGTCGCCGAACTCCACGCCATCGCGGAACAGCTTTATTCCGTTGTCCGACGGCGGGTTGTGGGAGGCGGTCAGCATCACGCCGTACCGTCCCCGTGAGGCGTATGCGAGCCCGGGCGTCGGGAGTCGCCCTGCACGCAACACCGCCGCGCCGCCGGACGCGATCCCGGCTTCCATCGCGGCCGCGAGCGCGGGACCCGTCGTGCGTCCGTCGCGGGCGACGACGACCTCCGGCGGGTCCGTGTCATCGTCCTCGACGGTCGCGTCTTCCTCCCGTATCTCCGCCGCCACCGCCTGACCGACCGCGAGCGCGAGTTCGGTCGTCACCCGCTCCTCGACGCTCCCGCGGATGCCGGCCGTTCCGAAGAGGCTCATGCTCCGAGGATCGGCCGCCGCTCGTTAGTAGGCGTCGGTCCGACACGACGAGGCGTTTAACTTCGACGGGGACCCAACGGCGGTCGATGGCCGACCGAATCCGTGCACACGTGTTCGTCTCCGGAACCGTCCAGGGCGTCTACTACCGTGCGACCACCCGGGACACCGCTCGCGATAGGGACGTCGACGGCTGGGTCCGGAACCTCGACGACGGCCGAGTCGAGGCGGTGTTCGAGGGGCCCGAGGCGGCGGTCCGCGACATGGTCGAGTGGTGCGAGACGGGGAGTCCCGCGGCCGACGTCGACCACGTGGACGCCGAGTTCGGCGACCCCGAGGGGCTCGACGGGTTCGAGGTTCGGTGGTGAGTTCGACCGTTCCGGGAGCAGCGTTGCTCGGTAATATATAAGCCGTCCCCGTTCCGAACGCCGACATGGACATCGGTCTCACGGTCGGGGTCGACATGGATCGCCTGGCGGGGTCGCCGACTCGATTCGATTTCGTGGAACTCGGCGTTGACGCGGGCACTCGCCCCCCGTCGGAGATCGACCCGGGGCGACTCTCTGACGGACTTGCCGGACGCGACCTCCACGTGCATCTTCCGTACAGTCAGCTGTTGACGAGCTACGCCGACGAGATCAACGACGCGATCGTCGCGTATCAGCGCCGACTGCTCCGTGCGGCCGGGGAGCTCGGTGCGGGGAAGGCGGTGTTACACGCTACCTCGGCCGACCGGGACGACGTGGCGTTTCGGGACGTCGCGGCCGAACAGCTTCGGCGCGTCGCCGACGCCGGGCGGGAAGCCGGCGTCGAGGTCGTCGTCGAGAACGTGGGCCACCAGCATCACGGGTTACAGCTCTCCGTACTCGGCGACATTGCCCGCGAGACGGAGACGCCGATCTGCTTCGACGTCGGACACGCGTACATGGAGGGCGGCAACAAGGCGATCCGGCGGTTCCTTCGGAGCCACGGCGACCGGGTCTCGCATCTCCACTGTCACGACGTGCGTCGCCGCGGCGACACCCACATCCCCGTGGGAGCCGGCGAGGTCGACTACGACATCGTGAGCGAGGAGCTCGCCGGTTTCGACGGCACCGTCGCGCTCGAGGTGTTCACCGACGACGACGCGCTCCTTCTCGACTCGGCCGAGCGAGTTGCAGACCATCTCGATGCGACGTTCTGATCGGGGGGTCGGAGATGTCGAATCGGAAGGCTAACGTTCGCAAGTCGTGTGGAGCCAGTCAGATGGACGGTGTTCCACCGACGGCTGGAATCGCCCGACTCGACGGCTGGACTGGAGACGAACGGGAACTACCTCGATGAGCAACGCGTACGGTGTCGATCCCGACGCTGAGGCCAAACGGATCCTCGGCTACTCACGGTGGTGGCAGATCGTCGCGGCGGCGGTGATGATGGCGCTCGTGAGCCCGTACCAGTACGTCTGGTCGTCGCTGGAGGGCCCGCTCGCGGTCGAGCTCGACGCGTCGCTGTCGGCGCTCGGATTCGTGTTCACGGCGTACGTCGTGATCATGGCGCTGGTGCAGTTCCCCGCGGGATGGTGGCGGGATCGATACGGACCAAGGGCCGTGACGCTCGCCGCGGGCGTGCTCGCCGGGGGCGGATACGTCGGGCTCGCGTTCGCCACGGAGCTGTGGCACGTGTACGCCGTCTACTCGATCGGGGCGGTCGGCGTCGGGATGGTGTACACGGTGGCGGTCAACACCGCGGTGAAGTGGTTCCCCGACAAGCGCGGGCTCACGACCGGGATCGGAACGATGGCGTTTGCGGCCGGCAGCGCCGCGTTCGTCCCGTTCATCCGGTATATGATCGCCGGCGACGCGATCACGACCGGCTTGGCGAGCATGGGCGTACTCATCGGCGTCGGGATCCTCGTCGGAACGGTCGTCCTCACTGACCCGCCACACGGGTGGGAGCGGAACGGAGAGTCGGACGATGTAGACAGCGGGACGGGAGCTGCCGAAACCGACGATCCGGACACCGCAGTAGATGGCGGCGACGCCGAGCTGGCCGACGACGACCCCGGCGGCGACGCCGAACTGGCCGACGACGACCCCGGCGGCGACGCCGAACTGGCCGACGGTCGTCGACAGTACGACTGGCGGGAGATGGTTCGGACGTGGCAGTTCTGGCTGATGTACTTCATGTTCTTCGCCGTCGCTGCCGCGGGGCTGATGATCACCGCACGGACGGTGTTGTACGCGGAGGAGTCCGGACTGACGGCTGGCACGGCCACGCTCGCGGCGACGATCCTCCCGATCGGCTCCGCAGGCGGCCGACTCATCGTCGGGGGGCTCTCGGACCGGTTCGACCGCGAGCGGATCACCGCGGCGTCGTTCCTGCTCTGTGGGATCGCGACGATCGCGATCGTCCTCGTCGCCGGACTCGAGAGCGCGGCCGGATACGTCGCGTTCGTCGCCATCGCGGTGTTCTTCTGGAGTTCGCAGTTCTCGCTGTTCCCCAGTCTCGTCGCGGACTACTACGGCAGCAAGCACTCCTCGGCGAACTACTCGATCGTCTACTCCGGGAAGATGTGGGGTGGCGTGTTCGGCGGCGGCGTCGTCGGCTGGCTCATCGGCGTCATCGGATGGGACGCAACGTTTCTTCTCGGCGGCGGACTGGCCGTCGCCGCCGGCGTCGTCGGGTTCCTCCTCCGGCCTCCGCGGTAGCCACGACCGAGTCCATCGGAGTTCCGCGTGAGGGCTCAGCGATCGTCGCCGTCGGCGCTCCGGCGGGAGTCGTCTCCGTCGTCTTCCGTGTCGCTCGCGTCGTCCGTCTCGGAGCCGCGGGCGTGGTCACCCGTTTCGTCGTCCCTCGCACCGGTTCCCACAGCGGCCGAATCGGGCTCGTCGAGCTGTCGTTTGATCGACTCCAGTTCGGACTCGACGTCGACTTCGGGGGACGGATCGTCGACTCCGGACGCACGGTCCGTTTCGTCCGCAGCGTCGGCGGGCTCCGATTCGTCCGTGATGTCGTCCGGATCGCTCACGTCGATGTGCACGACGTCGCCGCCTGAGTCGCGACGATCGACTCGGCGATCACTCGTGGATCGGTCGTCGATCGACTCCTCCGCGCGACGGCGGGCCGAGTCCGCCTCGTGGCTGGACTCCTCGATCCGGGCTTCGATCTCCGCGGTGAGGTCGCGGGCATCCTGAATCAGGGACCGTGATGCCGCCTCGTCCGGGAGGTCCGCCTCGGAAAGCGCGGTCCGGAGCTCGGAAAGCGACCGGGCGAGGCCGGCGCTCGCCTCGTCACGGACCCCCGCGAGACGGTCGGCCGTCGCGCCCGCATCGGCGTCGACGTCCATCCCGCGTCCGGGGTCGGCGAGCCGAAGCGTCCCGCGGAGGAGCTCCAACGATTTGATCGTCGTCTCGAGGACGGCGATCAGCGTCGGAATGGTGTACTGTTCGGTGAACCGGAGGAGTTCGGAGAGCCGCGGTGGACGCGGCGGTCCGGGGCGGTGGCGCTCGTCACGCTTCAGGTCGCGTCGAAGCTCCGAGAGAACGTCCTCGAGCTCGTCGAGCCGCTCCTCGAGGTCGTCGTCACGCGGACGGTCGCGGGAACTCATACCCTACCGTTGGCGACCGGTACATAAAAATACCGGCCGGAGCGGCGTCGGTCGAACCGCGCACGTCTCCGTCGCTTCCCGTTACTCGAACCGTCCGCGCTCGTACTGGACGGGCCAGTCGATCGTCGCGTCGAGTTCGTGGGCGGCCTCCAGCGGCCAGTACGGCTGTCGGAGCAGCTCCCGACCGAGTGCGACGAGATCTGCGCGCCCGTTGCGCACGAGCGCGTCGGCGTGGGTGGGTTCGGAGATCCCGCCGACCGCGGCGACGGGCACGTCGGCTCCCTCCCGGATCGCCTCCGCGTACGGAACCTGGTATCCGGGGCCGCTTCCCGGGAGCGACTGGTCGGGATGGATGCCGCCGCCGGAGACGTCGATGAGGTCCGCCCCGGCATCGGCGAGGAGCGGGGCGAGCCGAACGGAGTCGTCGACGTCCCATGACTCGCGGTCCGGCAGCCAGTCGGTCGCGGAGATCCGCACGAAAACGGGCCGGTCGGCGGGCCAGACGTCGCGAACCGCCTCGACGACCTCCCGAACGAGCCGGGTCCGGTTCTCGAAGGAGCCGCCGTACGCGTCGTCGCGGTCGTTCGTCACCGGCGAGAGGAACTGGTGGAGCAGATAGCCGTGCGCGGCGTGTACCTCCGCAACCGCGAAGCCGGCTGCAAGTGCACGCTTCGCGGCCGCGCGGAACGCCGAAATCACGTCGTCGACGTCGGTCGCGTCCATCCGCCGAGTGGCTGCCTGCTGCTCCTCCGGATACGGCTCCGCAGTCGGTGAGATCGTCTCCCAGCCGTCCTCGTGGTCGCGAGAGAGACCGTAACCGCCCGCCGACGGCGTTGCGTGTGAACCCTTCCGTCCGGCGTGAGCCAACTGCACTCCGGGAACGGCCCCCTGCGCGCGGACGAACTCCGTGATCGGTTCGAACGCCGCCGCATGCTCGTCGGACCAGATCCCGAGACAGGCGGGCGTGATGCGACCGCGCGGTTCGACGGCAGTCGCCTCCGTCATCACGAGTCCGGCACCGCCGACGGCACGCGATCCCAGATGTATCCGATGCCACTCGTTCACGAACCCGTCCTCGGCCGAGTACTGGCACATCGGGGACAGCATGACTCGATTCGGGATCTCCGTCTCGCGGAGCGTCAGCGACGTGAAAAGCGAGTCGGTCATCATCGGAACGAGAACCCCGGGCGGCTAAGAAACTCCGATACCCGAACCGGTTGCCAGTATCGGGGATCGAGCGCTGCCCCGTGTTGTGACGCGACCACTGGAACGACCGGATGGTGAAGCGGACTATCCGGCGGCACGGTTTCGTACGAACACACACTACTCATATCAAACAACTACCATACAACGGTTCACACACCTGGTTCGTCACTCCCGTCGATCGCTCAGTACGGACGTCGCGGCGATCGATCTCGGGCGTACGTCGCTCACGAGGGTGGATAGGGTGTTTATAAGTGAGTGTGTGGTAGGATTGTTGCTTGTTTATAAGTGAGTCGCGGGAGCGATAGCTCCGCGACGAACGATCTGAAAGCCCCAGTCGCGACGGCTCGCGCGCCTTGCTGCGCTCCTCGGTCGCTCG
>OBKM01000458.1_pt1 | contig 20226 bp, 15 predicted proteins | sample 1519691 | NCBI WGS metagenome assembly OBKM01 (sample SAMEA37050418, study PRJEB22526) | metagenome | biome: saline pan; feature: lake; material: water | place: Egypt | collected 2015 | depth 0.5 m | reverse complement strand
GCGTGATTCATCTCGACCGCCTTTCTTGTCGGGCTCTAAGCCGAGACGATGAGTAGCTGCCATCACACTTCCAGTCTTCGACTGGCAGTGTTGTAAATACCCGGCACAGAGTGAAAGTGAAACGAATACGGTGCTGTATCCCCTCCCTACTGCGCTTCTTGTCCGCTGGCGCGGACTGCGATGCTCCTTGAGGAAGGGGGCTTAGCACCTGCAATCAGCTAAGCGATTCACCCGAATAATCATCTCAAACAAGGGTTATATCCGTTGACTGCGTAGGGGTGGTATGATCAAATCGCCCTCCCCACGACAATCGACGGTCAACCGAAAGACCGTCCTCTACTGTCCGGACTGTGAGTATCAGGATCAAACAACCGGCTCGTGGCATATCCACGAAAAAACAGACTGTGAGGTCTTCGAGTGTCCGTGCTGTGGTGCAACGGTAACGGTTCGTGACCGGCTCAACAGAGCCGACTAGTTCGATTCGACCCACGTAATCGCTGCATCGTGGAGCTCGTGATCTCGCTCGGATTCGATCTGTAACTCCGGAACCGTCGTCGGTGAGCCGTCGTCATCGATAGCGACGAAAACAAACACACTTTCGGTCGTCAGTTCGCGGTCACCAGTTCGTGGCTGCTCTCGGAACGCTCGGAGGTGAACTTTGATGCTTGTTTTGCCGTGAGCAAAGACGTACGCCTGGATCACGGCTGTATCGCCCTGCGGAACAGGGCGTTCGAAGTTCATCTGGTTGATGCTTGCGGTCACACAGGTTTCACCAGAAAACCGCATCGCCGACATCGCACCGACCTCGTCCATCCATTTCATCACGTTTCCCCCGTGGGCCATCTCGTAGTTGTTGGTATGGTTCGGCAGGATTCGATGTCTGTTTTCGATATACGTCTCCTCAATCGTTGGCATACTCGGAGTGAAACCTGCTGACGGGAAAACGTTGGCTCAAACATCGTTGGCGAAAATCGACGGCAACGCTCAGTCTGCGACCGACTCTTCAAGCTCGACATCAAGACAGCCACAGGCATCCAGCTCCGCATCAAAACAGTCGGGACAGCCGGGTTTGCGGTCAATGATCGTATCCAGTCGCTCGGCAACGGTGTCGTCGATTACGCTTTCGAGTTCGCGGGCTTCGGTGCGGAACTCTTCGACACCTAAGACGTTGATCAGGAAGCGTTCGATAATGCAGTAGGTCTGCAGTGCCTCCCGAGCACGAACAATGCCGTCGTCGGTGAGAGTCACACCCTTGTACTTCTCGTGTTCGGCCAGCCCACGCGTTTCGAGTTTGCCGATCATCTCGTTTGCACTGGCAGGGCTTACATCAAGTCTGTCGGCAACACGGCCCGTTGCCGCAGGGCTGTTGTCCTGCTGTTGGATCAGATAGATCGTCTTGAGATACTGGTCTGCTGTGTTCATGTTGCCTCCTGGCTCGGTGGATGATACACCCGACTCATTTGCGGTGCTCCATAATTTGTGTGACTTCTTCGACGCCATCGCGTTCAGCCTCGCGGAGTTCACGAAGCACGTTGAGGAGTCGCTCTCGCTCGATGGCAAACGTTGCGTCACTATCCTCAATGGCCTCGATCAGATCATCGTAGAACTTGTAAGCCGTCTCCTCGTTGCAGAGTTGGTCATACAACACCCCGTCGAAATCATCCGACTTTGTCTGCCCGTAGCGGGCTTCGACCAGCGACTCGATCTCGTCGAATGGGATAGTGTCGGCCGCAAGCTCATCGATCAGCACTTCGAGTTGGTTTCGGTGGTCGGCTGACTCTTCTGCAGCGTGCTCCAACAGTGCCTCAAGCTCATCATCCAGCACGCGCTCGGCTTCGGAGAGCGACTGGTAGTGGTGGTAGGCGCGGGCCTCAACGACCTCCTCAAGGACAATCCCGATCTGGAGAAGCCGCGCAAGTTGGCGGTCATCTTCCACCTGATGGCTGAGACTCATCGCTGGACACCACCCAGCTCACAGCCCTCGCGGTGCTGGGGCTTCATACCGGCCTCTCAGGCCGTCACAAAGTTAGGAGTTTCCATCGGAAAAATCCGAGCGGCGTTAGTTGAGGCGGGCGATGATGAGGTCGGATAGATCCTCGCGGAACTCCTCGACATCGATCTCCTCGAACACCGGTACAAAAAAGCCCTCGACGAGCATGTTTCGGGCGGTGTTTGGATCAATCGACCGGGAGGTCATATACAGCATATCCTCCTGGTCGACCTGGCCAACCGTTGCTGAGTGACTGGCCTCGGTGTCGTGGTTGTTGATGATGAGCTTTGGCGAAGCATCGGCTTCAGACTCATCCGACAGCATCAGCGTGTTCTCTCGCTGGTAGGAGTTTGTGCTCCAGGCGTCTTCGCCGACATCTTGGACACCCTCATACACCGAGCGAGCCACATCGTCGAGAACGCCACGGGTGACAAGATCGGCAGTTGTGTTCTCGGCTTCGTGCCAGACGCGGGCGTTCACGTCGAGATGCTGATCCTCGTGGCCGAAGAACGCCCCAACGATCTTCGTTTCGGAGGCCTTGCCAGCAAGGGTGGTTTCAACATCCGACCGGGTAAGCCGGGAGCCGATGTTACCCTCGATCCAGTCAGCCGTCGCGTAGGTATCTGCTTCGGCGTGTTTGAACGTCACGTGGTAAGCATCTTCATCGAGGTTCTGCAGCGAGCCGTACTGGACGTAGCTGTTCTCACCAGCAACGACCTCAACGATGTTGCTGAAGTAGCGGTCACCCGCAACCCCATCGCCGCTTTCGATGGATTCGAGAATCGTCGCTGAGGCCGACTGCTCGGTGATAACCAGCGTGTGGCTAAACAGCGACTGGGAGTTCATCTCCGCGCGGATCGTCACGTCCTCGGCGTCAACACCTTCGGGAACGTAGACGACGGTGCCGGTGGTAAACAGCGCGGCTGACAGGGCGGTGAGATAGTTGCGGTCTGGGGCGATGATCGAGCCGAAGTGCTTTTTGACAAGTGTTTCGTGCTCATCGAGGGCCTCCTCAAACGAAAGGACAGTCGCTCCCTCGGCATCGCTGCGTTCGGTCGCATCAGACTGGTTGTCCGGATCGACCAACGACTCGAAATCAAGCGATTCGAGATCCGTCCAGCGACGGCCTGGCGTTTTGATGACATCCGGAAGCTCCAGCTCATCAAGCGACGCGAACGCCTCAAGTCGCTGTTGAAGCAGCCACTCCGGCTCATCGCGGGCCGCGGAAATCTGTTCGATCGTCTCCTCGGAGATAGTGGCTGGTACCTGCACGCTCATCCGAGTGATCCCTCCATCTCGAGTTCAACGAGGCGGTTGAGTTCGACCGCATACTCAATTGGAAGCTCTTCGGTGATCGGCTCGATAAAGCCGGAGACGATCATCTGTTTGGCGTCGTCGTCATCAAGCCCACGACTCTGGAGGTAGAAGATGTCTTCGTCGCCGATCTTCCCGACCGTTGCCTCGTGAGCAACATCAACTTTCGACTCGTCGATCTCCATATACGGCATCGTATCCGAGGTCGACTCGTTGTCGAACATCAGCGCGTCACACTCCACAGCAGTCGAGGAGTTCTCCGCGCCGTCGGCGATATGCACAAGCCCTCGGTAGTTGGTTCTACCACCGTCTTTGGCGACAGATTTCGACTCGATGGTCGATTTCGTCTCGGGGGCGTTGTGGTAGACTTTCGCACCCGTGTCGATATCTTGGCCCTCGCCGGCGAAGGCGATGGTGATGTGGTTATCCGACGCACCACGGCCCTTGAGGATCGTCGATGGGTACAGCATCGTTGCTTTCGACCCCATCGAACCGGATACCCACTCCATACGGGCGTCCTGCTCGGCGATAGCGCGTTTGGTGTTGAGGTTGTACGTGCTTTTCGACCAGTTCTGGACGGTCGAGTACTGGACGTGAGCGTTCTCCTTGACGAATACCTCGACGCCACCGCAGTGGAGGTTGAAGGCGGAGTATTTCGGTGCGGAACAGCCCTCAATGTAGTGTACCTCCGAGCCCTCCTCGGCGATAATAAGGGTGTGTTCGAACTGGCCCATCCCCTCGCTGTTCATCCGGAAGTAGGCCTGAATCGGCATCTCAACTTTGGTGTCTTCTGGGACGTAGACGAAGGAGCCACCCGACCAGATCGCACCGTGAAGTGCGGCGAACTTGTTGTCGCTTGGCGGGACAGCCTCGGTCATGAAGTACTCTTTGACGAGTTCCTCATGCTCTTGGACAGCCTCATCCATATCACAGAAGATGACGCCTTTTTCCTCCCACTGCTCCTGCATGTTCTGGTAGACAATCTCGGATTCGTACTGCGCACCAACGCCGGAGAGTGCGTTCTTTTCTGCTTCCGGAATACCGAGTTTGTCGAAGGTGTCTTTGATATCTTCGGGGAGATCTGTCCAGTCGTCGACACCGCCGCGAACGTCGATATCAGGTCGAATGTATGGGACGATCTCGTCAACATCGATCTCGCTAAGATCCGGGGCTTCGGGCCAATCGGTCGGCATCGGCATCTTCTGGAACTGCTTCAGCGCGCGAAGGCGACGCTGGAGCATCCACTCCGGCTCATCTTTGTCCTCACTGATAACGCGAATCGTCTCCTCGTCAAGTCCTTTCTCGCTTTTGAACGCTGAGGACTCCTCTTTTTTGAATTCGAAGCGTGCTTCTGTGTTCGTCTCTTGTAGGTCTTCGTTTGAGCTCATGTATTGTGATTGTGTATGGTTGCTTATAACCCTGTGCGTAAGCTGTTTCAGTTACGCCGCCTCGTAGACTTCCTCGCGCACCCAGTCGTAGCCTTTGTCTTCAAGCTGCTCGGCCAGCTCGGCACCGCCGCTTTTTGCGACTTTGCCGTCCAGCATGACGTGAACATGGTCTGGTTCGACGTAATCAAGAATGCGCTGGTAGTGGGTGATCTGCAGGATTCCGGTGCCCTGCTCGTCACGGAGGGCGTTGATCCCGTTGGAGACATCCTGAAGGCGGTCGATGTCAAGTCCTGAGTCGATCTCATCGAGTACGGCGACTGATGGTTCAAGCAGCGCGGCCTGCAGAACCTCGTTCTGTTTCTTTTCGCCGCCGGAGAAACCCGCGTTGAGATAGCGATGCATGAACTCTTCGTCCATATCGAGCAGCTCCATCTTATCTGAGAGGATCTGCTGGAACTCGGCGACGCTGACTTCGCCGTCGTCCTCGGGGCCCTCCATCGGTGAGGTTTCGTACCCCTCGTCGTCCTCCTCTTCGGCTTCCGCTTCTTCATCCTCGAAGAGTTCCTCGCGTTCCTCGGCTTTGGCGTTGAGTGCCTGTCGCAGGAAACTGGTCATCGTCACGCCCTCGATCTCAGCCGGATACTGGAAGCCAAGGAAGATGCCAAGCGCGGCCCGCTCATTCGGTTCGAGTTCAAGCAGTTCCCAGGAGAGATCCTCGTCGTCGATCTCGGCATCGATATCATCGACATCCGCTTCATCGAGATGGAGCAGAATCTCACCGTCGGTGATCTCGTAGGCCGGATGGCCAGCAATAACCTTTGCCAGCGTGGATTTCCCGGAGCCGTTAGGCCCCATCAGCGCGTGAATCTCGCCGGATTCGACGGACAGATCAACACCGCGGAGAATTGTTTCGTCGTCCTCTTCTGCAACGTCTGCGTGAAGATTGTTGATTTCAAGAGTTGCCATTGGTGGTTTGTTCCCTCGTACATCGATGGTGGAGCGTTGCGTTCATAATGGTTACGGATTCCCCTGTGAAAAATTGGCCAGCGAAAAGAAAAATTTGTGTAACCGAAAGTAGTTGCCCAGTTTCTCACGGGCTGGCGTTACCAGTACTGTTCAAGCCCGGTCTGGGTTTGGCCGGTTTTGATCTCATCCCACGACATATCAAGCGCCTCGATAACGCGTGAAATCGGCCCTTTGAGCGTTTTTTCCAGCATTTTCTCCAGATCAATCTCAAACTCCTCGGGGAGTTGGTCGGCGTACTCAAAACAGATCACATCCGGATCACGCTTAAATTCGCCATAGAGTGGATCAGTGCGTGGATCAAGCTCTTTCTCCTCTTCTATCCGCCGGAAAAACGAGGAGTGGACATCCTTGAGATAGAGTCGTTTGGGTTTGGAGCCACGGTCGAAGTTAGTGCCGAGGAGGAGATTCGCGTACTGCGCCCCCCGAACCTGTGCGGTGGGCGTCTCGTAGGCATCAAGTCGTTTGCCGATGCCGCCTGGAATTCCGATCTCCTCAACGCTTCGCTCACCGTTGAGAAACTCCTCAATGACCGTTGTGAGATATTCTCGTACTTCTTGGCGGTCAGCCTCCAGATCGTCACCAGTGACGATAGTCTCGATGACTTCTTTTTGAACCTGTTTCGTAATCGGCGCGATATCCGAGCGTTTGTACTCGAATCCGGTGATATCGATATCGTCGACATCCTTCCCCTCTTTCCAGATGATGTGGCCGGCGTACCGCTTTTTGCGGCCCGCCTGGAAGAACCGCCGGTAGAGCTTCTCGAACTCGATCTGGAAGCGATGCTCGGCGGCGTTGAGTTCCTCGCGGGCGAACTCGTCGTAGCGGCTGTTGATTGCCTCCTCGATATCGAACGATTGCTCGATTGCTTCGGTTTTATTGACCTCGCTGTCGAGTTCGAGCATGACGCTGTCAGTGTTGTGGAGCACAACACCACCGACACCGTCGACGAAATTCTCGTTTTCAGCGACACTCAGATCGTACACGTAGCCGTCGTGGTCGACTTCGGTGAGTATCGGATCACGGCCGCTGCGATACGAGTCACAGGTGCGGATGGTGTAGCTGTCTTTCGCATCTCGGTATTTCAGCGAGTGTTTCTGTCCTCGCTGTGTGAGCAACAGTGAGACTCCCGCAGCGAGTTCTCGGCTCGTCGTCTCGAAATCAAAGTGTCGCTCGCTATACTCGTCGGTGTATCGCGGGAACTCGCGGGAACCATCACCTTCGATGAGCGTCTCAAGGAAGAGTTGCTGTGCATGCTGCGGGAGATTGAAGACGAAACCAGGTATCCGCTTGCCGCGTGATGTCTGCCCAGCAAACTCACGGAAGAACACTGCCGACAGTTCGTTCATCAACTGGAGTTTGGCCGTTGTGTCGTTGTAGGTGACCGATTGCGACCCCTCGCTGGTCTCGTACGCAACGGTACGCTCGCTGGAGCTGTCGGAAGCAATGACGCTCGCTTTTGTGTTCTCGAACAGCCGGTAGTAGTCTGACTGGAGTCCATCGAGCCATTCCTCGCGTGATTCCGCAATGCTTGCACCAAATCGTGAGTCGGTTGTCTCGGCTGTTGAGGCACTGCCCTCGGTGATGTAGGCCGCCAGCAATCGGAGCAGGGCGGCTCCGTCTTCGGAATCAATGTCGATGTATCGCTGTACTTTGACTGGTTTCGAGAGCTCGTTATGATGGTCGTGGCCGAACCAGACCCATTCTTCGTTCGCGTGAACCTGCTTCATCTTCGTCGTCGCATTCTCGCTGCCGACGCTACGACCGTCTTCGTACTCGCGGGTGTACCCCTCTACTATCTCATAGACGTCAATCGTCTCGACAGTTTCGACTTCGGGCAGTCCCGGAATACGGAGTGGTTCATCCACATCGTCGGGTGCAGCCTCGATGAAGTCGCCGTCATCGTCGACCACATAGGAGTGATCCCGCGTCGTCGTCGACTCGCCGAACTTGTGCTGGAGTTTGACAACCGGTTTGTCGGTCTCGTGTCGGATCGCCTGCTGGATCGGTTGCCACTCCGGCTCACCCTCGGCCGCCAGCGACAGTGCTTCCCAGCCGTCAAGCCGGCGACGATCCTTTCCGGCGGAAGCCGACTCGACTGTGCCCCCATCAGCAGTAATGACGACCGTGTCGCTGTTGATGGTTGTTGCGCGCTCGAACAGGTCTTCAATCGGCAACACTCGAACGATCCCATCGGGATCGCGGACGACAACCGGGCGGTCACCAGTGACGCTATCACCGTAGGCTACCTCATAATCGAGTTCGCTGGCAACTGACTCGGTGAAATCAATGACCTCGCGACCGGTGGCGGTGACAGCCGCTGCACCCTCTTTGTCGTAGAGGCGGAACCGATCCCACCCCGTCACGCCGTACAGTGATTGGCCGACAAACTGGAATTTGCCGTTTCGACCAGCCAACAACGTATGGTTGTCGGCGACAGTTACACAGTAGACACCGTCGTCAGCAGTGCTTCGTGTGCTGCTGCGATGCATTCGGAGCGAGTTCTTCGACTCCTCAGTGACGTAGACGCGCCACGTGCCGCTGTCTGCGTTGTAGTTCGCTGTCAGGCCGAGATGCGTACAGAGGCGAAGCACGTCATCCCGAAGCTCCTCGCTTGTGGTACTGTATCGCCAGGAGTTGGGTTGGCGGTCGCCGTCGCCATCGATCAGTACCGAGAGGAACCGCTGTTTCTGTTCGGAACTTGCCTCGAAGACCAGTTCCGGAATCCGTTTCGAAACGCTGTCATCGCCACACAGTTGCGCAAGCAGCCCACCGAGCAGTTTCGATGTGAACTGGTAGGATCGGTCATCGACATAGTAGTCAAGACCCATTCGGTCGAGCAGGTCGCCAATGGCCGCATGGTGATCAGTTGGGGACGAGCCACCGTCGGCGACGACTTCCTGTGCGAGTTGCACTGTCGTTGCCGAGCCGCGGTAGTTCTCACCAAACTGCTTCGGAGTCGATGTGTAGACGTTGCCCTCTGTAATATACCACGCGAGGAATGCGAGGAAGTCATCGCCGTCGTAGATTCGAGGGATCCACTTGCGACCGGATTCGGCGTGGATGAAACTCTGCTCGCAGACGGATTCGATATATGAGCGGTTGGCCTCGAACTCCTCGGCTGTGAACACGTAGCCGACCTGCCCAACATCGGCTTTCGGCACGCGTCGCGGCTGGAACCCGAGTTCGGCAGTGAACGTATGGCCGTGTACTGAGGGGCGAACCCAGACCTCGTAGTCGTCGACAAACTCGGTGAGATCGACACTGTCGAGTTGGACACCCGCCTCATATGTCCAGTCGTGTGGAAGTTCGTAGTTGCAGTACTCTGCCAACTCACCTGCCTCAACAAAGCTGTATCCGTCTTCGGTGATCCCGTTGCGGTCGTTTTTCCGAACGAGCATCCGGTGGTTTGGCGTGACTCGGAAATTGATCTTGCTGGTCTCAATATCAACGAGTTCGCCGCGGTACTCTGGATAGGCGTGGGTTTCGGTAACGGGCTTGATCTCCAGTTCTTGGGTGTCGGGATCAAGGGAGTAGACCTGATCGCCAACCGTGAGTTCTGTGATGTTGCGCACGCCCGACGGCGTCAACACCTCTGTATCCGGCGTAAAGCAGTTCATGATGACCTTCACTGCCGCCTGCTGGGTATCATACAGCGCGTACTCCGAGCTATCTGGGTCGTGTTGGTTCCGCAGTGATTTCTTCTCTTCGCGCTCTGTCAGGAGTTCATCGACCATCTCACGCATGATCCCGTCTGGCTCCTTGCGGAACCGGGTGCCGTTGGGCGCGTGGTAGGTCTCGCCGTCGTACTCGTCGCCGACTTTGGTCTCTGGGCCTGCGTTGATCGTCACCATGCACATCGGGTAGAGAGATTGCCCGATCCACTGGTAGTGCCCGTTGCGACCTGCAAGGATGACGTGATTTTCTTCAGCGGTGATACAGTGGACTGTGTCATCGTGTGGCTCGGTAGTCGCGTTAGTTGACTTGTTGAATGATCCGCGCTTGCCGATAGAGATGTACCAAGTGTCGTCGGAATCCTTGGAGACTGTTGGTTTCTCGCCACAGCGAACAGCAAGATCGAGGATATCATTTTTTAGTGTGTCACTAATTGTCCAGTACTTTTCGAGTCCTGATGAGGTTCGGCTACCGTCGCCATCAATAAGCGTGTCGAGTAGGCTACGGATTAACTCCGCGTCAAGCTCAAAAACCCACGCCGGAAGCCGCTTTTCAGCGGCATTGTGACCACAGTACCGCTCAAACCAGTCGATAAGATGCTGATTAGAAATATTGAATCCGCGGTCGTCGACACTGTACGGAATCTCCATCCGTTCAAGCAGCGAGCGGATCGTTGCTCGACCCTCTGTATCGGACTGATGGAGTGTAACACGACCATTGATCGAATCAATGCTCCCCTCACTAACGTACCAACCAATCAGTTCCAGCCAATCAGCCATCTCAAACCGCGTCGACAGCTCACCATGTCGGCGATCATATTTCAGGAAGACCCCATCAGCGTGGGACTCAATCGTATCACGGTGAGAGAGATATACTGAGACCGGAAGCAAATATTTGCCAACTTTTTGTTGGATGCCCATTGCTGCTGATGTGCCGTGAGCGAGATCAAGCTGCTCAGTAACCGATTCCGGCATCCGATTGCGGAACCAGCGGAGATCCTCCTCACAGTAGACGGCGACGTAGCCAGTGTCGAGATCGGCCGCGAGATCAAATGTTTCGGGCGTATCGCCCGAGATAGGCTGGTGCTGTGGAAAGGCGTACCGTTCACTATCAGTCAAATCTCGATACTCGGTGAACTCGAAATCGGCAGGCGTCTGCTCGTCCCAGCCGCGCGTTTTCGACGCGAGGAACTGATGATTTTCAGTGACTTTGAAATCATGAGTGTTACCGCTGAGATGATGTAGTTCACCAAATTTGTTATCGTACTCGTGTGTCTCAGCAACTGAGGTAATCTCGCACTCAAACGTTTCTGGGTTCAGTGTGTAAACCATATCGCCGACTTCAATCTCTGTGATTGATTTCGGGCCAGAGGGCGTGAGCACGTCAGTATCGCTGCTGAAACACTTCAGGTCGAGTACGCTGACATTTTCTAAGACGCCCGTAATCGGATCAAAGACCGCGCCACCTTCGAACTCTTCGCCCTCCTGTTTTCCTTTTGTCGGTAAGACAAACTTTCCAGACGCCTTATGAAGGACGTACTGATCGACCGCATCGCCGGGAGTGGGTGCGTCTTCGAGTTTGCAGCCGACGAACTTGCGCACCTCATCCCAGAAGTCGATCAACCCCTGTTTGCGGTTGATTTCGACACACAGCTCCACATCCCGAAGATTGTATTCGAGCAGTTGTGTTGGATCGTCTTCCCAGAGATCACCGATATCGCCAGGGTATCGCTCCTTGCCGACGCCGAGTTCGAGTTCGGCAACAGCATCGAGTCGGTAGGAGTCGAGTTCGGTGAACTGGGTGCGTTTGTAGCCATACAGCAGGTCGAAGACGACTCGGCCCTTGATGTTGGGGCCACCCCAACCGGATCGCCACACCTCATCAACCCGCGAGAGTTGATCAATAGAGAGATTGTAATCGTGATGCGAGCCGTCGATTTCTTCTAGCCGATCAAGGAGGTACGGGATGTCGAAATCATCACAGTTGTGTACTAGACACCCTTCAGCGACGAAGTTGTGTGTCGTCGTTTCGATATCGTACGTCGTTTCAGTTCCAGTTACCGAGACATCGGTAACTTCAACGAATACGTACTCGTCCCACTCGTCCGAACTCGTTTCGTGACGTTTGAGATTGATTCCGCGCCGATGCTTGTCGTTCCCGATTCGTTTCGCGTCGGTGCCAGTCTCAGCCTCGAATAATGCATATGGAATGTTCTCCGTTTGGCCGCTTATACCGCCCTCGAACGCTTCGATAGCAGCTTTCTTTTCGGAATGAGCCATATGTGGGGCAACATGGTCTTTTATTTGGTTTATATCGCGTTTAGCATCGGGTACCCTGACAGTGTTCTCTCGCTGCTGTGCAAAGATCCCGAGCCGTTTGAATAATCGTGCGTACCACTTGCCTACTGATCGGTTTTCAGCGGCGACTGTGATCCCACTCTGAGCAACGTTGCCATCGCCGTCGATAACACCTGCCAAGAAGTGACCGATGTATTCTGTCGGCATCTCGTACACTGCTGAAAGATCGACCTCACCGTCGTTTTTGTCCCCGAACGGAATGCCAAGACCGTTGAACGCATACATCATCGCGTAGTCCAGCACGTTTTGCTTGTAACAACCTGTTCCGTCGGGTGTCAACTGAGATGTCGTGGGAAACTGTCGATGAAGTTCTTTCCGAGTATTATAAAACCGAATCCCGTCCTGGGGCGACATCGATCCATCCGTGAGGATTAGCCCGGCATAGTAGAGTTCCTCAGGCGTGAGTTTCCGCTTGAGATCGACACCCGTCCGTCGGTATTCGACACCACCGTCTGGCAGCGGAATATCGTATCTGTCAGCCGCTTTTCGGCACCGCTCGGGTGTCCATGTTGAACGGTGTGGATGATATAACGTTCCTGTCGAAACTCCGAACTCGGTAGCTAACTCGCTGACAGCACCATGCGGGAGAGCCGATTTGAACTCAGATATTGTCTGTTCGTCGGCGTATCGCTGATTCTCTCTTGGAATGAGTGCTGAAAGCGTTGGGACGGAGGGCTCTTCGACAGAGAGTCGTCGTGGTTTGAGTACATAATCCCCAGCTTCGATCTCGCTTCCCTCTTTCCAATCCACACAATCATCGTCGCCGATCATAATGCGATGGTCGTCGGAGGATTGGAGAGACGTTCCGTCGGCTAGTGAAAACTCTCGAATCTTCTTCTCGCTTTTCCACTTGTTTGTGACTTCTGTAACACACGTTTGTTGGGATTCGGATCCAACGACGCTGTCACCGATTTCTACATGCTGTATCTCTTTCTCGCTTCCATCAGCCATGAAAACGGTACTATCCGCTGGCAGACAGTTCCAGCCCGTAAGTAGATCGGGATCTGTTTCTATATCGATATATTCAATGAATGCTGCCAACATCGCGGCTTCGCTATCGAACACCCGCACCTCAACCGCGATGTCGTCCTGATACGGCTCGTACTCGGGGAGTGTCGCTGGACTCTCGCCGTTGCCCTCGGGTGCTTCATAGAGCCACGCGATGTACTGTTGGTCAACAGAGTCGTAGCTGGTGAGACAGACAATGGGCTCCTCGCCATCTTCTGGAAAGCCACGACGGTCGTCGACCTCGATATCGAAGATGTTGATCCGAAGCTCGCTGTCGATATCGCAGGGAACAACCTCGGTGTGAGGAATCTGGATTGTGCCGTCGTCAAGCCGTCGCTCAGAAACCTCGATCCCGCTGGTAATGCCCTTATCAATCAGAAACCGGTTTGGAAAGCGAATGTCAGCCTCGTAGTGATCGAACTCCTCGCGTACCTCACCAATATCTCGTGGTGTTTGGCCGATGATTTTGGTGAGCTTTTCGCCACGGATACTCTCGAACTCGGTGCCCTCTGGGTCAGTTTCGCGGCTATCGAGCAGATTCTCGTGGGTGTCTTCTGGTGGTTCGGTGAGTGAGTCTGTCGGCGCGTAAAAATACGGCTCAAAGCCAAGCACCCGGACATGCTCAGCGGTGCCATCCGCGCGCCGCCCAAAGACGTGGACAACAGGATGTTCCTCCCGGCCAGTTCCCTCAATCGTGTAATCGACCTGTGTGACCATGAGCTCGACTGTCCCGGTCGAGTCTGGGAATTTGGCCTCCTCGACAGCGACGACCTCGCTGATCCGGCCACCGCCGCTGCCAGCGACGATTGCGGCTGCTTCGGCCGCATCATCAGCTGTCTCGTCGTCGGACGGAGAGAAACTCGAAAGATCCGACTGTGTCATAGCGACTGTGTGGGACGTTCAAATAAAAAGACCCTGTGTTTGGGTAGAAACTGACCAGCTGTCAACGCTGAAACGGGTGGCTGGCAAGCGTCGGGGCGACGACAAAGTATTTACCATGGTAAGAGTTACCAAAGAGTAGCATGTCCACGCACGCAGATGACTACTCGGCGGATCGCTCGGCGGCCGAACCAACCGGTGTCGAAACGGTCGAATCCTACGAGGTCGACGACGGCGTTGTGCTGTACGACGCCGAAAACCCCTTGGCGTGGGTCGAAACAACACAGGCAGTCCCACTGACTGAGCTTGCCTAACTGATTCTCGGCGAACAGCACCACCAAACACCAACCCTTTTTGATTGATCATCCTCCAGTACAACTGTGTCAGCCGATAAGACCGACGACGAGGAGGATTTCGTCGATCGGTGGACTGATCCCGAGACGCTGCTTGAGGAGTCTGTTCCCGGTGTCGAGGAGCCAACAGAGCCGTTTGATCTGTCGCCACCGACAGTCGATTCAATCAGCGACGACGCGGCTGATGACCGCGAGGCACTCCAAGAGGCGATGGCGAACGTCGATGACGAGTTGTTGAGTGCGTTTGTCGTCACCGTGTTGTTGGTCAAAATCGCTGTGTTGCTCATCGGGATTGGCATCATTTTCGTTGGGTTGGCTGGCCGGACGGAACTCGGTGGCATCTTACTCGTCGCTGGCTGTCTCGTGCTGTTCCGAGCTGCCCACTACTACCGAAAGGGCAAATCACGAGGAGACGCGGCTGAGAGCTGAGATCTCGACGGGCGGTTGCGCACAATGCACTCAAGCTGACAGCACAAACTGACAGCAATGAGTAACGGAAGCAATAACTCACTCACACGCATACCACAGTCCAATGCGAACTGTCCGCGACGGTGATGGAAACCACTATCTCCTCATCAAACAGTCCGGAGAAAGCAGCCTGGTGCGAGAGCCAGATTCCGGCACAGAACAGTATCTCCCTTCAAACGAACTCGAAGCCTGCGAGGAGGAATCACCACTACGTACCGCAGCCGCCGGCATCGATCCAGCGGTGCGCCGACTGCTGACAACAACATACGATGACCAGTCACTCGGCTTGATTATCGAAATCGTTGACCGCGGCCCAGTCACACCAGTCGAACTACTGGAAACCTACGAGTTGTGTGAATCTGATCTCCACGGACTGCTCGGGGAGTTCCGCGCAGCAGGACTGATCGAAGAGGCAGACGCCAATGGAAAGCGCGGCTATCGGCCGACAACGTTGGCAACAACAGCAGTACGCAAACTCCGCGAGACAGATTCGGCTGACAGATCACCGTCAGCGAATAGTTCGGAGCCAACTGAATAGTTCAGAGACAACGAACAACTCGGAGGCAACAAACAGGTCGGAGCCAACCGAATCAGTCGTCAGCAACCTGTCCAAGCAGTTCAAGATCGGGTTCCGCAGCCCGCGTTGCTGTCGAGCGGTTTGTGGTCGGATCTTTCGCAACCGTGATGAGTTCATCCGCCGCTGCGACAAGTTCGTCATCGTGGCTGACGATCAAAATCTGGCGAACGCCAAACCGGCGCATCTCCTCGACGAGATCGACCAGCCGGCTGACGTGGCCCGCATCCAGGAAGACAGTTGGCTCATCAAGAATAAGCGGCGGGGTCGGAGCTGTCCCATCGATCCCTTCGGCAAGCAGCCGATAGATCGCACACCGCAGACTCAGATTGAACAGCGCGCGCTCACCGCCCGATAGCTGCGAGGGTTCAAGCGGTTGGCCATCCTTCTGATAGACCGTCAGATCGTACTCGTTGTCCAAATTAATGCGGGCGTAGGCGTCGTTGCCGTAGACCAAATCAAACGTCTCGTTGAGCATGCGTTCCAGACTCTCGACGTTTTGGCGGCGGAGTTCTGCGCGGAGATCGCCGTACATTGTCTCGATGGTCTCGGTTTCGCCGTGGACTGATTCGAGTCGGTCAATACGGTCAGTAATTGCCTCGCGTTCGTCGCGTAAGGTTTCGAGTTGGTCGATATCGGCTTTGATCCCCCCAATTTTGTTTTGGAGTTCATCGCGCTGTGTCCGTAGTGCTTCGAGCTTTGGGTTGACATCGGCGAGATACTCCTCTGCCTTTTTCTTTCGGTTGCGGGCAGTCTCGATGCGGTCATCATCAAACTCCTCGCGGAGTTCGTCACGCGCTTGGCACTTGTCAGCCAGCCACTCTCGGCGTTCCTCGTTGCGCTCGGCGAGTGTCTCGCGTTTCTCAGTGAGCTGTTCGATTGTTGCTTCGAGGTTGTCAATCTCGGTGCGGATCGTTTCAAGCTTCTCAAGCCGGTCGAGTGCGTCGCTGACTGCTTCGCGCTTCTCAGTCTTTGCCGCAATCGTTTCGCGGGTTGATTCGGCTTCGGCCGCCTTCTCGTCGGCTGCCTTGCGACGGTCGGCGGCCTCCTCGCGTTTTTCAGTGGCTGTCTCTCGTTCTGCTTCGGCCTGCTCGCGTTTCTCGGTGGCTGTCTCGCGGTGGTTCTCAATCTGCTCGGTGAGGCGGTCGCGTTCTGACTCCAATTCTGCGAGTTGGGTCTCGATTTCGACTAATCGATCCGCAATCTCGATATCCTCAGCGAGTGTTTCTCTCGTGGCTTCATGCTCTTCGATGTCGGCTTCGAGTGATTCGACACGCTCGCGTTTTTCGTCGATATCGTTGACATGTGGCGCGTCATCAACGGGCTGGCCACAGGTCGGACAGTTGCCGGCAGCAAGCAGGTCTTCAGCCTCAGCGACAGCCTCCTGTGCGGTCTCAAGGCGAGCCCGCGCGTCGGCGAGTTCCTCGGCGAGTTCTTGGTTGTCACTGGTGAGTTCCTCCAGATACGATTCAGCCTCACCGATCTCTATATCGGGATCTGCAGCCTCGAACTCCGCGGTAAGTGTCTCGCGTTTCTCAGTGATGTTGTCGCGTTCAGCTTCAGCCTCCGCAGCGTCAGCCTCGGCTGTTTCGGCCTCGGTTTCGAGTCGCTCAGCACGCTGTTGGGCTTCCTCGGCTTGGGTTTCGAGGTCGGACGCTGACTCACGAAGATTCGTTGCCTGGTTTTCGTAGCCAGTAGCTTCGACACGGAGGTCAGCAATTGTCTCGCCCAATGTTTCGTGGCGATCCGAAAGCGTCTCTCGGCGGTCAGCAATCGCCGCAGGCGTTGCCTCGGTGAGTTCTGTTGCAGCGAGTTGGTCAGCCAGATCAGCTTCACGTTCGTCGCGTTGTGCGATTGCCTCTTGGCGTTCGGTGCCAAGCTCGTCGCGTTTGGCTGCTGTCTCGCTGATTTCGGCCTCAATTTCTTCGATTTCAGCGGTTAGCTCCTCGATTTCGGTTTGGTGTTGTTCGTACTCTGTGAGCACCGCCGCAGCCTCTTCGAGTGTCTCCTGTGCCTCATCGCGTTGTGCTTCACCGTGTTCGATGTCGCTCTCGATTTCCTCGCGTTCCGTCTCTAACTCGTTGAGTTGGGCATGGAGATTCTGCGCTTCCTTCGACTCGATTTGGTCATCGAGTGTTTCCAGTGAGCCACGAGCGTTTTCGAGGAGATCAGAGACCGCAAGCCGGGCCTCGCTGGCGCGGTCGCGGTACTCCTCCAAAACACCCAACTGCAGCAGGTCGTCGATCATATCCTGTCGCTGCTTGGGGCTGGCGTTGATGAGCTTGTTGACCTCGCCCTGTCGGACGTAAGCGCAGTTAACGAAGGCCTCAGCGTCCATCCGGAGAAGTTCGGTAACAAACTCTCTGACTGCGCGAGCACCGTCGCGGGAAACGGACTCGCCGTCGGCGTCCAGAACACAGCGGCTGGTGCTCACCCGGTCACCGCTCCGCTGGAGATGGCGTTCAATATGGTAATCAACGCCGTCGTGGGTAAACCAGAGTTCGATTTCGGCGTTGTCTTCGTCGTTGCTGATGACATCCGCCAGTGTGCAATCAAGTGCTTTCGAGCCGTAGAGCGCGAAAAAGCAGGCCTCCAGCAGTGAGGATTTGCCGCTGCCGTTGAGACCGTGGATGACGGTAACGCCATCAGTGAGTGAGACATCGGCGTCGCCGTAGGGTTTGAAATGCGAGAGCCGCAGGCGGTTGAACCTCATAGGAAGTCCTCCATCGTCGTTAGCTCATCGTTCGTATTGTCGCTCTCGCCGTCTTCGTTTGCAGTGTTGCTCTCGCCGTCTTCGTTTGCAGTGTTGCTCTCGCCGTCTTCGCCCGCGGTGCCGGGCGATTCCGTATCGGCTGTTTCGGTGGTGGCGTCGTCTGGTTTGCTGTTGGCGTCGGCTGCTGTCTCGTTGCTGGCGTCGTCGGCTGTTTCGGTACTGTCGTCGTCCGCAGTCTTGTTGCTGGCGTCGTCAGCTGTTTCGGTACGCTCATCGTCGGCCGTTTCGCTGTTGTCAGCTGTTGTGGACTCCGCTGGTGATTCCGGCCGTTCTAAGGCTGCCGGATCAGCCTCCAACTGCTCTTTCAGTCGGCTCTTGACCGTCGATCTGAGATTGGTGACAGCAACATCCGGCGACCGAATCGCTGAATCAATCTCGACGGCGGCCTCAGAGAGTCCAAGCTCGGCAACACGATCATCAACAGCCGCATCTGGATCGGCAAAGCTCACTGACAACTCGGATTCGGTATCAATCTCACGGCGGTCTGTGACCCGAGCGATGAGCGCGCCGCGGTCGAGAGCGAAGGATTCGATCTCGCCGGGCGTGACTGTCTCGCCATCACCAGTGATCTCGATGATGACGACGCTGTCATCGAGGTCGTACTGGCTGAGTTTCTCCTGGACGCGAGCAGTCCCCTCGCCGGCGTTGAGATCGACAGAGACAAACTCGAAATCGCGGGTGGCATCGGAGAGCGACCGACGGCGAATATCGACACCATCTGCGCCAGCAGTCTCGGCATCGAACTGCACGACATTGTAGCCACGAGGATCTGTTTCACTCGCGCTTGCGCGTTCGGTTGAGCCACAGTAGGTGACCCACGTCTCGTTGACGCGGTCGGTGCCGGGAGCGTGGTTGTCGCCCAAGAGCACGGCATCGAAATCAACTGTTGACTCCGTAAGTACGGTTTCAGTCTCCCAATTCGCGTGCGCGAAGGGGGTAAACAGTCCGTGGCCGACCAAGACGGCATGCGTCGGGTCGGCCTCAGGTGCGTCAGTCGGTGGGGTGTAGGCGTACTCCAACTCATCGCGTCGGGATTCGGGGACGTGATCCAACCCATAGAAGGCAACGCGGTCGACAACGGTTGGATCGCTATCAAGGCGGGTCGCAAGATCAAGCCGTTCGAAGAGATCGATCCACTGGCCGCCGCGGGTGGATTCGTGGTTGCCGACAATCGCAAGAAACGGGATCTCAGCAGCCGCAAGTTCGCGAAGTGCAGAAAGCGTCCCCATCAGATCTGGGAGATCGGGCCGCCGGTCATGAAACAGATCACCTGCATGGACGACTGCGTCGACATCCATCTCGATGGCGTCATCGATCACCTGCTCGAAGGCAGCCAGAAAGTCCGCCCGCCGCTGGGGCGAGTGGTACTGTTGGTAACCGATGTGGGTGTCGCCAGTGTGAATCACCCGAGTCATTGACTATCTGTTATTGCTCGGGTGGTATATCGCTTCCGCGACCTGCGGAACGGGTCGATGGCTGTCGCTGGAGTGCGTGAAGCGCCTGTCTGCCGGTGCGAGCGAGTTCGGGGTGGTCGTCGGCTTCGGCAGTCTCGATTGCCTCTTCTAACCGGCTGAGACCGTTGGCGTCACGGAACGCCGCAGCCCGCGACGGTGAACCAATACACTCAGTTGCTTCGCGGATAACGCCGGCATACGGTGGTTCAGCCTGAATCGTCCCGCGTTGGAGACGAGTTCGCAGTTGTCGGATGAAGACCAGAAGTCGGGCGCCGGCTGTACGGAGTGACATACGGCTGTTGGTCACAAAATCGGGTATAAACTCTCGGAAAAGCGTCGCCGGGAGATGAAGGCTCACTGGTGAGCACGCAAGCAACCGATCCTGAGGAAGCTGAAGAAACTGCTGTCTCAGATATCGAGGCTGTAAATCCGTTTGCGGGCGTCAGAGAAAGAAAACCGAGAGTCGACAACGTCTGCGTCTTCGAGGCGGTTGAGTGCGTACCGTACTGTTCGCGGTGGCAGCAGTGTTTCGTCAGCCAACTCGCTTTGGGTGAGCCCATCGTTGTAATCAAGCACTTTGGCGACAAGTTTCGCACTCGGTGGCAGTTCACGAACATCATGCCATCGGTCACTGGGATCGTCGGGTGAAACGGTTTCTTGTGTGCTCATCGTGAGTTGCAGTCGTGAATAGTCTATCATAATACTTGCCATTGGCAGATATTATTCGTGATGATTAGCGGCGACATCTCAGGCGTGGTGTTTGGATGTAGAACTCAACCCTGACCCGAAGCCTCTTATTGCCAACCCTCCTATCACCTCCGATGACCGACACCGTGGACGACGTCGAGCTACCCTATGAGGAGGCGGCGTCCAGACAGGAAAAGATCGAGGCGCTACAGGAGCGACTCGGCGTGATCGAATCCCAAAACGAGGAGATGCGAGACAAACTCCTCGATGCCAACGCCGAGAA
>OBKM01000457.1_pt1 | contig 20249 bp, 27 predicted proteins | sample 1519691 | NCBI WGS metagenome assembly OBKM01 (sample SAMEA37050418, study PRJEB22526) | metagenome | biome: saline pan; feature: lake; material: water | place: Egypt | collected 2015 | depth 0.5 m | reverse complement strand
GTCGCCGTATGCGACGCCCGACGATCCCGGACTGCGTTACCAGGTGTCGTGGAACGTGTCGAACTCGATGGAGTCGAGCGGCTTCTCGCCGATCGCGGCGCGGTACTCGCCGGGGGTCAACATCGGCTTGTGGAACCGCGGCCCGTCGTCGGTCGTGATCCGCGGACAGCCGGTGTTGACGAACGCGTCCATGTCGAAGTTGCGGAGGCGGTCCGGCGTCACCTCGTCCATCGTGATCAGGTACGCGTTCTCGTTGTTCTCGACGATCTCCTGCGCCTGCTCCCACCGCCCCTGACCGATCTTCGTACAGAAGATGACGCCCCATTTCTCGGCGTCCATCGCCTTGTGGACTGCGGCGTACCGCTGTTTGAGGAACTGGTCGTGTTCGGCGATCTTCACGACGTTGTTGACGGGATCGGCGATGACGACGCGCTTGTCGGGGTGTTCCATCGCGAGGCCAACCGGATGGAACTTTCCGCCGCCGACGTACAGCACTTGCTCGGCGGGGATGTCCGCGGAGGCGTAGTTGCAGCCGAGCACCTGCCCCTCCTTCGTGAGACGGTCGTCGCCACGGCGCGTGTGGACCTCGTAGCCGCGGTCCTCGAGCCAGTCGGTCATCTCCTCGAAGCGGTTCATATGCTGTGCCGTGGTGACGAGTCCGACGTCGGAGTCGTCGTCGGGGGCCGCCAGCTCGTCGAGCGCGTCCGCCATGATCGGGAACGGGTCGACGTTCGAGAACAGCGGAACGTAGATGATGCTGTCGGACTCCTTCATCGGCGTGTGACCGAAATGGACGAACACGTCGGTTCGACGCATCAGGTAGGTGTCGAGGTCGCAGGCACCGTAGCAGGGCTGCCCGGAGATCATAAACGTGACCTCGTCGGGAGCAGCCTCGCGGAGGTCGTCGGCGACGCTCGGCCCGCGGCGTTTGAGCCCCTCGGGGAACTGCAGCCCGACCTTCGTTGCGTCCCGCTCCTCGATGGCGTCGACGATCCGCTCCAGCTCGTAGTCCCACTCCCGGTCGTGTTTCAGGGACATGCCCGTCTTCGTGAGGTCACCCTCCGTGGACCCGCGACTCATACAGCCTCGATTGCGTCCCAGTACGGTTAAACGACCCGTTCGGGAACGGACGCGAGACGACCGAAACATCGAGACGACCGGAACCGAAGCGCCGGACGCTGCCGCAGTCGACAGACACAACCCGGGAGCCGCTCAACTGGGGGTATGTCGACGCTTCCGCTCGAACACGTCCACGTCGCGCCCGACGGCGGGGATGAGCACGGTCCGGCCGTGTTCGTGTTGCACGGCCGCGGTGCCGACGAGCAGGATCTCCTGCCGGTCGCCAGCGAGCTGCCGGACGAGCTCCACGTGGTCAGTCTCCGTGCTCCGGAGCCGCTTCAGGGCGGCTACACGTGGTACGACCTCGACCTCTCGGCCGGCGGACTCCACGAGAGCCAGCCGGAGCCCGACGGGTTCCGTCGAACTCTCGATCTCGTGGCCGAGTCGGTCGAGGCCGCGGTCAACGCCTACGACCTCGATCCGGATCGGATCGGCCTCCTCGGGTTCAGCCAGGGGGCGATATCGAGCCTCTCGTTGCTGTTGGAGGAGCCGGACCGATACGCGTGGGTCGTCGCACTCCATGGCTACCTCGCGGACGCACACGCGGAGCGTTCGCCGCCGGGGATCGAGGGGAAACCCGTGTTCGTCGGGGCGGGATCGGGCGATAGAGTGATCCCCGAGTCGCGCGCGAGCTCCGCCGCGTCCCGACTGGAGGCCGTCGGTGCCGACGTCACCTACGAGACGTATCCGACCGGTCACGGAATCGGCCCGGCGGAGCTCGGGGACGTCGTCGCGTTCGTCGAGGCACGTCTCGAGTGAGCGTATCCACCGCCGGCTCCGGCAGGTTAAAACCGCTCTAGCCCGGATCGAGTGTATGAGCGCGGAACAGGTGTCCATCGAGGAGCTCGGTCGCGAACTCGGCGAGCGGATCGCGCGAACGCCGGAGTACGAACGCTTCGAGGAGGCTCGCGAAGCCGTCCAGCGCGACGAGGCGGTCCAGCGCCGGATCGACGAGTTCGAGGAGCTCCGCGCGAAGTTCATGGAGGCGCGTCGAACCGGCGAGGCGACACAGTCGGACCTGCAGCGAGTTCAGAGCACCCAACAGGAGCTTCACTCGATGCCGGTTATGAGCGACTTTCTCGACGCCCAAGCGGAGCTGAACGACACGCTCGAGGCGGTAAACGAAGCCATCTCGGAGCCGCTCGACGTCGACTTCGGCGGTGAAGCGGGCGGCTGCTGTCAGGAGTAGTTGCGTCCGACGAACCAACTGTTTATATTCCGAGCGGCGGCCAACCGACATCGTGATCGCCGTCGCCGGAGGCAAGGGTGGAAGCGGGAAAACGACCACAACGCTCGGGGTAGCCCGGGCGCTCGTGCGTAGCGACCGGGCTGACGGCGTCGTCGCCGTCGACGCCGACTGGGACCTCCCGAATCTCGCACGGCTCGCGAACACGACCGGTGAGGGAAGCGGACGGGTGCGTCGTCCGACGATCGTCGACGCCGTAGGCACCGACGGCTCGGTCGACACACGAACTCCGGGACCGACCGTTCTGGCGGCTCCGGACGATCCCGGCGCCCACAACGCCCACGAGCTCCTTCGGCGACTCGACGGCGAGGCCGTTTGGGCGGTCGACGGTCAGACCGACTCTTCGGCGGTGACCGTTCTCGCCGACTGTCCGGCCGGCGCGTCACCTGACGCGGCCGCTCCGCTTCGGGCCGCCGACCGTTCGATACTCGTCACACCGTTACGGCCGGCGGCGTTACGCGACACGGTAAAAACGGCGGCGATGGCACGAGCGCTCGACTGTCCGCCGCTCGGCGTCGTCGTGATACGGACGGAGTCGGCTCCAAACCGTCTCGCGGAGGTGTTCGACTGTCCGGTTCTCGGCACGGTCCCGTCCGCCCCGCCGACTCCGCTTGCTGACAGAGCGGTCCGGGCGGCGTACGGTGAGGTGGCTGACTCACTACCGGCCGCTTCCGGGACCGGAGCCTCGCCGTATCGACAGAGCCAAAGCCGCACGGACAACAGGTGAGCGTATGGAGCGGCTCGCAACCGGCGTGTCGGTGCTGGATCGCCAGCTCAACGGCGGTCTCCCCGCAGGGAGCGTCGTCGTGTTGACGGCCGATCCGGCGAGCCAGTCGGAGCTGTTCTTGAACACGTTCACCACCGTCCGCGAGACGCTGTATCTCACGACCGTTCGGTCAGCGGCAGCCGTCGAGGACGGGTTCGAGCGGTCGACGACCGCAGTCGGTGACCCGACCGTGCTGCGGATCGACGACGACGCTCCGATCCAGGACGCGTCTGCACAGCTCGCGTCGATGACGGAGCGATCGACGCTGATCGTCGACTCGGTCGGTCCACTGGAACGTGCGGAGCCGGCGGACTCCGCGGCGTATCGGCGGTTTCTCGACGATCTCAGGGAACGAGTTCGCGAAACCGATAGCATCGCGGTGTTACACGCGCTGAAACACGACGGAGACGTCGACAATCGGGTCATCTCCCAGCAGGTCGCCGACGTCGTGTTCGACCTGCGGACGACGACCGCCGGCACGGAGATCATCAACCGCCTCGCGATCTCGAAGGTCCGCGGCGGCGCGGCGCTCGAGGAAACGTTAAAGCTGAAGCTCACCGACTCCGTGACCGTCGACACCAGCCGGGACATCGCCTAGCCGCGGGTCACGCCGCGGTCGGGTCGACGATGGCGACCGCAAGGACCACGACGCCGATCAGGACGGCGCCGATAGCCCAGTTGCGCGGGTTGTCCCACGAGCCGTACGGCCCGCCCTTCCGCGTGAACAGGTACGCAAAGTAGACGACCACCGGTGAGAGCGTTGCGAGGGGACCCACGTCGACGGCGACCGTTACTCCGGACAGCGCCGCGACCGCGACCGTGGTCGCCGCGGCCGCTCCTGCGACGAGCACGTCCTCGCGGGCTCGTTCGATCTCCATACCGGTCGGTGGGAGCGCGACAGTTCAAAAGGATCGGTTCGTCGTCGGGGACGGAGGTAGGCCGTCTACTCCTCGTCGATCTCGTCGAGGATCTCGTCGGCGTCGACGTCGACGTCCTCGAGCGCTTCCTCGATGTCGGCTCCGCCGGGACCGCCCATACCGCCCATCATGCCGCCCATGCCGCCCATGCCGCCGCCGTCGATGACCTCCTCGACGATGACGCGGTCGAGATCGAGACGGCCCATCAGGTCCTGTGCGATCTGCTGTTTCTGGAACATCCACTGCTGGTTCATCTGCATGCCGGGAGTCGCCGTGATGTAGAGAACGTCCGTCTCGACCTCTTCGGTTTCGACGACCTCCTCGCCGTCGTCGTCCTCGGTGACCGTCTCGTCGTCCTCGGTGACCGTCTCCTCCTCCTCCTCGGTTTCGGTCTCGATGCGGACGTCGGGAGCCTCCTGTAAGTACATCCCCAGCATACCGGCCGCCTTCTCCTCGCGGTCCTCGATGATCTCGAGGATCTCGTACTCGTACTCGAGGTCTTCACCGGCCAGCGGGTGGTTGAAATCGACGCGGGCGCGACCCCCGATGATCGTTTCGAGGTGGCCCTGGCGATTGTCGATCTGGACCTGTGCGCCGGGGTAGCGACTGTCCTCGGGGATCTTGTCGGCCTTGACGGTCTCGACCTCTTCGGGATCGTACTCGCCGAAAGCGTCCTCGGCGGGGACGTCGATGGTTCCCTCGTCGTCGACCTCCGCACCGACGAGCGCCTCGTCGACGGAGGGGAACACGTGGCCGGCACCGACCGCGATCACGCGCGGCTCGAACTCGTACTCGTCGACGTCGATCTCGGACTCCTCGGCAACGTCCTGGTCGGTCGTGTCGATGACCTGCCCGTCGTCGGTCGTTCGGATCGTGTACGCGATACGGACGAAATCCCCGTCCTGCAGGCCGGTCGTCTCCGATTCCGTCGTGTCGTCGGTGTCGGCCTGTTCGGCGTCAGCTGCCGCGTCGGCCTGCTCCTGATCGCTCATGCACGAAACATCTCCCGTTGCACCCTTAAGGCGCACGGTTCGGCGTGGGGCCGTGTCCTCGAGTAACACGCCGAACGAGTCGGTGAGGAGTGCTCCGGTGAACGAGACTAACCCGGGCCGACGAGGATCTCCGAGAGCCGACGCTGCTCTCGACGATCTTTTTCAATCCCCACCGTGACGAGCGAGTATGTACGAAGTCGAGATCAAGGTGCCCGCCGACGTCGACGCGGTTCGACGGCGACTCCGCGAGACGGACGCGGAGCCCGTCGATGCCCGGAGTCAGCGGGACGTGTACTACGACGCGCCGCATCGGGAGTTCGCCGAGACCGACGAGGCGCTTCGGCTCAGATACGAGTCACCCCTCGTCGATGGGATCGATTCGGAGCCGGTCGAGGAGCCGACGACGAAGCTCACGTATAAGGGGCCGCTGCTCGACGCCGACTCGAAAACTCGGAGCGAACACGAGACGGTCGTCGACGACGGCGACGCCGTCGAGGGCGTCCTCGCGGGACTCGGGTTCGATCCCGCTGCGACGGTGCGGAAGCGACGCGAGTTCTGGACGTTTGCGGGGTTCACCGTGACGCTCGATGTCGTCGAGGGTGTCGGCGAGTTCGTCGAGATCGAGCGTGCAGTGGACGACGAGTCGGCGATCGAGACGGCTCGCGACGAGGCGGTCGCCGCTCTCGACCGGATCGGGCTCGATGCCGATACCCAGGTTCGAACGTCGTATCTCGGACTGCTACTGGCTTCGACGGACGACCGCGACGCGACGAACTGACGCCAGCCGGTCGCTCCGACCGCTCGTCGTGGTTCCCGGAGCCGCATCCGTTCACGACTGCTCGTCCGGCTTTTTAACGGAGAGAACGGTCCGATCGAACTCACAGACGAGCGTGTCGCCGTCGGCGTCTGTGTCCTCGGTGTTGACGACGAACGCTTCGACGTGCATCGTGACGACGCCTCGGTCCCCGTCGCTCGTCTCCCGTTTCTCCGTGACCGTCGACCGTGCGCGGATCGTATCCCCGTGGACGACCGGGTTCGGGTGTTCGACGGAGTCGTACGAAAGGTTCGCGACGATCGTCCCGTCGGTCGTCTCCGGGATCGAAAGACCGACCGCCAGCGACATCGTGTACAGCCCGTTGACGATCCGCTCGCCGAACGGTGTCCCGGTCGCGAACGCCTCGTCGAGATGCAGCGGCTGCTGGTTCATCGTCATATCGCAGAACCGCTGGTTGTCCGACTCGCTTACCGTCCGCCGTCGCTCGTGATCGATCCGCTCGCCGACCTCGAACTCCTCGTAGTACAGGCCAGTCACGTCCGGGTCTCCCGGAGGTAGCTAAAAAACCTGTCGGCGACCGCCGCACCGCCCGACGACTCGGTGGCGAACCGCGGTCTTTCGACGGTCGTTAGCGGTCGACGATTCTCCAACGCGGATGCTTAAGTCGACACCGACGCAGGGTGCGAACATGCCACGCCGAAGCCTGCTGTTCTCGCCGGGCGACAGACCGGAACTGCTGCGAAAAGCGCCCGGTTCGGGTGCTGACGTCGTCTGTTTCGACCTGGAGGACGCCGTCGCACCGTCCCGGAAAGCGGAGGCGCGGGATGCCGTAAGCGACGTCCTCGCTGACCCCGAGTTCGACCCGGCTGCCGAGGTGTGCGTCCGTCTCACGGCGTCGACGGTCGGTGCCGATCTCGATGCGCTCGCCGACGCCGTCGGTGACGACGCTCGTCGACTCGACGCCGTCCTGTTGCCGAAAGTCGAAACCGAAAAGCGCATCGAGACGGTGGCCGGGATGTGCGCGGAACGCGACCTCGACGTGGCAGTGTTCTGCCTCGTGGAGACCGCACGCGGTGTGTTGTCAGCGCGCGAAATCGCCGAGGCCGATTCGACTGCAGCGGTGCTTTTCGGGGCGGAAGATCTCGCTGCCGACATCGGCGCCGTCCGGTCGACCTCCGGCGAGGAGCTCTCTCATGCCCGCCAACACGTCGTGCTCGCGGCGAGCGCTGCCGATGTCGACGCGATCGACACGGTGGTTACCGACTTCGACGACGAGGCGGGGCTCCGCGATCAGGCGCGGGCCGCCGTGTCGCTCGGCTACGACGGGAAGATGGCGATCCATCCCGCACAGGTTCCGGTTATCAACGAGGCGTACACGCCCGATCCCGACCGGATCGAGTGGGCCACGACCGTTCTCGACGCCACCGAGACGGCGGACGCGGACGGACGCGGCGTGTTCGAGGTCGACGGCGAGATGATCGACGCGCCACTGATCGCACAGGCGAAGCGTGTCCTCGAGCGGGCGCGAGCGGCCGGACTCGATCCGTGAACTGGCGGTCATTGGTGTACTCGAAACCGGCCTTGCGAGGGGCGACCGTCGCCGCGAGCCAAGATCCGCACCGCGAGGTAGCCACGGATGAACCCGGGAGTTCCGGATTTCGACACAGTTAACCAACCGGCCCTGACGATTACGAGTATGACAAGAGATATCAACCCGTTCGAAAGCTTACAGGAGCAGATCGACGACGCCGCCGCGCACGTCGACGCCGGCGACGACGTGATCGAGCGCCTGAAGAACCCCGAGCGGGTGTTGGAGATGAACCTGACGTTCGAGCGCGACGACGGCACGCTGGAGACGGTCCGAGCCTACCGGTCACAGTTCAACGGCGACCGCGGTCCATATAAAGGCGGTATCCGGTATCACCCGGCCGTCAGCCGGGACGAAGTGAAGGCGCTGTCGGGGTGGATGGTGTACAAGTGTGCAGTGGTTGACATTCCATACGGCGGCGGCAAAGGCGGCATCGTCATCGATCCGACGGAGTACTCCGAGACGGAGCTCGAACGCGTCACCCGCGCGTTCGCGACCGAGCTTCGACCCCTGATCGGTGAGGATAGGGATATCCCCGCACCCGATGTTAACACGGGCCAACGGGAGATGAACTGGATCAAAGACACCTACGAGACGTTAGAGAACACGACGGCTCCCGGCGTCATCACGGGAAAGGCGCTCGACTCGGGCGGTAGCGAGGGACGCGTGGAGGCGACGGGGCGCTCGACCGCCCTCGCGGCGCGTGAGACGTTCGACTGGATCGGCGACAGCATCGAAGGAAAGACCGTCGCCGTACAGGGGTACGGGAACGCGGGATCGGTCGCGGCGTATCTGCTCGAGGATCTCGGGGCCGACGTCGTCGCCGTCTCCGACTCTTCGTGCGGGATCTACGATTCCGAGGGCCTCGACGCAACGGCCGTGAAAGAACACAAAGCCCGGACGGGTAGCGTCGCGGGCTACGGGGACGTCGACGTTCTCACCAACGAGGAGCTGCTGACGCTGGACGTCGACCTGCTCGTGCCTGCAGCCCTCGAGAACGCGGTCGACGGGGACCTTGCGGCGGAGGTTCGGGCGGACGTGATCGCCGAGGCGGCGAACGGTCCACTCACGCCCCGCGCCGACGAGGTACTGGCCGACCGAGACGTGTGGGTCGTCCCCGACATCTTCGCGAACTCCGGCGGCGTCACCGTCTCCTACTTCGAGTGGGTCCAGAACCGACAGCGCTTCCACTGGACGGAAGAGCGCGTCAACGAGGAGCTCGAACGACTGATCACGGACGCGTTCGGTGGAATCGTCGACGCCTACGAGACTCACGACCTGCCGAACCTCCGCACCGCCGCATACGTCGTCGCGATCGAGCGAGTCGCCGACGCGTACGAACAGGGCGGTAATTGGCCCTGAGCTGACGTAATAAGGTGCTATCGTGGGGCGCTACCATAAGGCGCTATCGTGGGGCGCTACCATAAGGCGCTATCGTGGGGCGCTATCGTGATGTGGCGACAGCTACCAACCGACACATATATTCGATTAGAAATGATACCCTCACACATGGCTGGTCGTACTAACTCGGTGAAAGTCCCGCGAGCCGGGGAGAGACGGCTCGTCTCCGACGCCACGAATCGGCAGACGCGAGCGTGGCGTCACAGCTATCAGAGGGAGTAAACGTGGTCTCGCGACTGATCGAACGGATCGCCCCTTCCGGTGTGCATGACCTCGACGCCGTTCGTGATGCCGAGACGATGCGGAACGCGGCCGACCGCGAGGCGCTCGCGAGCCGCGTTCCACCCGGCTGGAGCGTCCGCTCCGATATCGTGTTGTACGGAAACGACACGCTCACCGACGTCCTCGTGTTCAGACACGACCGGACCCGACAGGAGCTCGTCGTCGTCCCCGAGTCGAACCTCGACCCGACCGGCCCGGTGCAGTTCTACCATCTCGACCGCAGCTCCGGTACCCGTCGAGAGCTTCCGGTCCGTCGGTCGTCGCTGTCCGACGGACTCTCGTTCGCGCTCGACCGCATCGAGCGGTGGACGCGTCTGTTCGACCGACGTGGCAGCGCACTCCCGGCCGAGATGCGATAACTCCAAGCGACGCGTCGGGATGCGATCGTCAGGCAGTCGCTTCGACGTCCGACAGCTCCTGCGCGAGGAACGTCGCTATCGGGACGTCCGCGTCCTCGACGAATCGCGCGAGCTGCGTTCCGTCCGCCGCCTCGACGACGACCGTTGGAATCAGTTCGATCCCGTACTCGTCGACGCCGGGTCCGTCCTTGCCGTTCTCCCCCTTCGTAACCGGGTACTGTTCGATCCGGTCGTCCGGGATGCCGGCGGCCGCAAGCGCCGCGCCGAACCGCGGTAGCTGCGCCTGACAGTCGCCACACCAGTCGCCACCCCACACCTTGTACACGTAGTCGCCGTCGAGCGCCGCGAGAACGTCCTCGTCGAACGTCTCCTCGTCGATTTCCGGATCCGGCGCGAGCGTTTCCAGCGTCATGGCCGCCGGTACGTCGCGAATCCTTTTAACAAGCGCGTCGGTGGCAACGGCTCGCACCACGGGCGAGACCGGAGCGTGCGGATCCGTGACTCGTCCGGCACTCCGTGTCGCAACCGCTTTGCGGCTCCCGGCGATAGGCGGCGTATGAGCGACGCCGAAAGCGACACCCTCGCCGATCTCCGGACTGGTGCCGACTACCAGTTCGGTGCCGGCGCCGGCGCGGCGCTGTTCCCGTCGGAAGGGTCGACGACGATCCGGCGGTCGAGCGGCGGGCGCCCCAGACAGATCATCGCGGGCGACGTCGACGACACGCCGGGCAGCGCCGAGGGGGACCGGATCGCCTCGTACGGAACCGACGGGCGGTTCACCCTGGGGATCACGGGGGGGCTGCGGCTCCTGTCCGCGTTTCCGGCACCGGCGCGTCGGGTGGTCGTCGGTGAGGAGAGCGAGCCGTTCGTCCGCGACGGCCGGAACGCGTTCGCGAAGTTCGTGACGGTGGCCGACGACGGGATCCGACCCGGCGACGAGGTGCTCGTCGTGAACGACGACGACGAGCTCTTTGCGGTCGGCCGAGCCGAACTCTCCGGCGCGGAGGCGCTCGCGTTCGACTCCGGAGTCGCCGTTATGGTCCGAAGCGGTGTCGGACGGACGGACGACGCCGAACACCCGTCGTAGCGTCCGCTCCGTGACCGTCCCGACGGGCCGAATGCAAACGAGGCGTCGACAGTTCGCACTCCCACACCCGTCCGCGGCACAACCGGCTTATCCGTTCGTCCCGAAGAGCTCGTATGAGCGAGGGTGAACCCGCGGATCCGGCGGAGCTGACCGACGCGGAGTGGCGAGCGCGGCTCTCGGACGAGGAGTATCGGATCCTTCGTGAGAGCGGCACGGAAGCGCGCTTCTCCGGGGAGTACGTCGACCACAAGGCTGACGGGACGTATCGGTGTGCCGCCTGCGGCGAAACGCTGTTCGACTCGGAGACGAAGTATGACTCCGGCTGCGGCTGGCCCGCCTTTTATGCAGCCGAGGAGGACGCAGTGACGACGACGCTCGACACCAGCCACGGGATGCGCCGCACGGAGGTTCGCTGTGCGAGCTGTGACTCACATCTCGGACACGTGTTCGATGACGGCCCCGAGCCGACCGGGGAGCGCTTCTGTATCAACTCCGTCGCGATGGAGTTCGACGCGGAGTAGTCGTCGAGACCGAACGGTCCTCACCGGACGACCGTCACCGGTACGGACGCACGGCGGACGACCGTCTCCGCGACGCTGCCGAGCAGGAGTCGCGCCGCTCCATCCCGTCCTTGGCTACCCATGACGACCGCGTCGACATTCTCGGCTCGGGAGACGATCGCGGCGGCGGGATCCCCCTCGTCCATCGCCGTGTCCAGATCCCCCTCGTGACCGGCGGCGTCCGCGAGCTCGTGTGCGCGCTCGAAGACGTTTTTCGCGTGTGCTTCGGCCGCCTCCGCGACCTTGTCATCCAGGACGACGGCAGGACCGGCAGCCGTCGTCACGGCCGTGACATCGATGACGTGGCTGACCACGATATCCGCGTCCGGATCGTTTTCGATGGCGTACGTAAGCGCCTCTTCGGCCGATTCGGAACCGTCCATCGGAACCAGAATAGTCCTCGACATGATTACATGTTGCAGTTCACATCGAATTGGTAAAAACCCTCCCCCCTATGATGCCAGGTTGTGGCGGCTCCAGCCCGGAAGTTCGGGCAATATGATGGGCTACCACGTCGGCGGCGAGAAGCCGGCGTCGTCGAGGATCGGTTTCCACCGTTTTTGAACGGAGAGACGGGAGACGTCCATCGCGTCGGCGACTGCGGCCTGCGCTCGCTCCTGACCGGTTATCAGAGCGGCGGCGTAGAGGCTTGCGGCCGCAGCCGCAGGTTTTGATCGCTCCTCGTCGGGGACCGCAGAGAGGAACAGATCCGTCGCAGTCGTGAACGCCTCGTCGTCGAGATCTAGCGACTCCCGGGCGTCGTCGATCCGATCGACCCATTCGGCGTTTTCGACCCGGTCGCTCGCCCGATACATGTTCGGTGGTTGCCCGTCGAGGTATAAAAGGCTCGCGCGGCGTGCACACGACGATCCGGCGTGTCCGCGACCGCGTCGGTTCGTTAGGTTCTTGAGTCGGTTTCGTCTACGAGAGGATGCGCGCGGGTTGCCGAGCCAGGCCAAAGGCGCAGCGCTTAGGACGCTGTCCCGTAGGGGTCCGCCGGTTCGAATCCGGTCCCGCGCATGAGCGAACGCAGTGAGAAGAGCCGGAGCGGTTCGAGCCCTACAAGACGCGCGCGGCGAAGCGAGCACGTCTTGTTCCGGTTCGAATCCGGTCCCGCGCACGACGTCCGGACGGCTACGCGTCGACGTCAGGATCGACTTCCGTGATGATGCCGGACTCCTCGCTCGTGATGATGATGATCCGGTCGGTTAGATCCTCCATCGTGTTCGCGAGTTCGTCGAGCAGCACGGCGAGTTCACGATAGACCAGCGGTTGGTCGACGCCGGTTTCGAAAGCGGTCGTGATGGCGTCGTTCCGAAGCTCGTCACAGCGGCTTTCGAGTTCCCGGATCGCTTCGATACCGTCCGTGAGCGTCTCCGTGGCATCGCTCCGGGCCAGCCCGTGGATGAACCGCTCGGTGACGTCCGACAGCACGTCGGTCATCTCGACGATCGGATCGGCCATCGCGGCGAGTCGCTCGAACGCTGCGGCGTCCGGGTCCGGCTGCATCATCTCAAGCTCCTGGGCGATCCGCTCGGTGTGGTTCGCGACCACGTCGAGTTCGTTTACGAAGTCTATCAGTGCGGACTGGTTGTGGTTGATTCTGGTGTTCAACAGCCCGATCTCCTTCGCATCGGCGTTCGTGATCGCTGCCGTGATCGACCGCCGACGCTGATCACACTCACTTTCGATCGACTCGATGCGCTCGACGGTGTCTCGGTAGTCGCCGTCGGCGGCGTAGCGGTCGAACAGCTCCGGCAACAGCGCGGCACAATCGCCGAGCCGATCGCAGTACGCGGCGGTTCTGGATTCCAAGGACGCGCCGAAATCGGTGTCGGTAGTCACGTTCGTACGTATCGGCGGTGACCGAAAAACCGTTCGTTCGGCACCTCAAACCGGCAAAGGAAGCTCGAGGACGGGTGTGTGGAGCCGGGGGAGTTCGAAGCCGCCTACGACGGCTGCCCGCCGACCCCGATAGACGGGTGCACTCTCGGCGTGGAACTCCCGGCGTGATATCGGCGGCTCCCACCTCTCATCGACCGAGTAACCGTTCGAACAGGAGGGATTTGGCCTGCACGACGGCCCCGACAATGCGTGCTTTGGTCAGGATGAGGAGGCTGACGACGATCACGAACGGAGAGAGTACTATCAGGGCCGAAAGGACCTGAGCCGACCAGATGGTTCCGGCCCCTTCGCCGGCGATGGACGTCGCGTCGATCATGAACAGCGCGAACCCGATCAGCATGATAAACGTCCCGAGGTTACTCTCCCCGATACCCATTCCTCCCGGATACCTGCGGATGTTTCTGGCGATGCTACGACCCGTGAGCAGCTGGATGACCGGAGAGAGCACCACGACGAGGAGGAGGGCCACCGCAATGACGCCGCCGGCATAGATCCCGAGGATCATGTCGGTGTCCACGCCGGCTGCCCGGGCTTCCAGCTCCTCGGCCAGCGAGCTCTGATGGCTGGGAACCGCCAGTAGCAGTCCGGTCGTGACGTCGGTGATCCTCTCGGTGGCCGTTGGCGGCGGCGGTTGCTTCTCTATGGGCAGCGATATTTCCACCGTCCGACCGTCGTCAGGATCGTCGCCAAAGTAGTAGATCGCCTGCCCGGTTAGTTCGTACTCGCCCGGTTCGAGCAGATCGATGGTTATCCGTTGTTCTTCGAGTTCTCCGGGGTCCAGCTCCGTTGTGGTGATGAACTGACCCGCGGTTCCGCTGTCGATGTCGCCGGTTCCCGACACGTCGGCACCGCTTGGAGCCTCGAGAACGAGCTGGACCGTTAACTCGTCCTCGGGATGGAGATTTGCAGCCGAATGGCTCAGCTGGACCGTCTCACCTGGCTCCACGGTCGTCCGCTGGGTCTGGAGATTGATGTTCACCCAATCGGTGTCGATAACGAGCTCCTCGTCGGTCTGAGTGACGTTTTCGGAGGTCTCCTCGGACCCCCCCGCTCCTCCCACCGCAAACCCGCACAGCAGGAGTACCACGAGAGCTATCAACAGCCCCTGGTGCAGCCGAGTACTCATTATTGGACCGGGGTGGTAGCTGAGCGAATCGGCATCGCCCGTGCCGCCCTCCATCGAGTAGCAGAGCCTCTCGTACGGATCCAACTGGACCACGAGACGCGACCGCGGTGACGAGAGGTCGTCACAGCAGTCGTTTCGTTGTCGGTGGCGTGTGTGTGCATCTCCACTGTGGAATCACAAGCGCGACTACTCACCGTCGCCGGTCAGCCTAGCTTTGAGTGCGTATGCAGCGCCGCCGATCCCTGCGAGGGCACTCGGAGCGCCGAATCCGGGGGCGCTGAAGATGCTTTCGTCCGGATCGTCCGGATCGTCCGGAGCCGGGTTCGGTGCCTCGACGTCGATGGTGTGTCTGATGCCGCTCTGTTGGACGGACTCCTCCGGATTGCCCTCGAACCAGAGTTCGTAGTCCGCGACGACGGTGACGCTGTCACCGGCTTCGGCACCTTGCGTGTGGAGCTCAGCGCGGATGTCGCGGATCTCTCCGGGCCGTACCTCGAAGGTTCCCACGACGAGGTCCGTGGTGGCCTGGTCCCACTCCGCGCCGCCACCCCACTGAAAGCCCGCGTCAGTGAAACTGAACTCGAGATCGACGATGATGGTGCAGTCATCCGGGATCATCTGATCCGGCCGGAAGTTGGCCTCGACCACGGCCGGATCCTCGCTCGTGATCCGACTGTGTGGCGTGGTGACACTCGTCCGGCTCATACTGGGAGCGCCATCACATGCCGTTTCCGCATCGTCGTCGGAGTCGTCGTCAGGCTCTTCGTCATCGTCGGTCTCCGCTTCCTCGTCGTCGGTCTCCGCTTCCTCCTCGTCGTTGGTCTCATCACCCGCAGCGTCATCATCTTCGTCGGTGTCGTCGTCCTGCGCCGAGACCGGCGTGGACCCGACACCGATGGCCGTTCCGGTGAGTACGCCAACCGCTGAGGTTTGCAGTAGTTTCCGTCTATACCAACCAGCAGTGTCTGGTTCAGTATCACCCGACATAGATCAGCATGCTACGGTACAACAGTATAAAATTATCCTCGATCGGAACATGTTCGGTGGAAAACCGCGGTGTCCCTCGGCGTCAAGCTGTTGGGTCGAGGAGAACGAATCACACCGCATCGCTCGTCACGTGCTGATACACCCACAGGTGACCCTCCCCGTCGGGCAAGTCGATCGGGTGGTACGTTCGCCGCAATCGTTTGCCGTCGGCCAGTTCGATCCGCTCGTTCGTGACCGGCTCGCGCGCAGCGACGACCTCGTTGATCCGCTCGACGAACCCATCCGGGTCGGCAAACAGCTGACTGACCTCGGCGGCGAACCGTTCGCAGTCGCGGCCGACCGCCTCCGAAGGCGATCCCTCGAGATCGAGCATCTCGTACAGCTGCTGATTCATGGTGAGCACGCAACGGTCGGCGTCCTCCGCGAGGACGCCCGCCGAGAGCGAGTCGAACACGGTCGACAGGACCGCGTTCGTCCGCTCCAGCTCCCGCTTTCTTGCCTCCCGGTCGGTAATATCCTCGAACTGCGAGAAGATGGTTATCACGTCTCCCTCATCGTCGGTGACGACCTGATTGTGCCACGAACAGCGGATCCGCTCGCCGTCGGCCCGAACGTTCTCGTTAACGCTCCGGAACCCGCCTTTGTTGTCGAGCAGCTGTCGCTCGACCTCCGCGACCGTCCGCGCCTCGTCGTCAGGAACGATCGGCATCCACGTCCCACCCACGAGCTCCGACGCGTCGTACCCGAGGATCGACTCGGCCGCCGCGTTCACCCGCACGATCCGGAATCGGTCGTCGTACTCGATCGTCCCGAGCGGCGACTGGTCGATGAACCGTGAGAGTCGCTCCTGGCTCGCTGCGAGTGCTCGCTTCGACCGGTGCTGGTCGATGGCGTTTCTGACCCGATTCGCGAGGACGGTAAACTGGTCGCTGCCCGGTTCCTTTTGAATGTAGTCGGTTGCGCCCGCGGAGATCGCTTCGCTCGCGATCTCCTCGCTCCCTTTCCCGGTGAACAGCACGAACGGCACGTCCACGTCCCGATCGCGGACCCGTTCGAGGAACTCGAGCCCGTTCATCTCGGGCATGTCGTAGTCGCTCACCACGCAGTCGAACCGTTCGTCGGCGAGCTGCTCCAGCGCAGCGGACGCGCTGGTCTCGGAGGTGACGTCGATCGATCCGTCGATCCGATCGAGATACGCTGTCGTGAGGTCGACGAACGCCGGATCGTCGTCGACGTGGAGGATCCGACGCTTTTCGACCACCTCGGAGCTCGATCGTCGATCGGACGTTCGCATACGCTGACAACGTTTTCCATCCAGCCATATGTTTTTACGGGTGCTTTCGGGGGATGAAAAGAAACAGTATGCGATAAAAGACCGTTATATAAATACACGAGATTGATCATCTGGGCGACCGTACCAGCAACGTGGAGTCATGACTGAACGACTGGAGGGAGCGGTCGCACTGGTCACGGGTGGATCGTCAGGAAACGGCCGTGAGATCGCGCTCACGTTCGCCGACGAGGGAGCACACGTCACGGTTGCAGACGTTCGTGAGGAGCCGCGGGAGGACGGCACACCAACCCACGAGCTCATCGAGCAGCGCGGCGGTGAGGCGCTGTTCGTCGAAACCGACGTCAGCGACGTCGACGCGCTACAGAACGCGGTCGATGAGACCGTCGAGACGTTCGGCTCTCTCGACGTCATGGTCAACAACGCGGGCGTGTTCCCGGGTATGCAGCCTGTCACGGACGTCGACGAGGAGGACTACGACACGCTGATGGACATCAACCTCAAAGGAGTGCTGTTCGGGAGCAAGCTCGCTGCCGAGGTAATGCGCGACCAGGAGGACGGCGGTGCGATCGTCAACCTGTCCTCCATCGCGGGACTCAACGGATTCGACGACTCGTCGTTGTACTGTGCCTCGAAGGGCGGCGTCGCCAACCTGACCCGGGAGCTCGCGATGGAGCTCGGCCCCGATGGGATCCGGGTGAACGCGATCAATCCGGGCGTGATCGAGACGGCGATGACGACCGAAGACGAGGAGGTTGCCGGGACGATGACGGAGACCATCCCGCTACAGCGGGACGGGCTGCCGGAGGACGTCGCCGACGTGGCGCTGTTCCTCGCGAGCGACGAGGCGTCGTACGTCACGGGACACAACCTCGTCGTCGACGGTGGCCTCACGGCGAGTGCGTGAACGGCCGGTCGACGGACGATACTCGCTATTTGTTCGTCGGTGCAGCCGACGCGCCAGCAGTCTCCCGGCTTTCCGACGTGTGTTCCCAGCTCTCCGACGTGTGTTCCTGGCTCTCCGACGTTCGAGCGGACGACGTTCGAGCGGATCGAAACAGTCCGACGAGCGCGACGACGACGAGGATCGCCCCCTCGATCCGAGCGACGACGTGGAGCCATTCGCGCGCCTCGGCATCTGCAGCGTTCCGATACGCGACGCGCGTGAACAGTCGGACCACCCAGTTCGGCACGAGCAGCTCGACGACGCCGAGGAGTCCGACGACAAGCAGGAGAACGGTTTTCATACCGGCGTTACACCGGGTACGGACAAAAACGATGCGACGCCCGGGAGCGAGCCGCCGGAGACCGGTCGACCGCGATCCCTACCGAAGCGGATTACCGATCGGCCGCGAGCGTCGTCGGCTCCACGTTTCGCACCGCGGCGAGGATCTCCGCGAACCCGTCGTCGTCGGTCGCGATCACGTTGCCCGCCGAGTCGTCGGGCGACACGCCGAAGCGTATCGTCGGAAACGGCGTTCCCGAGAACCCCTCGAGAAGAACCAGATCGTAGTCGCGGTCGGCGAACCGATGAAGCGTCGCGTACAGGGCGTCGCGCTTGATCGCGTCAGCATCTCCGACTCCCGGGGCGTCACCGATCGGCGACACCTCGAACGAGAGCGTCGGCGTGATCCCTACGACCGACGCCGCACCCGCAGTCCGATGACGATGGGTGTCAGTTCCGGGCGTGTCGGGCTCGATCTCGTGATGGATCGACTTGACCGTCCCGACGGTACGCTCGTCGCGTAGCTCCGCGATCAGCCGCTCGACGAGCGTGGTCTTGCCGGCGTCGCTCGGCCCGGTGACGCGAACGACCGCGAGTGTGGGCGACCGGTTCGACGGTTCCGAGGGAGAGCCCTCATCTGTCATCGACTGATCGTGGCGACGTCGGGAGTTAAGAGATCCGCGTGTTCGTCGACGTCGGCAAGCGAACCGCGGAGCGAGTCGTCAGCGTGTGTCGCGGGGACGGTGACGAGCGGGGAAAGCCGCTCGACGATGCCGCGGAGGCTCGTTCGAGGACAGGCGTCATCGACCGCTCGCTGGAGCTCCGCAACTCGGTAGACGCCGTGCAGCGGCTCCGGACGACCGTCCGAGAGCGGAACGACGCCGGCGGGGGAGAGTCGCTCGGCACGCTCACCGAGGAGTCTGATCGCCCGCGGGGAGAGCCACGGCATGTCGCCGCCGCAGACGAACACCCATGGCGTGTCGACCGCATCGAGCGCGGCCGCGACGCCAGCGACTGGCCCCTCGTACGCCGGGTCGTCGTGGACGAACGACGGTCTGACGCCGGTGATCGCGTCGGCGAGCCGGTCGGCATGCCCCCCATCGCGCGTGGCGACGACCGGATCCCGTCGCGTGGCGCGTGCCGCCGCCGCAGCCGCACGGTCGATGAGCGGCTGCCCGTTCAGTTCGGTGACGAGCTTGTCCTGCTCGCCGAATCGGCGTGATCGACCGCCGGCGACGACGACCGGCGTCGCGTCGAGCACCATCAGCCGACCACCTCCGTTCGGTCGTCGTCGCTGGACGGAGACGACTCGTCGAGCGCGTCGGCGAGATCGTCGACGTAACACGGTTCGGTATCCGCGTTCGCGGGGAGCGAAACGGCCTCGAGGCGGACGATGTCGCGGACCGTCCACGACCCCTCGATGGCCTCGCCGACGAGCCGCGGGAGCCCCGGGCCGCCATCGTCGGTCTCGGCGGCAGTCGCCGCATCGTCGTCATCCGCCGACGGCGGATCGTCGAGTCGTTCGGTCGCGACGATCGCTTCGAGCGCGACCGCAACCGGGACGGGAACGCAGTACCCATCGGCCGAGACGGCGCGGACGTGCGTCGTTTCCGGATCGGCCGACGCCAGCAGGTCCGCGAGAGCCACCCCGCGCCACCGCCCGCCGAACGTTTCTCCGGAGTGACACTCGTACTCGCACGCGGTCGTAACCGATCCGCATCGCTCCCGGACGGTCTCAAGATCGTCGAGCAGGTCGTCGGCATCACGGTCGGTCCCCGATGCAGGCGGCATCACGCGAACACCTCCCGTGTCGCGTCGGATTCAGTTCGCTCGTCGTGCGGGAGGCCGTCGATAAACCGTTTCATCAATCGTTCTTCGGCGCGCTGGAGCGTCTCGCTGCAGGTCGATTTGGCGATACCCTCTCGCTCGGCAAGCTCCGTCAGCGTACACCGCCTCGGGGTGTCGTAGTAGCCGGCGTCGATCGCCGCCAACACGAGCTCTCGCTGGGTGTCCGTGAGCACGCGAGTGGCGGCGTCGTAGCGACCGACGAGCTCCACGTCGAACGTGACATCGAGGGACGCGAGCCGGCGGCCGAGCGCCGAGATGCGCTCGTGGTCACCGGCGACTTCGAGCTCGGCGCCGCCGTCGACGACCTCGATCGGCGGCTCGATCGGGAGTCCGGAACGGCGGGCCGCGTCGAAGAAGCGTGGCGTCTCGGCGGTGACGTGAAGGGTGGTCTCGAACTCGCCGGTGCCGAGCGTCTCGACGCGGTCGACGGCGTCGTGGTCGCGGAGATCGTCGACCGTGTCCGTTCCCGGTCCCGCGACCGAAAGCAACGTGTAGCCAACCCCGTCGTCGGTGACGACGCCGAGGAGCCGATACGTCGTCCGCGGATTCGCGCGTGACACGTCGGCGATCCACGAACCGTCCGGGAGCCCGAGACGGAACTGGACCCACGTCATCGGTACCCCCCCGGAGGCGTCCGGGCGTGGCCGATGGCCTCAACTGGGGTTCTCGACGGGGACGAACCGGAGACGGCGTCGGCGTTCATCACGGATCGACGAACGAATCGCTCCCTCCTCTGGATATCCCTTCATTCGTTTCGTGTTTTAAATAGACGAAC